>ENA-UOJE01003494-UOJE01003494.1-human-gut-metagenome-genome-assembly--contig:-C23-NODE-3494-length-10577-cov-73.659095_pt1 | contig 10577 bp, 7 predicted proteins | sample MGYA00242341_ERZ723888 | MGnify/ENA metagenome assembly ERZ723888 | reverse complement strand
CACACTATCCTTCCCTCCGATACTTGTAACCGGGCAGGTTTTTTGACAGTCTGAGGGAACCCTGAGGATTCCCTTTCCTACTATCTGATCTTTTTCAACAGTCTCGCTTTTACATCACTGCGCTGTGTCGGAGGGGGACGCCTTCTCGTCCTCCTCCGGGTCGTCCATGTGGGCGAACCACTCACGGTAGCGGTGCATATCCTTGGCGAACAGCTGCCCGTTGGTGGGCGGCGTGTATGTGATGGCGTTAGCGCCGGCGGCGATGGTGGCCAGGATCGTCTCCTCCGTGGGGCCGCCGGTGGCGATGATGGGCAGCTCCGGATAGCGGGCGCGTATCTCCGCAACGATGGCGGGGGTGCGGTCGGCACCGGAGACGTTGACAAAGTCGATGCCCGCGGCCAGCTTGCTCTCCAGATCCACCTTTTCGGATACCACGGTGTATACCACGGGTATCTCCACAGTGGCTTTGATGGCGCGGATGGTGTCGTCGTCGATGAAGGTGTTGCACACCACGCCGAAAGCGCCCTGATGCTCCGCAAAGGCAGCCACATGCGCCGAGCGCTGGCCGTTGGTCAGGCCGCCGCCTACGCCCACGAACACAGGCACGTCAGACACGCCGATGATGGCCTGGGTGATACCGGCCTGGGGCGTGAAGGGGTAGACGGCGATAATGGCGTCGGCGTTGATGTTCTTGATAATGGCCACATCGGTGCTGAACACCAGTGATTTGATGCGGCGGCCAAACACGCGGATGCCGCTGCACTTGCTGATGCAGTGGGGCACGGTCAGCGCGTGCTTGCGCAGCGTGCCCTCGTAGGTGGGGACGTATTTCTTCACAGTTCCTTCCTTTCCAGCGATTTGCTATTTTCTAATTGGGAACATTATAGCATGAAAAGTGGCATCTGTAAAGAAAAGAGGGATAGTTTTTAACAGATCGTTTACATTGACTATCGCGCAGAAAAGTGCCGGGATCTGGCGGAACCGGGCGAAGGGCAGACCGCGCAGCCCTGTCATTGCGCGCCGGCGACACGGTCACTGGCTCGGAATGACAGGGTGTAGGGGCGGACGACCCTGTCCGCCCGTATGCGCGCACCCTGCGACTTCGTAGGGGACGGCGTCCTCGACGTCCCGTCTCGTAGGGGCGGACGACCCTGTCCGCCCGTATGCGCGCACCCTGCGACTTCGTAGGGGACGGCGTCCTCGACGTCCCGTCTCGTAGGGGCGGACGACCCTGTCCGCCCGTATGCGCGCGCTCTTGCGACTTCGTAGGGGGCGATGCCCACATCGCCCCGCCGCGGTCACTGGCTCACAGTGACAGTTTCCTTCAGCAACCAAAGGGAAAGCCACCGCAAATCATGCGCTTACGCCTTGGCAAGATAGGCGCGGCATTTGTCGTTGGCCTCCTGCGCCACCTTTTCCTCATCTACGGTGACAAGGCGGCCGTCCCGGACGGTGACGCGGCCGTGCACCACCGTGTAGTCCACGGCGCCCCGGATGCCCACGGTGCCCAGCACGCTGCCGGGATCCGTGCAGGCGCCCACCAGCTCCAGCCGGCGGCTGTCGAGCATGAACAGGTCGGCGCACTTGCCCTCGGCCAGCTGGCCAATGTCGTCCCGCCCCAGCAGCCGGGCGCTGCCACGGGTGGCGATCTTCAGCATGTCGTAGCCGGTGGGAGCCTGACGGCTGGAGTTCAGCCGGTGCAGCAGGAATGCCACCCGCAGCTCCTCCAGCAGGCTGGAGCCGTCGTTGCTGGCGGAGCCGTCCACCGCCAGACCCACCGGCACGCCCAGCGCCAGCATCTCCGGAATGCGGGCGATGCCGCTGGACAGCTTCATGTTGCTGATGGGGCAGTGCGCCACGCCGGTGCCGGTCTGCGCCAGCAGCCGCAGCTCCTCGTCGTTGAAGTGGATGCCGTGGGCGAACCACACATCACCGCCCAGCCAGCCCAGCCGCGCCATGTATTCCAGCGGACGGACGCCCTCCCGCGCCAGCATGAAGTTCTCCTCGTCCTTCGTCTCGCACAGGTGGGTGTGCAGCCGGACATGGTACTGCCGGGCGAGGATGGCGCTCTGCCGCAGCAGCTCTGCCGACACGGAGAAGGGGGAGCAGGGTGCCAGCGCCACCCGATGCATGGAGCCGTAGCTGTCGTCGTGGTATTTTTCGATGCAGCGGACGCTGTCGGCCATGATCTCATCCACGGTCTGCACCACGCTGTCCGGCGGCAGACCGCCGTCCTTGACGCTGAGATCCATGCTGCCCCGGCTCATATACAGGCGGATGCCCAGCTCCCAGGCGGCGCTGAGCTGTGCGCCCAGCAGGTCGCCGCTGTGGGCGGGGAAGACGTAGTGGTGGTCGAAGCAGGTGGTGCAGCCGTGCTTCATCAGCTCGCCCATGCCGGTGAGACTGGACAGCCGGATCACATCCTCGTCCAGATTCTTCCAGATCTCATACAGGGTCTTCAGCCAGTCGAACAGCTCCATGTTCTGCACCTGCGGCAGGTTGCGGGAGAACACCTGATAGAGATGGTGGTGGGTGTTTACAAGGCCGGGATAGCACAGCATGTGGCGCCCGTCGATGACCTCATCGGCGGTGACGTCCAGCGCCGTGCCGATGGACTTGATGAAGCCGTCCTCGCAGTAGATATCCGCGTTTTGCAGGACGCGGTCGCCGTCGTCGCAGGTGACCAGCTGGGATATGTTCCTGATAAGCAGGGTGGACATGGCAAATTCCTCCTTGGCAGATTGTGAGTGTAGAGAAAAAGAGCAGGCCGCAAGCGGCCTACTCTTTTTGCAGTCGTGTCAGCGTTCCTCGCGGAAGTAGGATAGACCGAGGGACGCAGGGGGCTGATCCTCCCGCTTCTTGCGCAGGGAGACGATGATCAGCACCACCAGAGTGATAACGTAGGGCAGCATCTTGTACAGCTCCTTCACGGCCATCTGTGCGCCGGTGGGCAGGTAGATGTTCAGAATGTACAAGCCACCGAACAGAATGGAGGCCAGAATGCTGACATTGGGACGCCAGATGGTGAAGATGACCAGCGCGATGGCCAGCCAGCCGCGGTCGCCGAAGGCGTTGTTGGACCACACGCCGTTGGCGTAGTCCATCACGTAGTACAGACCGCCCAGACCTGCGATCATGGAGCCGATGCAGGTGGCCAGATACTTGTACTTGGTGACGTTGATGCCGGCGGCATCGGCGGTGGAGGCACTCTCGCCCACGGCGCGCAGGTGCAGGCCGGGACGGGTGTGGTTCAGGAAGTAGGAAGCGCCCAGCGCGATGATAATGGCCGCATACGCCAGGAAGCCGTAGGACAGGAACAGCTGGCCGAACCAACCGGTGGAGGAAGCGCCGGGCAGCGTGGTCTTGAAGTACAGGCTGGTGCTGGACAGAGCGATGGAGGGCACCTCGCTGTTGGTCAGCTTAATGAGGGAGCCGCCGAAGAAGTTGCCCACGCCCACGCCGAAGGTGGTCATAGCCAGACCGGTGACGTTCTGGTTGGCGCGGAGGGTGACGGTCAGGAAGCAGTACAGCAGACCCATCAGCAGGGAGCCCAGCAGGGAACACAGGATGGGGATCATGATGGCCAGAAAGCCGTTCAGCTGCCCGCCGGCGGCCTGCTCGTAGAAGAACGAGCCGATAACGCCGCTGATGCCGCCCACGTACATGATGCCGGGAATACCCAGGTTCAGGTTACCGGACTTCTCCGTCAGGATCTCGCCGGTGCTGCCGAACAGCAGGGGGATACCCTGCATGACCGCGCGGGGGAAGAAGGATACAAAGTCGAAGCCCATCCGTTACGCCTCCTTTTTGCTGCTCTTGCGCAGAGTGACCTTGTAGGTGATGAAGAACTCGGTAGCAATGATGAAGAACAGAATGATACCGGTCAGAATATCCGCGAAGGACTGGTTCAGGCTGAAGGCGGTGGAGATCTCGCCGGCACCGCGATCCATGGTCACCAGCAGCAGGGAGGCGGCGATCATGATGAAGGGGTTGAACTTGGACATCCAGGACACCATGACGGCGGTAAAGCCGCGGCTGTCCACGATGGTGGTGGTCAGGGTGTGGCTGATGCCGGCGGTCAGGATATATCCCATCAGGCCGCAGATAGCGCCGGAGAGCACCATGGTGCGGATGATAACACGATCCACCTTGATGCCGGCGTAGCTGGCGGTGCGCTGGCTCTCGCCCACCACGGCGATCTCGTAGCCGTGCTTGCTGTAGGTAAGGTACACGTACATCATGCCGGTCAGCAGAGCCACCACCAGAATGGGGAGCAGCTGTGCCTGTCCGCCGATGCGGGGCAGCCAGCCGGCCTCGGAAGCCTGGTTGATAATGCCGATCTTACCGGCGCCCTTGGGCACCTCCCAGATAATGATAAAGTAGGAGGCCAGCTGCATGGCGATATAGTTCATCATCAGGGTGAACAGCGTCTCGTTGGTGTTCCATTTGGCCTTGAAGAAGGCGGGCAGGAAGCCCCATACGGCGCCGGCCAGCAGCGCAGCCGCCAGAGAGATGACGATCAGCAGGAAATTGGAGACCTTGCCGCCCAGCAGGATCATGCAGGCGGTGGTGGCCAGACAGCCGATCAGGGTCTGACCCTCGGCGCCGATGTTCCAGAACCGCATTTTGAACGCAGGCGTCACCGCCAGAGAAATACCCAGCAGAACGGCTACGTTCTGGCCGGTGACCCAAATCTTGCGGGAGGTGCCGAAGGCGCCCTTGAGGATCGTGCCGTAGACGGCGATGGGATCCTGACCGGTCAGCAGGGTGGTGATCAGTCCGCAGAACACCAGCGCCAGCAGCAGGATGCCGCCCCGGATCAGCAGAGCCTTGGGCAGAGGCAGCGCATCACGCTTGGAGATATGAAAGAGGGAACCTTTCTTATTCATCTGCCTTGCCTCCTTCCACGTGGGTCATCAGAGCGCCCACTTCCAGCTTGTTGGTCTTGCGGCCGTCCACCACGCCGGAGACCTGACCGCCGCACAGTACCACGATGCGGTCGCACAGCTCCAGCAGCACGTCCAGATCCTCGCCCACATAGACGACGGCCACGCCCTTCATTTTCTGCTCAGTCAGCAGGTTGTAGATGGTGTACGAGGTGTTGATATCCAGACCGCGGACAGCGTAGGCGGTCATCAGCACGGAGGGCTGCTGGGCGATCTCGCGGCCCACCAGAACCTTCTGCACGTTGCCGCCGGACATGCGGCGGACGGGGAAGGCGGTGCTGGGAGTGACCACCTCCAGCTCCTGCCAGATGCGCTGCGCCAGCGCCTCGGGATCCTTGCGATCAAGGAAGATGCTCTTGCCCTTGCGCCAGGAGCGGAGCATCATGTTGCCGGTCATGCCCATGGAGCCGACCAGACCCATGCCCAGACGATCCTCGGGGACAAAGCTCATGGCCACGCCGTTCTTGCGGATGTCCATGGGATCCATGCCCACCAGGTTTTTCTCCTCGTTGGTCTCCGGGGAGATATAGGTCACGGTGCCGGAGGCGACGGGGTACAGACCGGCGATGGATTCCAGCAGCTCCCGCTGGCCGGAGCCCGCGATGCCGGCAATGCCCAGCACCTCGCCGGCGTTTACGTCGAAGGTCACATTGTCCAGACGCTTGACGCCCAGCTCGTCGTATACGGTCAGACCCTCTACCTTCAGGCGGGGCGTGACGTTGACGGGCGTGGGGCGGTTGATGTTCAGAGCCACGCTGTGACCCACCATCATATCGGTCAGGGACTGCTGGTCGGCGTCCTTGGTCAGCACGTCGCCTATGTACTCGCCCTTGCGGAGCACGGCCACCCGGTCGGACACGTCCAGCACCTCGTGCAGCTTGTGGGTGATGATGATGAGGGACTTGCCGTCGGCCTTCATGTTGCGCATGACGGCGAACAGCTTGTCCGTCTCCTGCGGGGTCAGCACGGCGGTGGGCTCATCCAGGATCAGGATGTCCGCGCCGCGGTACAGCACCTTGACGATCTCGACGGTCTGCTTCTGGGACACGGACATATCGTAGATCTTCATGTCGGGGTCGATATCGAAGCCGTACTTGTCGCAGATGTCCTTGACCTTCTGGCGTGCGTTGTTCAGATCCAGCTTGCCCTGCAAGCCGAGAATGATATTCTCGGTGGCGGTGAACAGATCGACCAGCTTGAAGTGCTGGTGGATCATGCCGATACCCAGATCGAAGGCATCCTTGGGAGATGCGATGGTCACAGGCTTGTCGTGGACGTAGATCTGCCCCTCGTCGGGGAAATAGATGCCGGAGAGCATGTTCATCAGCGTGGTCTTGCCGCTGCCGTTTTCGCCCAGCAGGGACAGGATCTCACCCTCGTACAGGTCAAGATTCACATCCTTATTGGCGATGACCTTGCTGCCGAACCGCTTGGTGATGTTCTCCATTTTGATCGCGCATTTCTTTTCCAAGGCTGTCATCCTTTCTTTCGGCGCAGATGGCTGCAAACACCTCGTAGAACGCCGGGAATAAATTCCATACGACTTATTTTACCATACATGTCGAGCGTTGTAAATCAAAATCAGCAAAAAATTTGTCAGGTATATACAAAGAATGTGAGGTTACACAAGAAAGAGTCATTCTCTTTGTGTAAATCGTCAAAGCCGCGTGCAGGAGGGGAAAAGCAAGAGGTGGACTGCCTGCGCAGTCCACCTCGTCGTGGCGCAATATGCTGTTGGAAAACCTGGCGATTAGCCGCCGAAGTTGGTATCCAGCAGGTTGATGCCGTCGATCTGCAGATCGAAGTAAGGAGCAGAACGGAACTCGGACTCGGAGAAGTAACCGTCGTGCACGACCTCGGTGTCGGGAGTGTAAGCGTCATCGGTGTCGACGTCAGCCTTGTAGGAGGTCAGAGCCTCGCCCTTCACGGTGAAGGTGGAGCAATCGAACACGTGGATCTCGCCCTTCTCCAGCTTCTCGGTAGCAGCGGCAATGGCCTCGGCAGTGCCTTCGGCGGCCACGGTGGTGTTCAGGTCGGTCAGAACCACGGAGTTGGTGGACAGAGTGCCGGTCCAGTCAGCATCGATGGCGGTGCCGTCCATGACAGCCTTGATGGCATACTCATAGTAGGGCGCCCAGTTGATGCGGGAGGAGATGATGTAGGTGTTGGGGCAGGCAGCCTGAGTGGAGCCGTTGTAGGAAACGTTGGGAACACCGGCGTTCTCGCAGGCGGTAGGAGCACCCAGAGAGTCGGCGTGCTGGCTGATCAGCTTGCAGCCGCCCTGGATCAGCTTCTCGGCGCCTTCCTTCTCCAGAGTCTCATCGTACCAGCTGCCGGTGAAGGTCACGTCCATGGTGACGGTGGGGCAGACGGACTTGGCACCCAGATAGAAGGAGGTGTAGCCGGAAACCACTTCGGCGTAGGTGAAGGCACCCACATAGCCCATCTTGGCCTCTTCAGCCTTGATGTCGCCGGCCTCGATCATCGCGTTCAGCTTCATACCGGCAGCGATACCGGCCAGATAGCGGCCCTCATAGATGGAGGCGAAGGCATTGTGGTAGTTGGCCAGACCCTCGGTGTGAGCGCGGGTACCGGTGCTGTGGCAGAACTGCACCTCGGGGTTCTCCTTGGCGACCTGGATCATGTAAGGCTCATGACCGAAGCTGTCGGCAAAGATGATGTTGCAGCCGGCGTCCACCAGATCAGCGGCGACCTCGGCGCACTGCTCGGTCTCGCCCACGTTGGTCTTGATGAAGAAATCCTCATTCTCGACCAGACCCAGGTTGGCGCAGGCTTCCTTGGCGGCATCGATGAAGTTCTTGTCATAGGTGGAGTTTTCATCATGCAGGGTGATGAAGCCGACCTTGACCTTGGAGCCCTCGGCGGGGGTCTTGCTGTCGTCAGCAGCGGGATCCTTCTTCTCACCGCAGGCCACCAGACTCAGAGCCATGACCAGGGCGAGGAGCATTGCAAGGAACTTTTTCATTCTTGTTTTCCTCCTTAAAATATGTGACGCGCGCCTGAAAGTAAGGCAAATTTTGGCGCGCGTCTGAACAACGGGCTTCCTACCCGGTATTCACACTACTCACAGGAACGTGGGTATTATACAGGATTACGCCGCGAATTTCAACAGAAAATGTGAATTACGGCAAAATTTCTTTGTGACGCACAAAAAAACTTTGTAAAACCTGTGCACTATGCGGCAATTGATAGAAATTTCACGCAGCGCGATACCCATTTCCGATGGCAGAAAGAAGCCTGTGTTACTGGTGGATGCGGGTACCGGTCTTGCCCTCGATGCCGTCCTTGGCCTTCTCCAGCAGGGTGATGAGAGCGGTGCGGCCGGGCTTGGACTCGGCGAACTTCACCGCGGCCTGCACCTTGGGCAGCATGGAGCCCTTGGCGAACTGGTTCTCGTCCATGTACTTGTAGGCCTCGGCGGGGGTCAGGTCGTCCAGCCCCTTCTGGTCGGGCTTGTTGTAGTTGATGGCTACCTTCTCCACGGCGGTGAGGATGATGAGCATGTCGGCGTCCAGCAGCTCGGCCAGCAGCTCGCTGCCGAAGTCCTTGTCGATGACGGCGGGGGTGCCGCTGAGCTTGTTGCCCTCGCGGACAACGGGAATACCGCCGCCGCCCACGGCGATGACCACATGACCGGCGTCCACCAGCGCCTTGATGCTGGCCTTCTCCACGATGTCAAAGGGCTTGGGAGAGGGAACCACCTGGCGGTAGCCGCGGCCGGCGTCCTCCACCATGGTGTAGCCCTTTTCGGCGGCGATGCGGTCGGCGGTCTCCTTGTCATAGAAGGCGCCCACGGGCTTGGTGGGATTCTGGAAGGCGGGGTCGTCCTTGGAGACGACGGTCTGGGTCACGATGGTGGCCACGGGCTTGTCCATGCCGCGGCTGGCCAGCTCGTTGCCGATGGCCTGCTGCAGGTGGTAGCCGATGTAGCCCTCGGACATGGCGCCGCACTCAGGGAACGGCATATCGGCCTTGATCGCCTTGGCCTCCGCCGCAGTGCTCAGACCCAGGTTGATCATGCCCACCTGGGGGCCGTTGCCGTGGGCGACCACCACCTCGTTGCCGGCGGCGATCAGATCCACGATGGACTTGGCGGTCTCGGTGACGAGACGCAGCTGCTCGGCGGCGGTGTTGCCCAGCGCGTTGCCGCCCAGCGCGATAACAATTCTCTTAGACATAGTTGTTAACCTCGATTAAAGCGTTTTTAAATTGAAAATACAAGTAAAAATATAACCCAAAAATACAACAGCGGCGGCGCGGCCGCCGCTGTTGCGGGTGGGTAGAGCTTTTAGAACTTCTTGCGGGTGTCCTTCGTCTCGTCCAGCTCCATCAGAGCCTTGACGGGATCCTTCACCTGTGCCATGAAGATCATGGCGGCGATGATGTAGGGCTTGTAGGAGGCCTGCTTGTACAGAGGCACGATGTAGCGGTCGAACACGGAGTTGTCCACTTCGCCCTCGGCGCAGCTCAGACCGGTGATGTCGGCGGGCAGGCAGTGCAGGTACAGAGCCTTGCCGTCCTTGGTGAGCTTCATCATCTCCTCAGTGCACGCCCAATCCTTGTGCTGGGCGTTCTGCGCCAGCAGGCGCTTCTCCAGAGCGTCGATACCCTCCTTGTCGCCGGCGGCGTACAGCTTGGTGCGCTCTTCCATGGCGGCGTAGGAAGCCCAGCTCTTGGGATACACGATATCGGCATCCTTGAAGGCCTCGGCCATGCTGTTGGTCTTGTGGAACTTGGAGCCGTACTTCTCGCAGTTCTTGCGGGCGACCTCTTCCACCTCGGGCATCACGTCATAGCCTTCGGGATGCGCCAGCGTCACGTCCATGCCGAAGCGGGTGAACAGGCCGATGACGCCCTGGGGAACGGACAGAGGCTTGCCGTAGCTGGGGGAATACGCCCAGGTCATAGCGACCTTCTTGCCCTTCAGGTTCTCCACGCCGCCGAAGTAGTGGATGACGTGCAGCATATCGGCCATGCACTGGGTGGGGTGATCCACGTCGCACTGCAGGTTCACCAGAGTGGGCTGCTGCTCCAGAATACCGTCGCGGTAGCCTTCCTTCACGGCGTCCATGAAGGTCTTCTGATACTTGTGACCCTCGCCGATGAACATATCATCGCGGATGCCGATGACGTCGGCCATGAAGGACACCATGTTGGCCGTCTCGCGGACGGTCTCGCCGTGGGCGATCTGGGACTTCTTCTCGTCCAGATCCTGCACCTCCAGACCCAGCAGGTTGCAGGCGGAGGCGAAGGAGAAGCGGGTACGGGTGGAGTTGTCGCGGAAGATGGAGATGCCCAGGCCGGAATCGAACACGCGGGTGCTCTTGTTGCGCTCACGCAGGTCGCGCAGAGCGTCGGCCACGGTGAAGATGGCGTCGATCTCATCGTCGGTCTTGTCCCAAGTCCAATAGAAATCGGTCTTGTACATGTTGTTGATGTTCAGGGTGGACAGATGGCGTGCCAGCTCAACAGTCTTGCTCATTTTGTTCTTTCTCCTTGTGTATTTAGTGTGGCGGATAATTACTTAATGTCGTTGCCGGTCAGCTCCTGACGGAAGCTGGTGGCGGAGCCGTCCTTGTTCTCGGGCTTGTACAGGCCGGGAACGGCGGC
>ENA-UOJE01003486-UOJE01003486.1-human-gut-metagenome-genome-assembly--contig:-C23-NODE-3486-length-10600-cov-19.899858_pt1 | contig 10600 bp, 9 predicted proteins | sample MGYA00242341_ERZ723888 | MGnify/ENA metagenome assembly ERZ723888 | reverse complement strand
ATTTCGCGTACGAAACGGCGCGGGTTTCGCGGATGACGGTGATCTTCACCTGACCCGGGTACGTCATTTCGTCCTGGATCTTCTTGGCTATGTCGTGCGAGAGTCCCTCCGACTCTTGGTCCGAGAGTTTGTCGGCGCCGACGATCACGCGCAGTTCGCGGCCGGCCTGAATGGCGTAGGTCTTCATCACGCCGGGGTACGAAAGGGCGATGTCCTCCATCTCCTTCAGACGCTTGATGTAGCTCTCCACCACTTCGCGGCGCGCTCCGGGGCGTGCGCCCGAAATGGCGTCGCAGACCTGGATGATCGGGGCGATGAGCGAGGTCATCTCCACCTCGTCGTGGTGGGCGCCGATGGCGTTGCAGACCTCGGGCTTCTCCTTGAACTTTTCGGCGAGTTTCATGCCGATGATTGCGTGCGGCAGTTCCGGTTCGTCGTCGGGCACCTTGCCGATGTCGTGCAGCAGGCCTGCCCGGCGGGCGATCTTGGGGTTGAGACCCAGCTCCGAGGCCATGATGCCTGCGAGGTTCGCCGTTTCACGGGCATGCTGCAACAGGTTCTGTCCGTAGGACGAACGGTATTTCATCTTGCCGATCATGCGGATCAGTTCGGGGTGCAGTCCGTGGATTCCCAGGTCGATCGTCGTGCGCTTGCCGACCTCGACGATCTCCTCCTCGATCTGCTTCTGAACCTTGGCGACCACCTCCTCGATGCGTGCGGGGTGGATGCGGCCGTCGGTGACGAGTTGGTGCAGGGCCAGACGCGCGATTTCGCGGCGTACGGGATCGAAGCCCGAGAGGATGATGGCCTCGGGGGTGTCGTCGACGATGATCTCGATGCCCGTCGCGGCCTCCAGAGCGCGGATGTTGCGGCCCTCGCGGCCGATGATGCGGCCCTTGACCTCGTCGCTCTCGATGTTGAACACCGTCACGGCGTTTTCGATGGCCGTCTCGGTCGCCACGCGCTGAATCGACGCCACGATGATGCGTTTGGCCTCTTTCGTGGCGGTCAGTTTGGCCTCTTCGACCGTTTCGTTGATGTAGGCGGCGGCTTCGGTCTTGGCCTCGGCCTTCATGTTCTCGATCAGGATGTTCTTGGCGTCTTCGGAACTCATGCCCGAGATCTGCTCCAGGCGTGCGTTCTGTTCGCGCTGCATCTGGTCGACCTCCTCCTTCTTGTGTTCGAGGATTTGCAGCTGGTTCTGCATCTGCTCTTTCAGACGGTCGTTCTCGCGGAGTTTGTTTTCCAGTTCGCGCTGCTGGTTTTGCAGGTTCTGCTCGATCTGCTTGGCGCGCTGCTCGCTCTGGGCGATTTTCTGGTTGCGCTCGTTGACCTGACGGTCGTATTCGCTCTTGAGCTGTATGAACTTTTCCTTTGCCTGAAGGATGCGCTCCTTCTTGATCATCTCTCCCTCGGCTTCAGCCTCCTTGACGGCGGCTTCGCGGCGCTTGCGGATCGACGTCTTGATCACGAGGTTCGTTACGACCGCGTAGATTGCGACGGCGACCACGGCAGAGATTGAGGCAGCCAAAATGATACTATACATGGGTCTTTGCTTGTTTGTTTTTAGTTATTAATTAGGGTTTTAATTGTAGCCATAAAAAAACCGCATAGGATTCCTTAATCTTGTTTGACGAATCTGCCGATCAGTCATGTGTGGGGGCTCCGACAATCGCAATCTTCCAACGGTACGCCGTAACGTACTCCCCGTGAGGGTGGTAAGGCCTGATTTTGAAACGCCTTGAGTTGCCCCAATTTAGTAAATGTTCAGTTTCGCAAAGCTATAAGGAATCTATGCGGGTAGATTCTTGTATGTAAAAGAACGTTTTTCGAACGGTGCGTGTCGTTCCGGGCGGTTTCCGCCCTTTTCGCCCCCCCCCTCTCGGCCTTCCGTCTGCGGAGGCCTTCGGCCGGTTACTTTTTCGGGTCGTTCAGATACGCATCTATTTCCGTGCCGATTTTTTCGAGCTGTCGGAGGTCTTCGTCGTCCACCTCCCGGCTCTGCCGCATTCCGACGTTCGCGATGGCGAATTTCAGCGCGGTCATCGACAGGTAGTCCTGGTCGTTCCAGTTCTTGATATTCTGTTGTTTTATCAGCGCGAGGTAGCTGTTCACCTCCCGTTCGGCAAGCCGGTACATCTCCTCCTTCCCGCTCTCGATGTTGAACGGATAGCTTTTGCCTGCTATTTTGAGGGTTATTGCCTGTTTTGCCATTTTTTCGTTTCGTTTATTCCGTCGTCCTCTTCTCCGGCCTTCCGGCCGTTTTTCCCGGGGCCGTTTATTCGGCCTCCTGCGTCGTCGGGGCCGCCAGCGGCTGGCCCAGCAGCGCGATGCACTTGTCCACCTCCCGCATAAGACGGTTGACGCGCGCCCGCGCTTTTTCCCGGTTACGGCCTCCGCCCGCAAGCCCTTCGGTCAGCTGCATGCGCGCCAGTTCGGCATCCAGCTCCCGGACGCGCTCTTCGAGCGTGCGTTTCTCGGAGCGGAGCGTGTCGCGCTGCGCGGTCAGTTCCGCACAAAGGTCCGACAGCCTTTTGTGGTCGTCGATCAGCTGCCGCACGCGGGCTTCGATGTTCGTTATCACGCTCTTGTCGGCCATGACTTTCGGGTAAAGTTCCGGTTTACTTTTCAAAGGTACGAAAAAAACGCAAAAAAGCAAAAAATTATTTTGCGGCAATCTCCCCGTAGAGGTCGTAGTCGGCGGCCGAGGTGACCGTCACGTCGTAGAAGTGCCCGCGCAGCAGGCGGCATTCCGAGGCGGGAATCAGGATCTCCTGGTCCACTTCGGGCGAATCGTACTGCGTGCGGCCGACATACCAGTCGCCCTGACGCGAATCTATGATCACCCGTTCGGTGCGCCCCACGCGGCGGCGGTTGTTTTCGAGCGAAATCTCGTTCTGCAAGGCCATTACGCGCTCCGCGCGTTGCTGTTTGATCGTTTCGGGAATGTCGTCGCGGAGGTTTTCGGCCGACCAGGTTCCCTCCTCCTCCGAGTAGGGGAAGACGCCCAGCCGTTCGAAACGCACCTCGCGCACGAACGCCAGCAGTTCTTCGAAATCGGCCTCCGTCTCGCCCGGATAACCCACCAGCAGCGTCGTGCGCAGTGCCAGGTCGGGGATCGCCCCGCGCAGGCGGCCGATCAGTTCCATGGCCTCGGCCTTGGTGTGGCGGCGGTGCATCGACGCGAGCTGTGCATCGGAAATGTGCTGGAACGGAATGTCGAGGTACTTGCAGATTTTCGGCTCCGAGGCCATCGCCTCGATCACCTCGTCGGGGAACCCGGCGGGGTAGGCGTAGTGGAGCCGGATCCATTCGATGCCGTCGATGCGGCACAGGCGGCGCAGCAGCTCGGCGAGCATCCGCCGGCCGTAGAGGTCGATGCCGTAGTAGGTCGTGTCCTGCGCGATGACCATCAGCTCCCGGACGCCCTGCCCGGCCAGCTTGCGGGCCTCCTCCTCCAGCTCCTCCATCGGGACGGAGACGTGGCCGCCGCGGATGAGCGGGATGGCGCAGTAGCCGCATTTCCAGTTGCAGCCTTCCGAAATTTTCAGGTAGGCGTAGTGCTTCGGGGTCGTCAGACGGCGTTCGGTGGCCAGCGCCGGGTCCTCCGAGGCTCCCAGTGCACGGACGATGCCGTCCCACGTGCGTGCGCCGAAATAGTCGTCCACTTCGGGAATCTCGGCCCGCAGTTCGTCGGCGTAGCGTTCCGAGAGGCATCCCACGACGAACAGCCGTTCGATCTTTCCGGCCTGCTTGGCCGCCGCGGCGCGCAGAATCATGTCTATCGACTCCTGCTTGGCGTCGCCGATGAATCCGCAGGTGTTGATCACCACGACCTTGGCGTCGGTGCGGTCGCTGTCGAAGAGGACCTCGTATCCGGCGGCGGCGAGCCGTGCCATCAGATGCTCGCTGTCGACGGTGTTCTTCGAACAGCCGAGCGTTATGACGTTAATTTTTTTCATGGCCGAACAATGCGTTGACGAACTCCTTCCGGTCGAAGATGCGCAGCTGGTCGATGCCTTCGCCGATGCCGATGTAGCGCACCGGGATGTGGAACTGGTCGCTGATGCCGATCACCACGCCGCCCTTGGCCGTGCCGTCGAGCTTGGTGATGGTGAGCGAGGTGACCTGCGTGGCCTGCGTGAACTGCTTCGCCTGCTCGAAGGCGTTCTGTCCCGTCGATCCGTCGAGCACGAGCATCACCTCGTGCGGCGCGCCGGGAATCACTTTGCCCATGACGTTGCGGATTTTCGTCAGCTCGTTCATCAGGCCCACCTTGTTGTGCAGGCGTCCGGCGGTGTCGATCAGCACCACGTCGGCTCCGTTGGCCTTGGCCGAGGTGAGCGTGTCGAAAGCCACCGATGCAGGGTCGGAACCCATCTGCTGACGGATCATCGTCGCCCCGGCGCGGTCGGCCCACACCTGCAACTGGTCGATGGCCGCCGCGCGGAACGTGTCCGCCGCGCCGATCCAGACCTTCCGGCCCGCCTTGCCGAGCTGCGCAGCCAGTTTGCCGATGGTAGTGGTCTTGCCGGCGCCGTTGACGCCCACGACCATCACCACGTAGGGCTGACCTTCGGTGGCGTCGAGCCCGAAATTCTCCGACGAGCCGTGCGCATCCTCCATCAGCGTCGCGATCTCCCCGCGCAGGATAGATTGCAGCTCCGAGGCGTTCATGTACTTGTCCCGGGCCACGCGCTCCTCAATGCGGCGGATGATCTTCACGGTCGTCTCCACGCCCACGTCCGACGAGATGAGAACCTCTTCGAGGTCGTCGAGCACCCCGGCGTCGATCGTCGACCGGCCCGCCACGGCGCGCGCCAGTTTCGAGAAAAGCCCTGTTTTGGTTTTTTCCAGCCCGGCGGAGAGCTCCTCCTGCTGTTTCTGCGCCTGCTCCCCGGTGGGCGGCGTATCCTGTTTCTTTTTGAAAATATCGAAAAATGCCATGTCTTAAGGATTATTGAGACAAAGATACGAAAAATGCAGGACGGTTCCAAAACCGGATTGCGGGCAGTTCGACAAAACGTTCCGACCTCCTGAAAGCGCCGTTGCGGCACCAAAGATACGAAAAATGCAGGACGGTTTCAAAACCGGACCGCGGGCAATCTGGCAAAACGTTCCGACCTCCTGAAAGCGCCGTTGCGGCGCCGAAGATACGAAAAATGCAGGACGGTTCCAAAACCGGATTGCGGGCAGTTCGGCAAAACGTTCCGATCTCCTGAAAGTGCCGTTGCGGCGCCGAAGATACGAACAAGTCGGATGGGGCCAAAACCGAACCGCCTCCGGGGCGAAAAAAGGTTCCGACTCCTAAAAGTGTCGTCGCGACGCCGAAGATAACAAGAAAGTTTGAAAAAAAGCGTTATATTTGTCGTATATACCTGTATTGATAATGATGAAACGAACCATTCTGTTGTCGCTCGCAGCGTTGTGCTGCGCCCTGACGGCCGCCGCGCAGGACCTGATCGTCAAGACCGACGCCGCGAAAATCGAAGCCAAAGTGATCGAAATCACGCCCGAAGCGGTGCGTTACAAGCGTTTTTCGAATCCCGACGGTCCGACCTACGTGCTCCCCGTTGCGCAGATCCATTACATCCAGTATGCCAACGGCGAAAAGGAGTATTACACCAAAACCATTCCCGCGACGCCGCTGACTCCGGCCACTCCGGCCACCCCGGCCATTCCGGCTGTCCCGGAAGCGCCGGCCGTGCAGCCTGTTTCCGGAGGCCGGTACGTGCTCAAACAGTACGAAATCGGCGAATTCTACGACCAGAACGGCATCCGGGGAGTGATCTGCCAGCTTTCGGACGACCGCCAGCACGGACTGGTCGTGTCGCTCGATGAAATCTACCTTCACTGGAGCGAGTTCCGCAAGCCGGACCTGCGCCTTGCGGGCGCCGATAACCGCACCGACGGGGTGGCGAACATGGAGAAGGTGGCGCAGTATATCGCTGCGAACAACCTTTCGTGGGACGATTTCCCGGCTTTCAAATGGTGCCGCGACAAGGGCGAAGGCTGGTATCTGCCGGCCATCGACGAACTGCTGACCATCGGTCACAACTACAACGGCGGCACCCGCGTACAGAACAACCGCCAGGCCCGCAACAAGTTCAACGATGCGCTCAAGGACGCCGGCGGCAAACGCATGGACCGCCTGGTCTACTATTTCTCCTCGACCGAGATGGACGAGAAGAACGCCTACACGACCCATATGGGCATCGAGCCTCCCTATGTGATCGAAATTCCGAAATACAACAAGTTCCTCGTGCGCGCCGTGCACAAGTTCTGACGCTGCGCGCAAAGACCGCAAAAAGACGGAGGTCCGCATCGGACGCTCCGTCTTTTTTGATGCCGGCTGTCGGTCAGATGCTTTCGATCAGCGTTCGCAGTTTCGGAATGATAATCTCCCAGTCGTAGTGTTCGCGCACATAGGCCGGGCCTTTTTCGCTCATTGTGCGCCGCAGTTCCGGATCGGAGAGCAGTCTGTGCAGTTTTTTGCGGAAGTCGCGGCCGTTATTATACCACAAGCCCGCGCCGCTCAGACGGCAATGGTCCTTCATCACCTTGCTGCGCCCGTTGACCAGCAGCGGTATGCGGCTCTGCATCCCTTCGAGCATCAGTAGCGAAAGGCTCTCCATCGGCGACGGGTTGACCATCACCGTGGCGTGCCGGACGATTGCGGTTTTTTCCTCGTCGGAGACATAGCCCGTGAAAAGAATGTCCGGCGAGTCGAACTTTCGGATCTCGTTTTCGAATCCGCCGACCAATACCAGTTTGGCGTCGCCGCCGTATTTTGCCTTGCAGCGCAGGAAGTAGGGCAGCAGTTTGTCCACTTTGGCTTTGGAGACGCGCCCCAAATAGAGCACGTATTCATCCGGAAGCTCGTATTTTGCCTTTACGCCGCTCCACTCTGCCTCCGGGGCCATTTCGATACCGCAGCCGACGATGCTGTTCGGGGCCAGGAACCGTCCGAAAACGCTGCGGCACAATTGCCGTTCGGCTTCGGTGTTGAATGCGATATGCCGTACCCGGGTGAACATCGGGGCGTTGATGCAGTAATAGAGCGGCTTGTCCGGGTGCGCCATCGGGATCAGCAGGCTTTTTTCCGGAGCGACGACCGATCCCAGAACCGCTTGGGGCGTGTAGAAGTTCGCGAAGATGAACGCTGCATATTCAGCCTTGTGGCTTTCGATATAACGCAGCAGGCCCGGGGCATGGGTCGCTGTCGATTCGTAGAAAGGCCGTTCGTTTTCAATCCCCGATTTCCACTCCGGGTGCAGGAAGGACGCCGCTCGCAGCAGGTTCAGCTTTTTCAGGTATTGCCGGATACGGCGTGCGGTCTTGTATTTTTTGCGGAAGGGCCTGAATTGCTCCTGGTCGATGGGCTGCGGCTTGAAACGGCGTATGGTGACGCCGTTCCAGGAACTGACACCTTCCGTGTAATCCTGATCCGGGTGGTTGAAGGCCCGGATGGTCGTGGTCAGCACTTCGACCTCGTAATAGGGCAGCAGCCGTTCAGCAAGCATCTGGCAGTGAACTTCTGCGCCGCCGTTGATATTTTCGCCGTAACGGACGATGATGAATGCTATTTTTTTCATAATGAGTTATAACTTGCCGAACAGCGCGAGCCACTCTTGGCCGATGCATTCCAGATCATAGCGCTCTGCGGCCTTGTAGCAGTTTTCGCGCATTCGTTTTTGCAGTTCCTCGTCGGCCAGCGCGCGGTTCAGCAGTTCCGCATATTTGCGCAGACTGTATGCCGGGACCATGATTCCGCATTCCCCGTCGCAGGTGATTTCCCGGATGCCGGAATACGAGTCGAACGACACCGGAATGGCCCCGTACTGCTGCCCCTCCATCAGGCACATGGGCAGCCCTTCGAAGTTTGAAGTCAGGCAGACGAAGGTGGCCCGGCGGTAGAAGGGCGTGACATCGTATTGATAGCCTGCGAATTCAATCCGCTGCAATTTCAACCTGCGGGCCTGCTTCTCCAGATCGCCGCGTTCTTCTCCGTCGCCGACGATCACCAGCCGCCATTCGGGATTTTGCTGCTCGATGCGCTTCCATATTTTCAGCAGCCGGTCGATGCGTTTGTGACATCGCTGGAATCGTCCGGCGTAGAGAACGATCTTCTCTTTGGGCGTTTTCGCGGGTTCCTGTGTCGGCAGCATCGGATTGAGCATCGCGGTAAGGCGTTCGCGGGGGAAATCGCAGCCGGGAAGTCCCGACCGGCGGATCTCTCGTTCGAATTCGTCGCTGTAACCCGGGCATAGCGTCACGAACCGGTCCACGTTCGAGAGCACCCGGATGTACAGTTGGGCGTAACGTTGTTCGAGTTTGCGGGTTAGCCGGTAGGCGGGCTTGCGCAGAAGTGCGTATTCCAGCCTGCGCGTCAGTATGGGGCGGGGGATCTCCGACGACTTCTTGTGCTTCAGGTCGTATACCTCCCAGAATGGCGTGTTGTGCAGGCAGAAAATGATTTTGGCCGTGGTGCGCGTCCGGATCTGCTCGAATGCGATGTCGGTGGTTGCTTGTATGAACAGGACGTCTGCCCGCTCTGTTTTCAGCGATTCGCAGAGAAAGTCGGTATTTCGGACTCCCGAAATCCGTTTGGTGTCGGGCAGCGGATGGATGTCGAAGATTTTTCGCAGTTCTTCGGTAAGCAGTTCCGCATTCGGCTTCCAGGTATAGAGAAGTACTCTGAAGCCGTGTTTGGCAAAGAAGCGGCCCAGGTTGCAGGTTACGACTTCGGCGCCGCCTGCCGGGAATGTATAGTGATAAAAGGCGATGGTTTTGACCTGCATACTCGGAATTTAATGTTCAAAAGTAATAAATTATTTTGATATGCGCGACCGGCGGGGCTGAAAACACAAAGGGCATCCCGAAAGATGCCCTTTGTATTTAAGAGTTCGACTCTTAAAATACTTATTTCTTCTCCTCGAAGAAAGCCTTTACCTGGTCGTTGGCGATGACGCCTTCCTTGAACATGTAGGAACCGGTCTTCTCCGACTTGACCATCTTGATGCACTTGGTGAACTGCTTACCCGTGCCGGTTTTCAGTGTTGCGACTACTTTCTTTGCCATAGAGCTTCTTTACTATTTGATTTCACGGTGAACGGTAACCCGCTTGAGGAACGGATTGTACTTCTTGCGCTCCAGACGGTCGGGGGTGTTTTTCTTGTTCTTGGTGGTGATGTAACGGGACATTCCCGCAACGCCGCTCTCTTTTTGTTCGGTGCACTCGAGGATGACCTGAACTCTGTTGCCTTTCTTTGCCATTTGTTACTCGTTGTTTTTAGTACACGCTTTTGGGTGCGGCAGCTTCGCGCAGAGCGGCTGCGAGCCCTTTCTTGTTGATTGTTTTCATGCCGGCAGCGGATACCTTCAGGGTAATCCAGCGACCCTCCTGCTCGGACCAGAAGCGCTTGGTTTTCAGATTGGGACTGAATTTGCGCTTGGTCTTGTGGTGCGAGTGCGAGACGTTATTTCCCACGATCGCCACCTTGCCTGTGATTTCGCAAACTTTCATTGTTTGATTATTTTTGGTTAAAACCCGATTAAGGGAGTGCAAATATACAACCTTTTCGGCAAATAGCAAAAGCGGCCGTCTTTTTTTTCGGCCGGAGTGCTTATTCGGCCCGCATTTGCGCCATTCTGCGGGGATCGTCAGCGGAGACCGCGCTCCGGGGGGGCATGACGGGCGGTTCGTTCGTGGCTGGAGGCGTTTAATTTCCGTTCAGGCAGTCGCGCAGCAGGCCGATGGCGAAGGCGCTGGCGCGGTCGATGATCTGTCCCCGGTCGGTTCCGCACTGTTTGAGGATTGCGACCGTCTCCCGGGGTGTCGCCACGGCGATCCACACCGTGCCGACGGGCTTTTCCGCCGAGCCGCCCGAAGGTCCTGCGATTCCGGTGGTGGCCACGCCGTAGTCGGCGCCTGCCGCGCGGCGGACGCCCTCGGCCATCTGGCGGGCCACCTGTTCGCTCACGGCGCCGTAGCGGGCGATGTCCGCGGGGTCGACGCCCAGCAGTTCGGCTTTTGATTCGTTGCTGTACGACACCACGCCGCAGAGGAAATAGGCCGAAGCGCCGGGCATGGCCGTGAAGCGCGCGGCGATCGAGCCGCCCGTGCAGCTTTCGGCTGTGGCGAGCGTCAGGGAGCGTTCGGTGAGTATTTTGTGCACCACCTCCTGCATGGTGGCGGTTTCGAATCCGATGATGTTGTGGGGGATGATCCTGCGCAGGGCCTCGAACCGGCTCTCGATTTCGCGGGCGACGCTTTCGCCCTCCACCTCGTAGGCCGACAGGCGCAGGCGCACCGCGCCCGGATTGGGCAGGTAGGCCAGTTTCAGGTACGGGGGCAGGGCGTTTTCCCACGCTTCGATGCGCTTGGCGAGCATCGACTCGGGCAGTCCGGCGGTGATCATCGTGCGGTGGACGATCTGCCGCAGCGCGAAGCGGGTCTTCAGGCGGGGCATCACCTCGTCCTCCATCAGGTGCTCCATCTCGAACGGCACGCCCGGCAGCGAGACGACGACGTGCCCGCCGCGCTCGAACCACATGCCCGGGGCCGTGCCGTGGGCGTTGAACAGCACCGTGCAGCACG
>ENA-UOJE01003473-UOJE01003473.1-human-gut-metagenome-genome-assembly--contig:-C23-NODE-3473-length-10623-cov-18.248391_pt1 | contig 10623 bp, 10 predicted proteins | sample MGYA00242341_ERZ723888 | MGnify/ENA metagenome assembly ERZ723888 | reverse complement strand
TTTGACGGGATGGGAGCTTCAGTTTTTCAGGCTGTGCAGCGGCGCGGGGATACGCCCGCCGCGGGCGATGAAGTCCGCGCTGGAATAGGGGTGTACGGCCTGCACCGGCGCGGAGCCGAGCAGCCCGCCGAACTCCACCGTGTCGCCGACCTTGCAGCCGGGCGCGGGAATGATGCGCACGGCGGTGGTCTTGGTGTTGACCATGCCGATGGCGGCCTCGTCCGCGATGATGGCGGCGATGGTCTCGGCGCTCGTGTCGCCGGGGACGGCGATCATGTCGAGCCCGACCGAGCATACGCAGGTCATGGCCTCGAGCTTGTCGAGCGTCAGCGCACCGGAGGAGGCCGCGGCGATCATGCCCTCATCCTCGCTGACGGGAATAAACGCGCCGGAAAGTCCGCCGACGGAGCTGGATGCCATCACGCCGCCCTTTTTCACCGCGTCGTTCAACAGCGCGAGCGCGGCGGTGGTGCCGTGCGTGCCGCAGACCTCGAGGCCCATTTCCTCCAGAATACGGGCCACGCTGTCGCCGACGGCGGGCGTGGGCGCGAGGGAGAGATCGACGATGCCGAACGGCGTATTGAGCCGGCGGCTGGCCTCCTGCGCGACGAGCTGACCCATGCGCGTGATGCGGAAGGCAGTCTTTTTCACCGTCTCGGCGACCACATCAAAGGGCTGGCCCTTTACACTTTGCAAGGCATGGTATACCACGCCGGGACCGGAAACGCCGACGTTGATGACGCGCTCCGGCTCGCCGACGCCGTGGAACGCGCCGGCCATAAAGGGGTTGTCCTCCACAGCGTTGCAGAACACCACGAGCTTCGCGCAGCCGAAGCCTCCGCAGTCGGCGGTGCGCTCCGCCGCAGCCTTGACGGTGCGGCCCATGAGCGCCACCGCGTCCATGTTGATGCCGGCCTTGGTCGAGCCGACGTTGACGGACGAGCACACAAGGTCGGTGACGGCCAGCGCCTCGGGAATGGCGGCGATGAGCCGGCGGTCGGCGTCGGTCATGCCCTTTTGCACGAGCGCGGAAAAGCCGCCGATGAAATTGACGCCCACGGCCTTGGCGGCGCGGTCGAGCGCGACGGCAAAGGGAACGTAGTCCTCCGTCTCCGAGGCGGCGGCCACGAGCGCGATGGGCGTGACGGAGATGCGCTTGTTGACGATGGGGATGCCGAACTCGCGCTCAATGTCCTCGCCGGTTTTAACGAGCCCTTCGGCATAGCGCGTGATCTTGTCGTAGATCTTCTCACACGCCGCCTTGGCGTCGCGGTCGGCGCAGGAGAGCAGGGAAATGCCCATGGTGATGGTGCGGATGTCGAGGTGCTGGCGGTCGATCATCTGCACGGTGGACAGCACGTCGTTTTTATCGAGCATGGCGCGGACCTCCTCTCAGATGCGGTGCATGGCGTTGAAGATGTCCTCCCGCTGGATGCGCACGGCAAGGCCGCGCTCGGTGCCGTAAGCGTCCAGCTTGTCGGCGATCTCCGGGAAGGATACCGTGCACGCGGAAATGTCCACCAGCAGGACCATGGTGAAGTAGCCCTGTTCGAGGATGGTCTGGCTGATGTCGAGAATGTTGATGTTGTACTCCGAGAGCAGGGCGCAGACGGAGGCGATGATGCCGACGCGGTCCCGGCCGAGAACAGTGACGATGGCTTTCATGCTGGATTCTCCTTCATTTATGATCGTATATCCCATATTATAGCAGAAAACACGCAAAGAGTAAATATTCCGAATACCGGCTTTTGCCGGTATTCGGAATATTTTTTCCATGGCTTCAGCACACCGGACAGGTCCAGCCGAAGGGATCGGGCTTCGTGCCCCACTGGATGCCGGTCAGCTCGTCGTAGAGCTTCTGTGACAGCTCGCCGATCTGGTTGTGGTTGATCTCATAGCATTTGTCGCCCCAGCCGAGTGCGCCGATGGGGGAGATGACGGCGGCGGTGCCGATGCACCACGCCTCCTCGAGCGCGCCGGTCTTGGCGGCCTCGAACAGCTCGTCCACGCTCAGCAGCCGCTCCTCGACGGGAACGCCCCAGCTCTTCAAAAGCTCGATGGCGGACTTGCGCGTGACGCCGCGCAGGATGGAGCCGGTCAGTGCGGGGGTGACGACGGTGCCGTTGATCTTGAACATGACGTTCATGCCGCCGCCCTCCTCGACGTACTTACGCTCCACGCCGTCGAGCCACAGCACCTGCGAGTAGCCCTTGGCCTCGGCACGCTCGCCGGCACGGTTGGCCGCGCCGTAGTTGCCGCCGCACTTGGCTTCGCCCGTGCCGCCGCGCACCGCGCGCACATCCTCGGTCTCGACCATGATGGGCACAGGCTTGAGCCCGTCGGAGAAGTAGCTGCCGGAGGGGGAGAGGATGATGACGAACGACGCCTCATGCACACCGTGCAGGGCCAGCGTCGGGTCGGTGGAATACAGGAACGGGCGGATGTAGAGCGATGTGCCGGGGTCGTTCGGCACCCATCGCTGATCGACGCGGACGATCTCCTTGATAGCCTGCAGCGCGTCGTCGGGATCGAGCTGTGGCAGACCCAGACGCTCGCAGGAGCGGTTCAGACGGGCGACGTTCTCCCACGGACGGAAGAGCTGCACGCCGCCGTCGGGACGGCGGTAGGCCTTCAGCCCCTCAAAGACCTCGGTGCCGTAGTGCAGGACGCTGGCGGCGGGGGAGAGCGAGATGGGACCGTAGGGCACGATGCGCGCGTCGTGCCAGCCCTTGCCGGCGCTGTAGTCCATGAGGAACATATGGTCGGTAAAGACGGAGCCGAAGCCGAGCTGATCGGACGGCGGCAGCGTGCCGGGATGAGTATTTTCGGTAAAAGCGATATTCATAACGTTAACTCCTTTCGCGTTGCCTCAGATCTCTTTGAGATGCTCCATATTGTGGCGAATGCCCTCGCAGCAGGCGTGGAAGGTCGCCCTTTCCTCGTCCGTGAGCGGCAGCTCCACGACCTCCTCCACGCCGCTCGCGCCGATGACGCACGGCACGCCGGCAAAGAGGCCCGCTTCGCCGTATTCGCCGGTCAGCTCCGCGCTCGCGGGCAGAATGACCTTTTCATCGTGCAGCACGGCGTAGGCCATGCGGGCGGCGGTGGTGGCGATGCCGTATTCCGTGCAGAACTTGCCGGAGAATGTGACCCAGCCGCCGCCGATGGATTCCTTCTGCAGCGCGTCGCGGTCGAAGCGGAAGCGCTCGTCGCGCGCGGCCCAGGTGTCGAGCGGCATCCCGCGGAAGCTCACGCAGGACCAGGGGGCAAACTGCTGGTTGCCGTGCTCGCCCATCATGTAGCAGGTGATGGATTTGTGGTCAATGCCGGTCTGGCGCGCGAGCGCGCTGAGCAGACGCGAGGTGTCGAGCCCCGTGCCGGTGCCGAACACGCGGCCCTTGGGAAGACCGACGTGCAGCGCGAGCTCGCGGGTGACGATGTCGCAGGGGTTGGTGATGTTGATGAGCACGCCGTCAAAGCCGCTCGCCTTGAGCTTCTCGGCGTAGCTGCGCACGGCGGGGATGGTAAAGTCCATCTCGGTCACGCGGTCATGCGTGCCGCGCAGCAGCTCGATCTTGCCGACGCTGTTGACGATGACGTCGCACGCGCCGAGGTCGGCGAAGTCACCGGCGCGGACGGTGACGCGGTGGGGCAGATACGCGACGGCGTCGCGCAGGTCCTGCACCTCGCTCGCGAGCTTCTGCTCGTTCTGGTCGACGAGCACCAGCTCGTCCGCGATGCCCTGGATCGCCAGCGCGTAGGCGACGTGCGCGCCGACGTGACCGAGACCGATGACGCCTAAAACTCTTTTCTGAACCATAATAGAAACCTTCCTTTCTATAAATAAAACAGCATTTCTTACATCCCGTAGTTGGGGAAGAGTACGCAGGTATAGAGCATGGCAAGCACCATGTAGAGCGCGAGCACGATGGCGAACGCGCGGAGCGTGTGCTTCATGACCTCGTTCTCGCGGCCGATCGCGTCCACGGTCGCGCAGGCGGCGACGGTGTTGTTCGGGCAGATGAGGTTGCCGAGGGAAGCGCCCGCGTTCTGACCGGCAAAGATGGTGATGGGGTTCATGCCGAGCGAGGCCGCGGCATCAATGTGCATCTGGGCGAACATGATGTTCGAGCCGAGGCCGGTGCCGGTGATGAACGCGCCGCTCGAGCCGATGAGCACGGCTGCCGCCGGGTAGAAGCGTCCGACCACCGCCGCGATATCGGAGGCGAGGAGGTTCATCATGCCGGTCGTGGGGGACTGCATGATGTAGGAGACGATGAGAAGGCTGCCCATCGTGATGAGCACAGGGAGAACATTGCCGACGGTCCTGGAGCAGACCGCGCGGTACTGCTTCGCGCTCACGCCGAGCGTTGCCGCACCGAGCATACCGCACACGAGGATGACGACGTCCACCCAGAAGATGTAGCCGAACGTACACATGACGGCGAAGCCGTTGGGCACGACCGCCGGGAAGCCGTAGCGCACGAGCGGGAGCAGCACGAGCATATAGATGTAAGGCGACATGGCGCGGAACGCGCTGTATTTGCGCTGCTGCGCGGCGGCGTGGTGGCGGAATTCCTCCGGCGTCCTGACGCCGACGAGCTTGACGTAGGCGAGCGAGAGAAGCATGGAGATGAGGCCCGTGCCCATCGAGGTGACCTCCGCGCCGACGAAGTTGGAGAGGAGGAACATCACCGCGCAGGTGGAGACGCCGGCGAAGCAGAGATAGGGGACCGCGCCCTTGAAGCCCTTTTTGCCGAAGACCATGCCGACCATGATGAACGGAATGATGAGCACGCCGAACATATGGAAGCGGCCGACCATCGCCGCGTTGAGCGAAACGGTGGAGAGTCCCGCGTCCACGAGCGCCGCGCCGCCGTTGATGGTCGTCAGCCCCGCGCCGCCCCAGGAGGCGGGCGTCGCGTCGCCGAGCAGGGCGACGGCGATGGAGGTGACGGGATCAAAGCCGAGGGCTACGAGGAAGGGCGCCGCGATGGCGGCAGGAGCGCCCGCGCCGGCCGCGCCCTCGAGGAAGATGGGGAGCATCATGCCGATGACGATGAGCTGCACGCGGCGGTCGTCGCTGATGCGGGCGATGGTGGACTTGACGTCGTCAATGGCGCCGGTCTCGCGCAGCAGGTTCAGAATGGTGAACGCGCCGAAGACCATGAGCACGATCTTGAGACCCTCTTTGATGCCCTTCCAGACTAGGGGATCGAGGGTCTTGACGTTGTCGGCAAAGCTGGCGCCGGTGACGTTGAAGTAGGTGAAGGCCAGGATCAGCGTCCAGACAAGGGCGATGGGGGAGACCCTTTTGGCGGACTGCTTGAAGCCTAAAATGCCGACGAGGACAACAAGAATGGGGCTGAGCGCCATGACGAAATTTACGAAGTCCATGGGAGTTTTCTCGCTTTCTGTGAAATGATATTCTATTTCCGCTCCTTCGCCGGCCGAACGAAAAAGTGAAAAACAGGGGGAAGAAAGAAGAGGCCCCGCCGGTCCGGCGGAGCCTCTTGGGAAGGAAACGTTCTCTTTGTTATCTCCTGCGGAGGTCAAGAGAAGAAACCGTTGGATGCGCCGTGATCCGGGATATGAAGCTGTTTTCCTTTCCCAAAAGGCAAATAAGAATGGACGCCAGCAGCAGGCTGACGTCCAGAATAATGGCGATGTTGGTCGTGGCAGGGCAGGCGAAAGCGGCACAGTCGGGCTGTGCGGAGACAGACATACAGGCATTAGCAAAATTGATAGCTGCCATCATTGTTTTCTCCTTTCCTGAAGATGGGAGAAGTGTAGCACACATTTTTATACAGCGCAAGAGGGTTTTATCGGTTTGCCGCAAGATCGTCTGAAGCGACAAAATTTTGTGCGTTTGCGTTTTCCCTATTGGATAAATAGGTAAGCGGAGGGGTCAAAGCTCGGACGACATGAAGCCGCCGTGCAGCCAGTTGGACAGCTCTGCAGGCGTGCCCGGCGCGCCGACGGTAGCGAACTCTGTACGCCCCGGGACCATTTTGGAGTTGTCGTTGCTCTCCGCCCACTGCACGCGCTGGAGAATGTGCTCCGTGCAGCGCGAAAGGTCGCCGTCCGGCGCGGGCTTGTATTGCAGCAGAATGGTCACATAGCGGTTGTCAGAGGTCCAGCGGCCGAAGTTGGTGGTCGGCTTGCGCCATTTCCAAAGGCATTCGTTTCCGCTCTCCTTACGCAGCTTCAGATAGCCGCCCGCAATGTCCTGCGTGCAGCGCATCAGCCAGATGACATGGTAACCCGCGCGCTGAAAGTGTGCGCAGACGTCAAAAAAGCCCTGCTGCATCAAAAGCCCGTCCTGCAGCATCATCACGAAGTGGTTGATCTGCACATAGGCGGTCATCGTCTTTCCGTCCACCGTGACGGGGACGTTGCGGCACTCCGGCGGCACGAGGTCCTGCCATTGCTTTCGCCAGTCCTCGGTGGAGGACTGGACGAGAGGGGCGCTTTTCCGTTTTCCAAAGAATAGCATGGCGTGCTCCTTTTCGGCGTCTTTATTCTCTGCATCCTTATTATTATATAAGAGCGGCGCTGTCCGTGCAAGCGCTATTTCGTGTCCGCCTGCACAGAAATGCGCCGGCTTTCGCGGCGGAAATTGCAAAAACGGCTTGTTTTCCACACACAGCTATAGTATAATACACGTTACGATTCTGCACTTTTGCGGCGCGGCAGCGCGTCGCCGCATCAACTACGAAAGAGCGAGGGAAAAAGCTATGAATATGATCCAGAGCGCAAAGGACCAGATCGCCGCCCTGACGCGCAGCGCCTACCGCGCCGCCGTGCAGGAGGGTCTGCTGCCCGATGGCGTGGAGACCGTCCCCGCGGTCGAGATCCCCAAGGATACCGCCAACGGCGACTACACCACCACCTTCTGCCTGGCCGCCTCCAAGGCCATGCGCAAGAACCCGCGCGAGGTCGCGAATATCCTCACCCAGCACATGAAGCTCGACGGCACCTACTTTACTTCTGTTGAGATCGCCGGCCCCGGCTTCCTGAACTTCCGTCTCGGCGAAAAGTGGTACGCCGACGTCGTTGAGGACGTGGAGCGCGAGGCGGACGCCTACGGCCGCGGCGAGGGCCTCAAGGGCAAGAAGTACATGGTCGAGTTCGTCTCCGCCAACCCCACCGGCCCCATGCACATGGGCAACGCCCGCGGCGGCGTGCTCGGCGACACGCTCGCGAGCGTGCTCGACTGGTCCGGCGCGAACGTGTGGCGTGAGTTCTATGTCAACGACTTCGGCAACCAGATCGAAAAGTTCGCCAAGAGCATTGAGGCTCGCTACTTCCAGCTCATCAAGGGCGAGGACGCCGTCGAGTTCCCCGAGGACGGTTACCACGGCGACGACATCAAGGAGCTTGCGCAGGCGTTCTACGCCGAGCACGGCGAGAGCTATCTGGACAAGACCGAGGCGGAGCGCCACGCCGATATGGCGCGCTTCGGCCTCGACCGCAACATCCCCAAGATGAAGAGCGATCTTGAGCGCTACGGCATCAAGTTCGATGAGTGGTTCTTCGAGTCCTCCCTGCACGAGTCCGGCTTTGTCGCCGACACGGCGAAAAAGCTCACCGACCTCGGCTGGACCTATGAAAAGGACGGCGCGCTCTGGGTCAAGACCGCGGAGATCATGCGCGACCAGTACCGCAAGCAGGGCAAGAAGGACGAGGACATCGACAAGCTCGGTCTGAAGGACGACGTGCTGCGCCGCGCCAACGGCTTCTACACCTATCTCGCCGGCGACATCGCCTACCACCGCAACAAGTTCGAGGTCCGCGGCTTCGATAAGGTCATCAACATCTGGGGCGCCGACCACCACGGCCATGTCGCCCGCCTCAAGGGCGCGATCGACGCGCTGGGTCTCGACGGCACGAATCGTCTGGATATCGTGCTCATGCAGCTCGTCAAGCTCGTGCGCGACGGCGAGGTGGTGCGTATGTCCAAGCGCACCGGCAAGACCATCTCGCTCTCCGACCTGCTCGACGAGATCCCGGTCGACGCCTGCCGCTACTTCTTCAACGCCAAGCCCGATACGCAGATGGACTTCGACCTCGGCCTCGCCGTGCGCGAGGACAGCGAGAACCCCGTCTACTATATCCAGTACGCCTATGCGCGTATCTGCAGCCTGCTCAAGACGATGGCGGATGAGGGCCGCAGCGTTCCCGCCGCGGACAAGGCCGACCTGTCCCTGCTCTCCGGCGAGCAGGAGCGCGCGCTCATCAAGGAGCTTGCCAACTTCAGCGAGGAGATCCGCATGGCCGCCCGCGACTACGACCCGAGCTATATCAACCGCTATCTCATGCGGCTCGCCGGCGCGTTCCACCGCTTCTACAACGCCTGCCGCATCAAGGGCGAGGCGGACGACGTGGCGAACGCCCGTCTGCTGCTCGCTGCTGCGACCCGTCAGGTGCTCGCCAACGGCCTGACGATCCTCGGCCTGAGCAAGCCCGAGAAGATGTAAGCACACATTATATACAAATATATAATAAGGAAGAGGACAGCCGGTCGGCTGCCCTCTTTTCCTTTACCCCATCAGCACCCGCACCGCGGCGGCGGAGGTGAGAAACATCACCGCGTCCGCACAGAGCGAGGCGGGGATGGTGTAGCGTGTTTTGACGATGCCGACCGAGCCGAAGTAGACGGCGATGGTGTAGAAGGTAGTCTCGCTTGACCCCAGCATGACCGCCGCCACGCGCCCGATGTAGCTGTCGGGGCCGTAGGTCGCCATCAGCTCGCTGCCGACCGCCAACGCGCCGCTGCCGGAGATGGGGCGGATAAAAAGGAGCGGCGCGACCTCCGGCGGAATGCCGACCCTTTCGAGCGCCGGCGCGAGCAGCGCGCCCAGATACTCCATCGCGCCCGATGCGCGGAACATATACACCGCCGTCAGCAGCGCGATGAGCGAGGGAAGGATATGCACCAGTACATTCAGCCCCTCCTCCGCGCCGCGGGTCAGCGCGGTGTAAACGTCTACCCGTTTCCCTAGTGCGTAGCAGGCGGTGAAGCACAGCAGGACCGGCACGACCAGCTCGGAAAGCGACACTCCTTCACCCCCTCCAGATCCGCGCGAACAGCTTCGCCGCGGCAAGCCCTGCGAGGACAGAGAGCAGGGAGGCGGTCCAGACGGCGGGCAGGATATCGAACGGATCGGCGCTGCCGAGCGCGCTGCGCACGCCGGCGACGGTCGTCGGCAGCAGCTGAATGGACGCGGAGTTGAGCACAACGAGCAGGCACAGCTCATGCGACGCCGTACCGCCGCAGCCCTGCGCCATGCGCCGCGCGGCGCGGATGCCCAGCGGCGTCGCCGCGTTGCCGAGTCCGAGCAGGTTGGCGGAAAGGTTGGCGGAGATGGCGGCGAGCGTTTCCTCGTCGCGGCTGGCGTTGGGAAACAGCCGCCGCAGCAGCGGACGGAACAGCCGCGCGAGCGCGGCGGAGAGCCCGCATTGGTCCATGACCTCCATCACGCCGGTCCAAAGGCACATGATGCCTGCCATTGATACACACAGCTCTACCGCGGCAGTCGCGCCCTTCAGCGCTGCGCCTCCAAGCTCACCGACGCTTCCGGTCAGTATGCCGAACACCAGCGAGACCGCCACCATTCCGGTCCAGAGCCATGCCATCGCCATAAAAATTCCCCCTCCCGAAGCCGGTTTCGGCCTATTCTATGCCCGCGCGGCAGGGAAGTATGCCCTTAGGGCGGAACAGCCAAAATTTCTTTACGATTTTCTCAAAAAAATTCAAAAAGATGCTTGACATTACCGCTCATATCTTGTATGATAGGCAGGTCCGCGAGTGGGAGTATCCTGCCCAAACGCGTGCAAAACTGCGATGAACCGGGAGATTGCTCAGGGCTTCTGAGGTAACTTCCGGGGAGTATGTCCGAGAATCGGGCGGCTGAGATGAGTATCTGTACGTTGCGTAGATCGCTGCGCCATGTGTGGACCGGCCGTTTATTCGTGCCGGTTTTCTTATGAGCCGGAATGATACGCACGGATAAGCGTATAAGAAAAAATCTCACCGTACGGCTTCGACAACCAGTGAAAAAACCGTACAACAATGAAGGAGAAACCAAAAATGGCAAAAGAAATGATTCGCATTCGCCTCAAGGCCTATGACCATCAGGTCATCGACCAGAGCGCAGAGAAGATCGTCGAGACCGCCAAGCGCACCGGCGCGACCGTCTCCGGCCCCATCCCTCTGCCCACCAAGAAGGAGATCGTCACCATCCTGCGCGCTGTTCATAAGTATAAGGACTCCCGTGAGCAGTTCGAGCGCCGCACCCACAAGCGCCTGATCGACATCACCAACTCCACACCCAAGACCGTTGAGGCTCTGATGGGCCTTGAGCTTCCCGCCGGCGTGGAGATCGAGATCAAGCTCTGATTTTTCCGCCGTGCTTCGTTCCGTCGCCTTGCCGTATACCCGATACTGCCTGCGGCGGTGCGCCTCGCCCAACGAAAAGATCACCCGCATGTTTGCGAACGCATGAGCGCGTGAAGCAAACTGTGAACCCCGTCAAAAAACAAAATATTTTGTTTTTTGAAAATACTTTGTTGCTCTACCCAATCGTTCATCGACTTGCGTGAGATGAATGGGGTCATGTC
>ENA-UOJE01003467-UOJE01003467.1-human-gut-metagenome-genome-assembly--contig:-C23-NODE-3467-length-10639-cov-12.377929_pt1 | contig 10639 bp, 9 predicted proteins | sample MGYA00242341_ERZ723888 | MGnify/ENA metagenome assembly ERZ723888 | reverse complement strand
CCATCCGGCAGGCCAAGACCTGCGTGGAGAACGACCTGTGCGGCACCATGCAGTCTGCCCTGGATGAGCTTGCGGCGGCAAACAAACCTGAGGAATAAAAAGCACAATGCAAGGGAGCAATGACATATGAGCCATCCGTTGGAATCAATCATTGGTTATACGTTCAAAAACCCGGAGCTGCTGGAAACGGCGCTCACCCACACCAGCTACGCCAACGAGAGCCGCGCCCCGGTGAAGCACAACGAGCGGCTGGAGTTTCTGGGCGACAGCGTGCTGCAGATCGTCTCGGCAGACTACCTGTTCCACGCCTACGCCGACCGGCCGGAGGGCGACCTGACCCGCATCCGCGCCAGTCTGGTCAGCGAGGGTGCCCTGTTCCAGTTCGCGCAGGAGATCCATCTGGGCGAGTACCTGCGGCTGGGCCGCGGCGAAGAGCGCTGCGGCGGCCGCACCCGCCCCAGTGTGGTATCGGACGCCTTTGAGGCGGTGATCGCTGCCCTGTATCTGGACGGCGGCATGGAGGTCGCCCGCAATTTCATCCTGCCCTTCATCACCGAGGGCAAGCACGCCGAGGCCGACTACAAGACCCGCCTGCAGGAGATCGTGCAGCAGAACCCCGAAGAGCGGCTGAGCTATGTGGTGGAGAGCGAGTCCGGCCCGGACCACGACAAGCACTTTGTAGTGGCCGTGCGCTTCAACTCGGACCGGGTGGCCCGGGGCGAGGGCCGCAGCAAGAAGGCCGCCGAGCAGCATGCCGCCAAAGAGGCCCTGAAGCTGCTGGGCGTGATAAAGGAAAAGTAAAACGATGGTATTCAAGGAACTGGAGATCCAGGGCTTCAAGAGCTTCCCCGACAAGGTAAAGATCACCTTTGACGCCGGTGTCACCGGCGTGGTGGGCCCCAACGGCTCCGGCAAGTCGAACCTTTCGGACGCAGTGCGCTGGGTGCTGGGCGAGACCAGCTCCCGCCAGCTGCGTGCGGCGGGCAAGATGGAGGATGTGATCTTTGGCGGCACCCGGCGGCGCAGCGCCATGGGCTTTGCCAGTGTGCGCCTGACGCTGGACAACACCGGCCACACGCTGGACGTGGACGCCGACGAAGTGACCATCGGCCGCAAATATTACCGCTCCGGCGATAGCGAATATACCATCAACGGGCAGGTGTGCCGCCTGCGCGACGTGTACGAGCTGCTGCTGGATACCGGCATCGGCCGCGACGGCTATTCGGTCATCGGGCAGGGGCGCATCGCGGAGATCGTGGCGGCCAAGAGCAGCGAGCGGCGCGAGATCTTTGAAGAGGCCTGCGGCATTGCCAAATACCGCTACCGCAAGACCGAGGCCGAGCGCCGTCTGGCTGCGGCGGGCGAGAATCTGGAGCGCCTGCGGGACATCCTGGGCGAGCTGGAAAGCCGGGTCGGCCCGCTGGAAAAAGAGAGCGCCAAGGCACAGAAATTCCTGGAATTGAGCGAACAGCGCAAAACGCTGGAAGTGACCCTGTGGACCGACAGCGTGCACCGGGCCCGCGATACCGTGCGCCAGCAGGTGCGGGATTACGAGACGGCACAGGCGGACTACGAGCGCTTTGACGGCGAAGCAAAGGCCGCCGAGCAGGAGGCTGAGGAGATCCGGATGCAGGCACAGCAGCTGACCATTGCGGTCGAGCGCCTGAATGGGGATATCCGCAGCATCACCGAGCAGATCAGCGGTTCGGACAGCCGCATTGCCGTGCTGGAAAACGACATCCTCCGCAACGAGGAAAGCATCGCTTCCCTGCGCAGCGAGATCGAAGCCGGGGAGCAGGACGGTGCAGAAGCGGATGCCGCCCTGCAGCGCCACCGGGCCGTGGCCGCCAAAATGGAAGCCGAGGGCGAGAAGCTGGCGGCGGAGATCGACGCCCTGAACGCAGAACTGGAGCAGCTGGCCGACGCCAGCAATGCCAGCGGTGCCCGAAAGGACACCCTGCGGGCCGAGATCACCGACCTGACAGCCAAGCGCACCGAAGCACAGGTGGCACAGGCTGCCGCCGAAGCCGCCGAGGAAACGGCCCGTCAGCGCCTGCCGGCACTGGAGCAGGCCGTGCAGGAGGGCACCGACCAGTGGGAGACGGCCAGGCAGGACCTGACCGACACCATCCGCTACCGGGAGATGCTGACCGAAAACGAAAAACAGCTGGCCAATGTGCGCTCCGGGCTGGAACTCAAGCTCAAAAACCGCAAGGCTGCGCTGGACGAGGCCGACACCGCCGAACAGCGGCTGGGCCGGGAGCTGGATGCAGCCCGCCAGCGGCTGTCGGTGCTGCGGGAGCTGGAAAAGAACATGGACGGCTACCAGAACTCGGTCAAGGCCGTCATGCGCGCCGCCGGGGCCCGCCGCCTGCGGGGCATCATCGGGCCGGTGTCGGCCATCCTGAAGGTGGAGCCCGGCTGCGAAGTGGCCGTGGAAACGGCGCTGGGCGCGGCCCTGCAGAACATCGTGGTGGAAAACGAAGCCGCGGCCAAGGCGGCCATTGCCCTGCTGCGCAGCGACAATGCGGGCCGGGCCACCTTCCTGCCGCTGGACACGGTGCAGCCCGGGGTGTTCCGGGGGCGGCTGTCCGGCACCGCACGGCTGGCCTCCAGCCTGGTGCAGGCCGATGCACGGTATGACAACATCGTGTCGAACCTGCTGGGCCGCATCATCGTGGTGGAGGACATCAACGAGGCCTCCCGCGTGGCGCGGGACAATGGTTTCCGCAGCCGGGTGGTGACCATGGACGGTCAGGTGATCAACGCGGGCGGCAGCTTTACCGGCGGCAGCGTGCAGCGCAGCGCCGGGCTGTTCACCCGCAAGCAGGAGATGGAAGAACTGCGCATCAGGGCCGCAAAGCTGCAGAAGGACTGCCTTGCCGCGCAGGAAAAGACCGACCAGTGCAAGGAACAGGTGGACGCCCTGCAGGCTGAGCTGACTGCTACCGCCAGCGAGCAGATCACCGCAGCCAATGACCGGGTGCGTGCCGAGGCAGAGCAGAAGCGGCTGGAAGCCGCTGCCGCCCAGCTGGAAACGGCACGGAACGCCCGCCGACAGGAGATCGACACCCTGCAGGCTGCGCTGGCCGACAGCCGCGCAAAGGCAGAGGACGCCGCAAAGCTGCAGGCAGAGCTCACCGCAAAGATCGACCGGCGCACCGCCGAGATGAGCCGCATCGCGGAGGGCGATGACAGCTTCCTGACCCGGCAGAATGCGCTGGCGCAGGACCTGAGCGCCAAACGGCTGGAACAGGTGACCCGCCAGAAGGATGCAGAACTGGCCTACAGCCAGATCGCCGCGCTGGAACAGCGGGCCAGGGATGCCGCCGCCCGCCGAACCTCACTGGAAGAGAGCGTGGCGGCACTGGCCGCCCGCAGCGATGCCTGCTGTGCCGAGATCGCGGACATCCGGCAGACCCGCGCCGACAGCCAGACCACCATTGCGCAGAAGGAAGCTGAGATCCGCGAGGCGACCCAGAAGCGTCTGGCCCGCCAGCAGGCGGAGACCGAAACGCTGGCCCGTGCCCGCACAGCGGCCGACAGCCGCGAGGAGATGAGCCGGGAGATGGCCCGTCTGGCAGAGCGCAAGGCGGCGGCCGAGAGCGAATACGACCAGACCGTGGCAAAGTTGTGGGATGAGTACCAGCTTTCGGTCAGTCAGGCCGAGGCGCTTTGTGTGGAGTTCGACAGCCTGCCCGCTTTGCGGGCACAGGTGGCCGACCTGCGCGGCAAGATCCGTGCGCTGGGCAGCGTGAACGTGAGCGCCATTGAGGAATACAAAGAGGTCAAGGCGCGGTATGACGCGCTGGTCACGCAGGTGACCGATGTGGAGGAGAGCCGAAATGAGCTGTCCCGCATGATCTCGAAACTCTCAGCTCAGATGCGGGAGATCTTCACCGACAGCTTCCGCGCCATCAACGAAAACTTTGGCCGCGTCTTTGCCGAGCTGTTCGGCGGCGGCGAAGCCAGCCTGATGCTGGAAGATGAGAGCAATGTGCTCTCCTCCGGCATCGGCATCCGGGTGGCCCCGCCGGGCAAGGTCATCAAGAATCTGGAGGCCCTTTCCGGCGGCGAACAGGCGCTGGTGGCCATCAGCATCTACTTTGCCATTCTGGCGGTCAACCCGGCTCCGTTCTGCATTCTGGACGAGATCGAGGCCGCACTGGATGACGCCAACGTGGTGCGGTTTGCCCAGTATCTGCGCCGGGTGAGCGACAAGACCCAGTTCATCGTCATCACCCACCGCCGCGGCACGATGGAAGCTGCCAACGTGCTCTATGGCGTGACCATGCAGGAGGACGGCGTGTCCAAGCTGCTCAAACTGGATCTGGAACAGGTTGACGCGACGCTGGTTTCCTGATATATAATAAAAGAAAAATACAAAGGAGGACACCATGGGGTTCTTCGGATTCGGAAAAAAAGAAAAAGACAAGATGAAAACGGGCCTGGAAAAGACCCGCACCGGCTTCTGGGGCAGCATTATGAATACGCTCACCGGCAGCGTGATCGACGATGACATGTACGATGAGCTGGAAGAAAAGCTGATCCTGGCCGACGTGGGCGGCGATGTGGCGGTCCATCTGGTGGACAAGCTGCGCGACCGCGTGCAGGAAAAGGGCCTCAAGACCGGCGAACAGGCGGCAGATGCCCTGCGCGACATCATTGCCGAAGAGATGACGCCGGAAGCCGAGATGGACCTGAGCGGCAAGCCCGCCGTCATTCTGGTCATTGGTGTGAACGGCGTGGGCAAGACCACCAGCATTGCCAAACTGGCTGATTACTACACCCGGCAGGGCAAGCGGGTGATGCTGGCTGCGGGCGATACCTTCCGTGCTGCTGCCAGCGAGCAGCTGGAGATCTGGGCTGATCGCGCAGGGGTGCCCATCGTGAAGGCCGGTGAAGGTGCCGACCCGGCGGCGGTCATCTTTGACACCGTCAAGTCCGCCACCGCCCGCGGCTACGACATGGTCATTGCCGACACCGCAGGCCGCCTGCACAACAAGTCCAACCTGATGGCCGAGCTGTCCAAGATCAGCCGCAGCGTCAAAAAGGCAGCCCCGGAGGCCAGCCTGGAGACCCTGCTGGTACTGGACGCCATCACCGGCCAGAATGCCATCAGCCAGGCGCGGGAGTTCTGCAAGGCCGCGGATGCCACCGGCATCATCCTGACCAAGCTGGACGGCACCGCCAAGGGCGGCTGCGTCGTGGCGGTCAAGCAGCGTCTGGGTCTGCCGGTGCGCTTCATCGGCGTGGGCGAGGGTATCGACGACCTGCTGCCCTTCACCCCGGAGGGCTTTGTGGAAGAGCTGCTGCCGCGTGAGTGGAAGCACTGACCCTCTCACCGTCCCGTCCGCATCCTGCGGCGCGGGGACGGAACTCCCCCCGAACGGGGAGCTTGGAAAAAAGGAGAAACCAATGAAAATTTGTGCAGCCACCGGCAATGCCGGAAAGCTCCGCGAACTGCGCCGCATCCTGGAAGCGCAGGGCCACGAGGTGGTGAGCCAGAAGGAACTGGGCATCACCATCGAGCCGGACGAGACGGGCACCACCTTTGCAGAGAATGCCCTCATCAAGGCTGAAACGATCTGCAAGGCCAGCGGTCTGCCCACCATCGCCGATGATTCCGGCCTGTGTGTGGACGCACTGGGCGGTGCACCCGGCGTCTACAGTGCCCGTTACTGCGGCCACCACGGCGATGACGAGGCCAACAACGACAAGCTGCTGGACGCCATGAAGGAGGTCCCGGAGGAAAAGCGCGGGGCAAAGTTTGTTTCGGCGGTGTGCTTCATCCTGCCGGACGGCCGACACCTGACCTGCATGGGCGAGTGTCCGGGCAGCATCGCCTTCGAGCGGCTGAACGGGGACTACGGTTTCGGGTACGACCCGCTGTTCATCCCCGCAGACTGCGGCGTGGGCAAGCGGGACAAGCGCCCCAACACCGAGCACCGCAGCTATGCCCAGCTGACCCCGGACGAAAAGGACGCCATCAGCCACCGGGGCAACGCCCTGGCAGAGCTGGAAAAGCAGCTGCCGGAGTTTTTGGCAGAAAAATAAAACGATTTTAAAAAATATAAATCGTGTTTTACCAAGAGAATAACCTCAAAACAAAGGAGAAAAAATTATGTTGACGAGCAAACAGCGTGCCATCCTGCGCGGCAAGGCAAACACCATGGACCCCGTTTACATTGTGGGCAAGGGTGAGATCGACGACACCATGGTCCAGGGCGTGAAGGACTGCCTGGACGCCCGCGAACTCATCAAGCTCAAGGTGCTGGAAAACAGCATGTACAACGCCCGCGAGGCTTCCCAGCTGCTGGCCGAGGCCACCGGTGCGGACTGCGTGCAGGTGATCGGCTCCAAGTTCGTGCTGTACCTGCAGAAGAAAAAGGACAGCGCCTACGCCGACCTGCTGAAGTAAGATGAAAACGCTGCTCTATGGCGGCAGCTTCGACCCGCCCCACAACGGCCACCTGAACAACCTGCGGGCCGCTGCTGCCTGTGTCCGCCCGGACCGGGTGGTGGTGATGCCGGCAGGGCTTTCGCCCTTCAAACAGCACACGGCTGCCCCGGCGGCGCTGCGGCTGGAGATGTGCGGCTGCTTCCGGCAGCTGGCACAGGGGGAGGAGGCCGTGACCCCGCAGCTGGAAGTCAGCAGCTGGGAGATCGCCCAGGCCGAGGCGGGCCGCCGCAACTACACGGTGCTCACGGTGGAGATGCTGGCAGCGCAGGACCCGGAAGGGGAATTGTATCTGGCCGTCGGCAGCGATATGCTGCTCAGCTTTGACGGCTGGCACCGCTGGCAGGACATCCTGCGGCTGGCCCATCTGGTGGTGACCAGCCGCAATGCAGGCGACGCCCCGGAGCTGTGCGCCAAGGCCCGGCAGCTGGACCCGGCGGGGCAGCGCATTTTGTTTGCCCCGGTCACGGCCCTGCCCATGGCGTCCAGTGCCCTCCGCCAGCGCCTTGCCGCCGGGGAGGACTGCGCGGAGGAACTGCCGGAAGCGGTGCGCGCCGTCATCCGGCGGGAGCATCTGTACCAAACGTAAAGGAAGTACCACGCAATGAACCTCAAACAGGCAAAGGAGCTTGTGCGCAGCCGCCTGAGCGACAAGCGCTACGAGCATACCATCAATGTGAAAAAAATGGCCGTCAAGCTGGCAAAGCACTACGGTGCCGACGAGGAGCAGGCGGCGCTGGCCGCCCTGCTGCACGACGCGGCCAAGGAGATCGGCAAGGACGAGATGTGCGCCATCATGCAGGCGCACCCGGAATACGCCGAGGGCGGGGAAGCGCGCCCCACGCCGGTGTGGCACGGCGTGTGCGCGTCCATTCTGGCCCGCACCGAATGGGGCGTGACCGACGAAGCCGTGCTCAGCGCCATTGCCTGCCATACGGCGGGCAAGCCGGGCATGACCCAGCTGGACAAGATCCTGTATCTGGCCGATATGACCAGCGCCGAGCGGGACTGGCCTGGTGTGGAAAAGCTGCGCAAGCTGGAGCTGAAGGACCTGGACGCGGCCATGCTGGCGGCCCTGAAGCAGACCAACGATTTTGTGCTCTCCCAGGGCAAACCGCTGGACCCCATGTCATAAGCTGCCTACGAGGATATTCTGGCCCACAGTGCACAGAATGGGGAAAACGCTTAAAAACCGTTGCAGGGGCAGGGCTGCAAAACCGATTGCAGATTCTGCCGGACGATGCTATACTATGACGTATGACAGGTTTTTGCAGAGAACTGCGTTTTTCTGCAGCACCGTGAAAGCTGAAGGAGCCTAAAAACATGAGTCAAGCGCCACGCCGCATTAACACAGACCGCTCGCTGAACCGGCCGGATCAGGCCGCAAAGGCCGCCCCGCGTCCGGCTGCCGGAACGACCGGAACATCCGGCAGACCGGCTGCAGGCAGCACGTCCGGCAGCGGACGCAGTGCGCCGCCGCGCCATTCGGCACAGCCGGCCCGGCAGGTTGAACCGCCCCGCCGCCGCAAGAAAAAGAAAAAAACTCCGCTCTGGCTGCCGTTTGCGGTGGTCATGGCGGTGATCGCCGTGGTGTCGGGCGTCGTAGTGTACGGTGTGAGCATGTTGAACAAGGTGGAGGACAGCCTCCGCCCGGACGACAGCACCCCCACCATTCAGGAAGAGGTCAAGACCGCCGAGGAGTACAAGGGCGATGTGGTAAACATCCTGGTCTGCGGCATCGACTATGAGGAAGGCCGCAACTACAGCGATGCCAGCTCCAACGACGGCATGACGGATATGATCCTGTACTGCCAGTTCGACATCAAGAACGGGGCGCTGCACATGCTGCAGATCCCCCGCAACAGCCTGGTGGCCACCAAGAACCGGAAGGTGACCTTGTCCAACGGCAAGACCTATTCCGCCACCAACTACCAGATCAACTCGGTGGCCCTGTCCAACGGCGGCAGCATTGCCGCTTTGGCGGATGTGATCTACGACCAGTACCGCCTGCCCGTGGACTATTACGTCAGCGTGGATATGCAGGCCCTGGTGGAGATGGTGGATAACTTTGGCGGCATCGAGGTGTATATCCCCCGGGATATGTCCTACGGCGGCAGCAAGCTGCTAAAGGGCTACCGGAACCTGGATGGTTCCTCGGCAGAGTTCTTTGTGCGGTGCCGCCACGGCGACGGCTACGCCAACTCGGATCTCGACCGCCTGAACATGCAGCGCTATTTCTACGCCGGCCTGTTCAAGCGTGCCCGCTCCATGGGCGTGACCGACATCCTGAACCAGCTGCCGCTGGTGTTCAAGAACTATATCAAGACGGATATGGACATCTCCACCATCGCAAAGCTGGTGGTGTCCTTCCTGAAGATCGACAGTTCCAACATCATCCTGGCCCAGACGCCGGTGTTCATGGGCGTGCCCAATGTGGGCAAGACCGACAGCTTTGACGGCTACTCCTGCGTGGTGCCGGATGCCGGTTCCATTGCAGCGCTGCTCAACCAGTATTTCTGCACCTACACCGGCCCCATCGACGTGAGCGAGATGCACCTCGTCACCGACCAGTGGCCCCACGGCACCGCTTCCACGGACGCCAACGTGCAGTATATGGGCCGCATCGACAAGGAGTCGGACGATGCCATCCTGAACGGCAACACCGATCTTTCCGGCGCTGTGACCACCGACGGTCAGGCTGCCGGTTCCGCAAACTAAACCTGACAGGCGCTTTCCGCGTGCCGGAAAGACCTTTTACAGAAGGGAGAAACCTATGGAAAATTTCAACGACAGCAAGGCCCTTGCCATTGAGATCGCCAAGATCCTGGACAAGAAAAAGGCCCACGATGTGCGGGTGCTCAAGGTGGAGAGCCTGACCGTCCTCACCGATTACTTTGTCATCGCCTCCGGCACCTCCACCACCCAGGTGGCATCTCTGGCCGACGAGGTGGAGTTCGAGCTCTCGCAGAAGGGTCTGGAGCCCTACAACACCGAGGGCTACGACTCCAAGAACTGGGTGCTGCTGGACTACTCCAACGTCATCGTGCACGTCTTTGTGCCCAACACCCGCACCTATTACGATCTGGAGCACCTGTGGGCCGACGGCGAGCCGGTGGATATTTCGGAGTATCTGACCCCGGACAGCACCATCGAGTAAAAAAGGGATTAAGGCAGCTGCCTTAAACATAAATCATTCCGATCGCGGTATTTGCAAAAGAAAAGTCTGGAGCTGATTACAAACATGAAATACGATTACAAGGCTGTTGAAGCCAAGTGGCAGAAGGTGTGGGAGGACGAAAAGACCTTCCATGTTGAGATCGACCACACCAAACCCAAGTTCTATGCCCTGGTGGAGTTCCCGTACCCCTCGGGTGCCGGCCTGCATGTGGGCCACCCCCGCAGCTACACCGCCCTGGATGTGGTGAGCCGCAAGCGCCGTCAGAACGGCTACAACGTGCTGTACCCCATGGGCTGGGATGCCTTCGGTCTGCCCACCGAGAACTTCGCCATGAAGAACCACATCCACCCGGCCATCGTCACCAAGAACAACGTGGACCACTTCCGCAGCCAGCTGAAGGCTCTGGGCTTCTCCTTTGACTGGGACCGCGAGATCAACACCACCGACCCGGAATACTACAAGTGGACCCAGTGGATCTTCCTGCAACTGTACAAGCACGGTCTGGCCTACAAGAAGGAAATGAACGTCAACTGGTGCACCGGCTGCAAGTGCGTGCTGGCCAACGAGGAAGTGGTCAACGGCGTGTGCGAGCGCTGCGGCAGCGAGGTCGTGCACCGCGTGAAGAGCCAGTGGATGCTCAAGATCACCGCCTACGCCGACAAGCTGATCGACGGCCTGGACGGTCTGGACTACATCGAGCGCGTGGCCACCCAGCAGAAGAACTGGATCGGCCGCAGCCACGGCGCAGAGGTCAATTTCGGCACCACTGCCGGGGACACCCTGACCGTGTACACCACCCGCTGCGACACCCTGTTCGGTGCCACCTATATGGTCGTCTCCCCGGAGCACGCCATGGTCAAGCAGTGGCTGGACAAGGGCATCATCAAGAACGTGGATGCCGTCAAGGCCTATCAGGCCGAGGCCGCCCGCAAGAGCGACTTTGAGCGCAGCGAGCTGAACAAGGAAAAGACCGGCGTCAAGCTGGAAGGCGTCATGGGCAT
>ENA-UOJE01003460-UOJE01003460.1-human-gut-metagenome-genome-assembly--contig:-C23-NODE-3460-length-10659-cov-9.798755_pt1 | contig 10659 bp, 5 predicted proteins | sample MGYA00242341_ERZ723888 | MGnify/ENA metagenome assembly ERZ723888 | reverse complement strand
CAATCGCTCAAGCCGATAGAGGAAATCTTCGTCTATCCGCCCCGGTTTTGGGTCAAGCGCCCGACGGCGGACAATTTTGCTTCCATTTTCCGCTCGGCAGGCGATTTGTGGGTGCCCTTCAGCCGTTATGTTTTCAACAGCCTGTTCATCGCCGGAGTCAGCACCGCCATTCAGGTGATATTCGCTTCCATGGCGGCGTATCCTCTGGCGAAGCATCGGTTCAAAGGACAAAACTTTCTTTTTAATCTGGTGATGATCGCCCTGCTGTTCACGGGAGAGGTACTCTTCCTGCCTCAATATCTGCTGGTGTCCCTGCTGGGCATTGTGGACAGCTATTGGGGGCTGATTCTTCCCTCCATGGCTTATCCGCTGGGCTTGTATCTAATGCGCCAGAATATGCTGTCCTTTCCGGATTCTATTCTGGAAGCGGCCCGGATGGATGGCGCGGCGGAACGATATACCTTCTGGAAAATCGTGATGCCCAATATGAAAGCGCCTCTGATGACCATGATTGTCTTTGCCTTTTCCGCCATGTGGTCCAGGAGCGACGCCACCCTGATTTATTCGGAGGAGCTGAAAAGCCTGCCCACCCTGCTCAGCCAGCTGTCTTCAGCGGGCATTGCCAGAGCCGGCATGGCGGCCGCGTCCACCGTGCTGCTGATGATCCCGCCCATTATTGTGTTTATCCTAACCCAAAGCCAGGTTATCGAAGCCATGACGAATTCCGGCATTAAGGAATAGGCTGCGGATGCGGATCGCAAAGCGCAAAGCGTTAGGGCAGCGGCCTGAAACACCGTACAGCCATCCACCCAATCGGCCGGCGCTGTCCGGCGCTTGGAATCGTGCTGGCTGCCCCAGAACCAACAGTTAGGAGGAAACACAACATGCGCAGAGCGTTGGTCTTTGTTCTGGCCGCTGTCGCGACAGTCTGCCTGGCCCTACCCATTCAGGCGGCGGATGTGCCATACGACTCTTTTGTTCAGAGCGAGATGTTTGCCGAATTGCCGGCGCCGGCGGCGTTTGAAACGACGGCTATCCTCAGCGGCCCCGCCATGGGCAGCGATGAGTGGGATACGCCTCAGGACATGGTTTTCGACCGGCAGGGAAATTTGTATCTCCTGGATTCCCGCAACGACCGGATTCTGATTTATGACAGCGGGATGCGGTTTGTCCGGGAAATCAGCACCCTGACCCGGGAGGATGGGACGGAGGATATGCTGGGCCGCCCCCAGTCCCTGTATGTGACGGATGACGGCTATCTTTATGTCGCTGACACCAATAATGAGCGGTGCCTGAAACTGGACGGCGAAGGCCGTATTCTGCGGGAATACCGCCGTCCGGAGGATGAATCCTATACTTCCGAGGTGTTTTATCCCATCAAAATCCTGGTGAATCCCAACGACGGGATGCTCTATGTGATATCCCAGAACGTCTATCAGGGCATCATCCTGTATACGGAAGCCGGGGAGTTCAGCGGTTATTACGGCAGCCCGCCGGTGACGGTATCCGCCAAGCTGCTGTTCGACCGTTTTTGGAAAAGCATTATGACCAAAGAGATGCGGGAGGGATTGGCCGATTACGTTCCGGTGGAATATACCAGCCTGGATATGGATGAGGAGGGCTTCATTTATGCGGTTTCCTCTTACACCAAATCGGGAGAGGAACAGATCCGTCGGCTGAATTATCTGGGAAACAATATCCTGCCCAATAAGGGGAACCTGGGGGAGAAAGAAATCGTTTATTACCGCACGGAAGTGTGGAACAGCCAGTTTACCGATGTGTGCGTGGCAGGCCAGAATATCCTGGCGCTGGATTCCCGCTATCAGCGGCTGTATGTCTTCGACATGCGCGGCAACCGGCTGATGACCTTCGGTACGCAGGGAAAACAGAAGGGGGCCTTCCTGCGGGCGACGGCGGTAGAATACCGGGATGGGCAGGTTTATGTGCTGGACGCCCTGAAAAACAACCTCACGGTGTTTCGCCCCACCCCTTACGGCCAGCTGATCCTGCAGGCGTCAGCCTACGACAACAACGGCGATTACGATGAAGCGGTGACGTACTGGAATCAGGTGCTGCAGCAAAACACCAACTGCGAAATGGCCTATGCCGGTATCGGGGAAGCTATGCTGAAAAACGGGGAATACCGGCAGGCGGTGGACTATTTCCGGCTGAGCAACAGCAAGGACAGGGAATCGGTCGCCTTCGGATATTACCGGGCAACTTTGCTGCGGGAGCATATGGAGTGGGCCGTGGGGGTGCTGCTTCTCGCACTGATCGCCCTTTTCCTGCTTCTCAACCGGAAATTTACCGCCCTGCTTCGCAGCCGATTCCGGAAAAAGAAGGGGGAGGATGGGCCGAGAAAGGAACGTGTGTGGCGCTGGGCCCGGCAGGTGATGTTTCACCCGCTGGAGACCTTCAATGAATTGAAACATAAACGGTATCAGAATATTCCCTTTGTGGTGGCGGTGCTGGTGATCTGGACGGTTATTCATATTCTGGTCCGGCAGTTTACCGGTTTCCGTTTCAGCAGCTACGATCCCAATACTTTCAATCTTCCTTTGGAGATTGCCGTCGCCGTTCTCCCCTTTGTGCTGGTTGCCGTCGTCAACTGGGCCGTGTGCGCCATCCTGAACGGTGAGGGAAAATTCTGGGAGATCTCCACCTATCTGGCTTTTGCGTTGATTCCCTATATGGTTTTCTCGCTGCTTTCCCTGCTTCTCAGCCAGTTTATGGTGCTGGATGAGGCTCTGTTCCTCCATTTTGTACAGTGGATCGGTATTCTCTGGAGCCTGATGCTGGTATTCCAAGGGCAGCGGTTTGTGCATAACTACACCACAGGGAAAACCGTCGGCACAGCGGTTTTAACAATAGCGGGCGTGCTGATCGTGCTGATTATTCTGTTGCTGATCTTTACCTTGATTCTGCAGTTGACAAGCTTTATCTCCAGTGTGTATATGGAGCTGTCGCTTCGAAAGTGAGGGAATTGTACGTGAAACGAATCTGTGCGGCGGCTCTGGCGCTGCTGCTGATGGCGGCGGGATGTTCCGCCGCTCCCGCAGCGCCGTCAGCCGTGATGCCGAATTTTTCGGAGCGGGCTTATGTGGCCTATTCGGGGGCGGAGGATTTGCTGCCCGGACTTCCGCCGGAGGGAATGGAGTTCGTGGCGCGCAAGGGATACACCGCCATGTTTTTCAATCCCCAGACCGCGGAGTTTGTGCTGGAGGATATGCGCAGCGGGGAACGCTACTACAGTATGTCGCCGGATCCCGCCGGTACCCTCCAAGAGCGTTCCCAGTTGATCTTGGCTGATCTGGACCTGGATGGGGGAAATATCCGTACCAAATATTCCGCCAATGCGGTGGTTTCCACCCGGAAAGCGGATAACGGATTTCAAGTGTGGTATGCCTTTCAGGACGAGCAATATGCAGTTCCGGTGGAATATCTGCTGATGGAGGACGGCCTGAGGGTGCGAGTGCGCTGCGATCAGATCGTCGAGCAGGGTGCGGTGAACCGGGTGGCGTCGATTACCTTGCTGCCCTTCCTGTACGCCCAAAAGGGCTATCCCGACGGTTTCATCCTGGTGCCGGATGGCAGCGGTGCCATTCTGCGGCTGAATGAGGATAAGTCCTTTTATTCCTCTTATGAAGGGGCGCTGTATGGAGATGCCTATCTCACGGTCCCCGATTACCGCTCTGAGGTGACCGAAAACTGCCTGCTGCCCTTTGTCGGTATGCAGGGAGAAACCGGCGGCTTTTTTGCCATGGCGGAGGCGGGCTCCTCTGCCGGTAATGTAATCGCTTCTGTGGAAGGACAGGATGCCAGCGCTTCCCGGGTGTGCTTCCGTTTTGACTTGCGCAAGCAGCAGGAAGCGCACATCGGAAACCCGGATTCCACCACCGCCAAAACGGTGTTGGTCAATGAGGAGGGGCCCATCACCCTGCAGGATGTCAGCGTGCGGTATTTTCTGCTGGATTCCACCCCGGAAACCGGGTTGAAAGAGATGGCGGAAATCGCCAGGAATATCGTTGACGATCAAAGCGGCGGCGTCACCGCTGCGCCGGATAACGAGGTGTATCTGACCACCTTGGGGGGATATACGGCGGAAAATCCCATCCTCGGCTTCCGAGCCAAGACTACCAAAACCATCACCAGCTTTGAGATGGCGGCCGAAATGATCTCCCGCCTCCAGGAAAAGGGAGTGGACCGGGCGGCCTTGATTTATACCGGGTACAACCGGGAGGAGCTGCGGGGCGGCATTATCGGCGTCCCCAAGCCGGACGGCGCGGTGGGTTCGGTTTCGGAGCTTACGGCGTTGGCAGAGTTGCTGGGCCCCCAGCGTCTGCTGATGGAGGTGAACCCGGTTGAATTCCGGAAAGACGGCCAAGGGTTCAGCAAAAACCGAAGCGCGATTCGGGATTTGAATCTAAAAACGGTGGAAGTATACCGGTATAAGCGCAATACCACGCACGCGGACCGGGAAAACGCCACCTATCTGCTGAAGATCCCTTACGCTTCCGATGTGCTGCTGCAGGCGGAGGAGTGGATGAAAGAGAAGCTCCCCTCCGCCGGGATCATGGTCAGCGGCTTCAGCAGCAAGCTGTACGGGGATTACAGTGAAAACGGTTACAACCGAGAGCAGGCATTGCAGAAGGTGCGAGACACCCTGCGGGAGATGAGCGGCCGGAATCCCCTGTGCACCGAGGCGGCCAATTACGATGCCGCCCTTTATTCCTCCGTGATCGTAGATGTGCCGAACTCCAGCAGCGGATACGATGCTTTTGACGAAAGCGTTCCCTTTTACCAAATGGTGTTTTCAGGCTCCAGACAGTTGGTTTCTCGGCCGATCAATTCCCTTTCCGGGGACGTGGAGGGAGCCTTCCTGGACTGTATCCGGTTCGGTATGACGCCGCATTTTGAGCTGATTGCCGAGAAGGAGACGATGCTCGGCCAGTACGGCATGGATTCCTTCTATGCCGCCGCCTTTGCCGATTGGGGCGAAAAGATCGCAGTCTACAGCCGCCGGTACGAGGCGGTTCAGGAGGCGGTTCAGGGCCGGGTGCTGGAGGATTATCGTGTGCTGGATACGGGCTTGTATCAGCTGACCTATTCCGGCGGCGTCCAGCTGCTGGTGAATCAAACCGCTCAGGACATGGTGATCAGCGGACAGACGGTGGACGCCGGCAGCTTCACGATTCTGTCATAATGGAAAGGAGGAATAAACCCGTGGCGAAATCTCAACGGCAGCGGGCGCTGCTCTCGTATGAAAAGAAAAAGAGCATGATAGGGTATTTATTTCTCATTCCATGGGCTATAGGAACCCTTGTTTTTCTACTTTTTCCCTTGTTTCAATCGGTACTTTACAGCTTCGGCAATCTGCGCATCGGGAAGGACTACGGCATCGATTTTGTGGGGCTGACCCATTATATGAAAGCCTTCACCCAGGACAGCCGTTTTCTGCCTCTGTTAAGCAGTTCCCTTCCGCCGTTGTTGTATCAGGTGCCCATCATTGTGCTGCTGAGCCTTTTCCTGGCTTTGTTGCTCAACCGGAAATTTTTCGGGCGCACCGTGATCCGCGGCATCTTCTTCCTGCCCATCATCATTGCCAATGGGATGATCCTCAGTATTCTCAACGGCGATGCTTTTTCAGCCAGCGTCATGTCCGGCAGCAGTTCATCCCATTTATTCAATAGTGAGATGCTGGGAGTGTTCCTTAACGGGGTGCAGGGGACGGAAGATCTGGTGAGCTTTGTCACCGGGTTTGTGGACAGTATCTTTTCCCTGTTGTGGAAATCCGGCATCCAGACGCTGCTGTTTATCACCGCTCTCCAATCCATTCCCATTTCCATGTATGAGGCGGCGAAAATGGAGGGAGGCACCTCTTGGGAGATCTTTTGGAAAATCACCTTTCCCATGGTTTCCCCCACCATCCTGCTCAATGTCGTCTACACCATCATCGATACCTTCGGCGATCCGGGCAACGGGGTGATGAAATACGCCAGCAGCTTTGCCCAGCAGGGGGATTTTAACTACAGTTCGGCGCTGATTTGGATTTACACCATTATTATTCTGGCCTTTGTCGGGCTGACCTACTTTATCATTGATCGGTTTGTATATTATGAGGTTTAGGGTCATCGGCGGTATGGCGCGGGAAGGACGGAGACAAGTATGATGAATCGCATAAAGCTAAAAGAGCCTCAAAAGGAACAGAACCGGTTCCGCCTGATAAACGGCAGCAGAAACCTAACCCCAAAGCGGCTGGCTCAGGGAACTGTGGGAGCGGTTCTGTGCATCGGCCGCGTCCTGCTGATCGCGGGACTGTGCTTTGTTCTGCTGTATCCCCTGCTGTATATGTTCAGCATCGCATTTCGTCCCACCAAAGAAATCCTGGATCCCTCGGTGGTCTGGATTCCCAAAACCTTTACCCTGGACAATGTGCGGCTGGCCTGGGAGCTGATGGACTACGGCAGCGTCTTCCGCAATACCCTGCTGATCAATATCATCAGCTCCCTGCTTCAGGTGGCCACCTGTGCGGTAACCAGCTACGCCTTTGCCAGATTCCAGTTTAAGGGCAAGCAGCTGCTCTTCGGCATCGTGATCTTCAGCATCATGATACCCTCTCAGCTTACCATTATTCCTTTATCCAGAAGCTTTTCCCATTTCGATTTTTTTGGAATAGGGCAGATCCTCAAGCTTTTCGGTGCGGCGGGGACCGTCAATCTGCTGGATACCCCCGCCCCCTTCTACATATCCGCTCTGTTTGGAGCGGGAATAAAATCCGGCATGTTCATCTTTATCTTCCGGCAGTTTTTCCGGGGTTTGCCCAAGGAACTGGAGGAAGCGTCGGCCATCGACGGCTGTGGCTTCGTCAAAACCTTTCTGCGGATCATTCTGCCCAATGCGGTGCCGGTGTGCGTGTCCGCCGTCATTCTATCGGTGGTATGGTATTGGAACGATTACTACTACTCCTCCATGTATGTGCCCAATATGCCCACCGTCAGCCTAATGCTGTCCGGCCTTCCCAGCCGGTATGCCAGTATCTACAATGCTTTTGCGGACTCCTATGAAACCGTTACCCTGATGCAGGCCGGCGCTTTGTTAACCATCGTGCCCGTGTTGGTGATGTACATATTCCTGCAAAGAAAACTGGTGCAGGGCATGGAACGGTCGGGCCTGGTTGGATGAGTGTCGAAAAACAGAGGAAAGGAAAGGTGAGGCTTATTAGACCATGAAGGACTTCCTGGCGTGCGTTAAAAAAACAAAGAAAGTGTGGAGGAAGATCATGACGAAAAGACGCATTCTTTCTATGGCGCTGGTCGGCTGTATGCTGTCCGCTATGATGACAGCGTGCGGCGGCAACAGCAGTTCAACCAACAGTTCCACTTCTGGCGGAGACACGACCTCGACCACCAAGCGTGACGACGGTATCTTTGAGCTGAACAGCGACGTTTTTAGCAAACCCAACAGCGATCCCGGTTCCGATCCGGGCTCCGATCCGGACTCCGATCCGAACTCTAATACCGCCTCCAATTCTAGCAATTCCTCGGGCTCCTCCAGCGAAGCGCCCAAGCCAACCTTTCAGCAGGCGGAAAACTTGGACGATCTGAAGCCCTATGAAAGGGAGGTATACAAAAAGCTGCCGGAGCTGAAAATCGATGCGGAAAAGAAGCTGACGATTCTCTTTAGCACGGATATGGTCGCTCCCATGCTGGCGCGCAAATATGGTATCAGTTTGGAAACCGTGGTCGTGCCCAACGCGGAGATACTCAACCGGTATATCGCCATGGTGAACGCCGATACGCCGCCGGATATTTACATCGGCAACTATAACTATACTCTGATATCCAGAGGGTATGTCCAGGCGTGGGACAGCTATGTCGATCTGAAGAGCAGCACCTGGAAGGAAGAGCTGCCTTACATGGAGAACTACGCGGTGGCAAACAAGCATTATGTTTTCGTGCCCAAAAACCCCAACGCCGGCGGTCACCTGATGTATGTTATCTACAACGCGGAAACCATCCGGGAGAACAATCTCCAATCCCCTTCGGATCTCTTCGCCCAAAACAAGTGGGATTGGGACGCCATGGCGAACATCGCGGACAAGATGACCGGCAACGGTAAATACGGCATTGCTTTCCATAACGGCCCCCAGGGTTTTGTCAATTCCACCGGGCACGATTATGTGGATTTTGTTAACGGCAAAGCCCAGAACATGCTGAAAAACGTGGACGTTACCCGGGCTATTCAGGCTTATTCCGATATGGTCGCTAAAAAATCCATTTACACCGGCAACAACGCGCTGGAGATGCTCCGCCGGGGCAATCTGGCTATGGTGGTCGGATCCGAAGGCGGCGTTATGGCGCTGAAGGATGAAATCCTGGCCGGCAAGGTGGGTGTCACCGCTTTCCCGCGGGATCCCAAGAAAAATGAATACTATATGCCTTACATGGGCAATGGTTTCTATCTTGCCAAAGGAGCCAAGCATCCCAACAATGCCGTGGCCTACATGACAACTTGGCATTATGAAAACGACAGAGAGTATAAAATGGCGCTGAACAAGGATCTTGTGTCTCAGGGCTTCGGCACGCCCGAGGTGATTTACAACACTCTTCGGGATATTGACAGCAAGGTGAAGGGCACCCTGCAGACCTGGGATCTGTTCGGCTCAGAGGCGGCAGTGTATATTTCCGCCCTGGGCACCGGTCTCAATGCGGGCAGCCCCTGGTCCCTGCTGTCCTCCGAGCTCTCTCCTCTGCTGGATGACGGTATCCGTGCTTTTTACGGCGGCTAAGACGGGCTGCAATAAGCATGGCGCTTAAAAATGATATATAAAGGAGATGTTCTTGTGAAAAAGTTCAAAGCTTCCCTGGCGGGCGTCCTCTCCCTGGCGCTTCTCCTCCCGGCTCTTTCCGGCCTGAGCGTCGCGGCGGAACCGGATGCTGACGAACAGCTCAACGCCCCCACGGTAGAGCAATTTTACATGCCGGAGGCTCCGGAAGGGATGACCTCCTCCGTCACCGGCCTGGACGGCGGCGGTGTACGCATTAAATTCGGCAAAACCGACAACGGCGCCTATGATGCAACCAAGTATCAGGCGATAGCCACTGCTCAGAAGGTCAAATGGGACGGTCTGCATATCCGGGTAAAAAATTTCAATGCCTATGGCATTGTCCTGCACTTTTCCGACGAGCAAATTGTCCAGCATTCCCCCGCTAAGGGTGGCAAAACGCTGTGCATGAGTATCAGCGGAGCCGGCCAGATGCAGTTGTTTGACGGCTCGTGGCAAGACGCCCCTGTTGTGTTCCGGCCAGCGGACGCAAGCAAACGGCTGGAGTACATCGATCTGAGACTCCGCAAGACGGAAGACGGCCATATGGAGATCAACCTCAACGGCCAGACCGATGATATGGTGACCTGCAAATCCGCTTTGGAGGCGGCGGCTTTCCCGGATGAGGTGTATGTGTCCTTTATTAACGGATTCAACGAGATGCCCGGCCTGAAGTGCGACGTAACCGTCTTCCACGGCGGCGAGGCCAAGTGCTATGCCGGTGTGGAAGACGTTGAAAGCGTGGACAAAGACCAGGAGTTCAATGCGCCCGTGCTGGATGAGGACACCTTCAGCGCGTTCACTCCCCAGGCGGACGGCACCTACAAGAAGGATGCCGACGGCAAATACGTTCCTGCAGAGGACAGCAAATTCGCGGTATCCGCGCTGAACAATGGCGGCATCAAGGTGGCTGCCAACGGAGTGAAGCTGGGCGATTTCCTCATCAGCGACAAGGCTTATCAGTTCAACGGCCTGCACATGAGGCTGGATGTGAGCCACGGGGACGGCGTCTATCATGCAATCCGGCTCTGGATCGGCCCCGACAGGGAATTTCCGTGGGCATACGCTTCTGCGGATTGCAAGGGATATTATATCGATATCAACACCTTTGGCGGCAAGATTCAGGGCATCAGCAATATGTTTGGCGCTGTAAGAAATGTGGGATACGATGAGACGGCAATGCCGGGTCTTTCGGACGATGTCAAGACCTTTGATATCAAGTTTGGAATCGCGGACGCGAAGCCCCTGGCTGGTGGCGACGCGGTACCTTGCTACGGCCTGTTCATTAACGACTTCTTCTATGGATTGATAGAGGTGAGCGCCGCGAAGGCCGAGAATTTTGACGATGTGTACATCGGCTTCACCGCCGTCAATCCTCAGACAGGCGACGCCATCAAAGACTATGCTCTCACCTTCAGCTACAAGATGACCGTACTGCACGGCGGCGAAGATACCTGCCTGGACAGCCTGCCCGCCCCGGCTCTGGAGAAGGTCGCCGAGACGGAGAAGGCCTTGCAGGAGGTGGCGGACATCACCAGCGTAACGCTGGCCGACGAGGCCAAAATTGTGGCTGCCCGCGCCCTCTACAACTCCCTGAACGCTGCCCAGAAAAAGCTGCTGAACGACGCCAATCTGCCCGCTCTGGAGGCTGCCGAAAAGACCATTGCGGATCTGAAGGCTCAATCCGGTGAAGCGGATCAGCAAGCCGCCCAGGCTGTTATGGATCTGATTAGCGCTATCCCGGCGTCTGTCACGCTGGCGGATGAAGCCAAAATTGTGGCCGCCGAGGAAGCTTATGCGGCGCTGACCGATACGCAGAAATCCAAGGTCACCAA
>ENA-UOJE01003454-UOJE01003454.1-human-gut-metagenome-genome-assembly--contig:-C23-NODE-3454-length-10672-cov-13.266930_pt1 | contig 10672 bp, 9 predicted proteins | sample MGYA00242341_ERZ723888 | MGnify/ENA metagenome assembly ERZ723888 | reverse complement strand
GAATAAAATATTGTGAACTAATATCAAAGTTTAGTTTCATATATAAGAAAAATATTAATAGTTTTTACGCTACAGAGTAAAACCTTTATAATTTCGACAAGTTTTTACAAAAAAATAGCAACATTTAGAAAATAAAATAATTTGCATTTTATTTTTTTGAAAATTAGACAAAAGGGAGGAAAATGTAGTACAATGCAAAAGGTAGAGAGTTATGGAAGAAATCGATAAATTAGATAAAGCAACAACATTTATATATGCCATATTAATATTTATGAACACTTTTTATATTTTTGGGTTCTTACTTTTTAATGCTAATATTAATTTGCGTTTTAATACTAATATGTTTTTTATCGTCATGCCGATAGTTATTTTTGTTGTTTCAATTCCTGGAATTGTTTTAGGTGTTTATTATTTAATTGATTGCATACGAAAAAGAAAGAAAACTATAATGGCAATAATTGATACATGTATGGTTTTTATTGCCTTTGTCTTAATTATTGGAACAGCGATTTTATATTTTAAAGTGATTGTTTAAAAAAATGGAAGCGGTCAGCTTCCATTTTATTTTACTGTCAATAAATTTTGATTATTGGTGTAACTGAATTCATATGTTGATGCACCGAGATAGGAAAGATTATAAATTAAACCGGGGTTGAATTTTGTTCCAATCAATAAATCCATAATTTTTGAACCAATGGTTAAATTTAATGATTCAGCGGTTCCAATTGATAATAAGGCATTTAATGTATTGATGAAATCTTCGGAATCGGCGGAGGTTAAGTAGTTGAGTTTGAGAGTATTGTGATTAACATTATATCCAAAGCTGTCATCAGTTTTTGTTACATCAAATATTGAATTGACATATAAGTTTTCTGGAACTTTATTTTTCAGCATGTTGAGAGGGAAGGAGCTCATCTTTGCTATAAATGGATCAAGAGAAATCTTAACTAATACTGAGAAAGTAGTTATTGTTTCTCCACTGATTATGTTTGGTGAAAAAGAGAAGTCGATAAGTGAAATAGGAACAAGTGTATCGCCGATTTTTATACCATCTTTTGCTTGAGTTTTAAGCAATGTATCAGCTAAAGCCCCAAGTTCTTTATCGGTAATTTGATATGTTGCTACAAATCTTTTATCGATACTATAGTTGAATGAATAGCCATTTTGTTCATCGTATGATACTAAATTTGGAACGGAATTATTAAGTGAAGTCATAGCGCCAGTCAGATCATTTTCATCGAATGGATCTGGTGCTAACTTTTTTTCATCGACTTTTTCATTTAATTGAGAAAGTTGATTGATTGTATTGATCGGATCGATACCATATTTTACTCTGACAAAAACATAAGTTCCGCCGCCAAGAAGAATAACTATGATAAGTAATCCGAGAATAAATTTGATTAAGCCTTTTATAAATTTCATTGGGAATCTCCTTGATGCTATTATATTAAAAAGTTTAATAAATGAAAAGGACAATAAATATCTACTGCTGAAAAAATATGAAAAAATGAAATATTTTGAAAAATATATGAAAATGTCTATTTTTTAAAAATTTTCTTGTTATATCTTTTTTGATAATTTATACTTAATAAGGAAAAGAGGGGAACATGAAAAAAATAGGCAAGGTATTGAATAATTATTTTAAACTGCAGGAAAGAGGATCGACAGTTTTTAAAGAGATTCTCGGCGGAGTTTTAGTATTTTTTGCAATGCTTTATATTCTTCCAGTCAATACTTCGATTATTAGTTCAACTGGTATTTCTTCTGGAGCAGTTTTTGCTGCAACCGCAATTTGTTCTGGAATTTGTTGTCTTATTATGGGAATTGTAGGCAATTATCCTGTAGCGTTATCTGCTGGTATGGGAATGAATGCTTATTTGGCTTTTACAGTATGTGGACAACTTGGTTATACTTGGCAAGAAGGTCTAGCTGTTGTCATTCTTTCCGGAATAATATTTTTTATTTTTACAGTTACCCCAATTCGGAGAATAATAATTGATGCTATTCCACAATCTTTAAAATATACTATTTCGGCTGGGTTAGGCGCTTTCATCTGCTTTGTAGGACTTAAAATGGGCGGAATTATTCAAGCTAATGGTTCAACTTTTGTGTCTTTAGGTAACTTAAATCCAGCGAATGGAAATGCCTATGTTTTATTGGCGTTATTTGGAATAATTTTAGCGTTTGCTTTGATGGTGGTAAAAAATAAGTATATCAACACTTTCGCGATTTTGATATCGATGTTTGTTGTGGCTGCAATCGGTTTGATATTAGGGGCTTTTAATGTTCCAAATATGCCTAGTTTTTCAGGTGATACTGGATCTATTGGTGATATAAAAGATGTTTTTGGAAAGAGTATTTTAGCTATACCGACTATTTTAACAAAGCCGCAAACTTATGGTGTCGTATTTTCTTTTGTTATGGTTCATCTTTTTGATACTTCGGCAACACTTATTGCAATAAGTGAACCGATAGGTGCAATTGATAAAGAAACAGGAAAAGTTAAAGTTGGTACTAGAGTAATGATGGCTGATGCAACAGGGGGAATTATTTCTGGTATCTTTGGTACTTCGCCTGTCACATCATTTGCTGAATCAACAGTTGGTGTTGAAAGTGGTGCCAGAACTGGTATCGCTGCAATAACTACAGGTTTATTATTCTTTTTAAGTTTAGCTATATTTCCAGTTTTTAATGTTTTTGCTGGAATCAATGTCAATGGAACAGTGTATACTCCATGTACATCGATGGCTTTAGTTTCAGTTGGGGCATTGATGTTTTCTAATCTACGCAAGATAAATTGGAATGAAAAAATTGATGTCATGGCTTGTTTTATAACATTTATCATGATTTTATTAACTTATTCAATTACCAATGGTATCGCCTTGGGATTGATATTTTATGCAGTGATGCGCTTAGTATCTGGAAAAGGAAAAGAAACTTCGCCAGTTATTTGGATATTAGCAGTTTTATTTACAGCGATGTTTGTTGTCGATATATTTGTTACTTCTTCAAGTAGTTTAAGTGTATTGAACTGTTTTCTAAATTTGCGAAGAAATTAAAAATGACCAGTTTTTACTGGTCATATAAAGAAAGCATTTCCATCAATTCTTCGTATTCTTTATTGTAATTATCAAGCTCCTCTTGTAAGGCGTTGAGCTTTGATTGATCCCAATAGTATTCTGGGTCATCTAGCTTAACTTCATCTTCTCCGATAAGCCTTTCAAGTCGAGCCATTTTTTCTTCGATTTTATTTTTTGCTAGTTTTGGACGAGGTTTTAATGGTTTATCATCTTTGAATTTAACACGAGCTTTTTCAAGTTCGAGATGATATAAGGTATCTTGTTTTCTTTCTTCTTCCAAACGAGCTTTTTCGATATCGAGCTTTTCTTGGAGGATATCATCGAGCATTACAACTTTGAAATGCGAATAATCGCCTTGATAATAATAAGCTTTATTGTTTTCAAAATAAAGCAGACAATTACAGAGGTTATCGACAAATGAACGATCGTGAGAAATGATTATGATGGAACCTTTATATTTTCCAATGGCTTCAATCAGTTCTTCTTTAGTCATCATATCGAGATGGTTTGTCGGTTCGTCGAGAACTAAAATGTCATATTTTTGTTCAACCAGTGTCGATAATACTAGACGCATTTTTTCACCACCGGAAAGATTATCAACTATTTTTTCATCATCTTCGCGAGAGAAATCAAATGCGCCTAAAGTATTGTAGACCTCTTGAAGGGTCAAAAGAGGGAAAAGATCACGGAAATAATCAAGGACAGTTTTATTGCTGCGGATTAAAAGTCCATCTTGAGGTAAGTAACCGATATTGAAATTATCGTAGAAACAAATTTTTCCGGAGTAAGGTTTTATCTTTCCTAAAAGTGTTTTGATAAAAGTAGTTTTTCCTGAGCCATTATCGCCCATAATTGCAAGTTTATCACCACCGAAAAATGAAAATTCGATATCAGAAATAAGAGGTTTATCATAGCCGACAGCGAGTTCTTTTGTTTCAAATACTCTTTTTCCTACTCTGAGCTTTCCTTGAAAATCGATATGAACTTTATTTTTAACTTCAGTAGGTTTTTCAACTCTTGTTTTTTCTAATCTGGCAAGTTTTTTTTCACGGTCATGAGCACGAGAAACAAAGCGTGGTTTTGGCATATAAAATTTAATGAACCATTCAAGTTTTTGTTTTTGTTTTTCTTCTTTTAGGTATAGCTTTAATTGTGATTCATACCTAACTTTTTTTTCAGCAGCATATTTATCATAGTTACCTGAATAAGATTCTAATTTACCTTTTTCAATTTCGAGAACTCTTGTGGCTAAAGAATTGATGAAGTAACGATCGTGAGAGACAAAAAGAATGGCTCCTTTATAGCTTTTTAAATATTCTTCTAGCCATTCGATGGTTGAAATATCCAAATGGTTTGTCGGTTCATCGAGAATTAAAAGAGAAGGATTCAATAAAAGCAGTTTAGCAAAAGCTATTTTCATTCTTTCTCCGCCGGAAAAAGAAGTGATAGGTCGATTATAATCTTCTTCTTTGAATTTAAAATAGTTTAAAATCAAGCGAATTTTATAGCGGAAGTTATAACCATCTTTTTCTCTGAAAAGCGGTTCGCGGTGAGAGTAAGTATCAAGAAGTTCGGTATTTGAAGGATCTTCGGCAATTTTTTCACAGAGATCTTCTAGAAATTTTTCTTCTTCCATTAAAGGCTTAAAAACTTCTTCTGCTTCTTCATATAAAGTATGGGATAAATCGGATATGACGCTTTGAGAAAGGTAACCGATAGTGCAGTTTTTGCTTAAAGTTACGTGACCTTTATCAGGTTCTAATTCTCCGATAAGCATTTTAATAAGCGTGGATTTTCCACATCCATTGCTGCCGATGAGGGCAATTTTTTCATTTTCGTCAATATTAAAAGTTAGAGGAGAAGTCAATGGTTCACCTTGAAATTCTTTTAATATACCAGTTGCTGATAGTAAATACATATTTAATAATTATTTCTTTGAATTGATAAGCTCAATAGCTTTTTCTTGTAAATTGCTTGGAGTGATGATAAGGATTTTATCATTGGGGTAGATAGTTGTTTGACCATTAGGGACTATTACATCATTGCCACGCATGATAGCTCCTAAAGAAATACCATTAGGAAGTTTAATTTGACTAAGAGTTCTTCCTGCCATCATACTATTCTCTTGAATGATGATTGAAGTGATAGCTAAACTATCGTATTCTGATACGATGGTTCTGGTCATATTTTCTAATATCGAAGCTTTTTCGATATATTTGGAAATTAAATAAGTAGCGCTGATTGTTGTATCTACTCCTAACTTTGTGAAGGCATCAACGTTTTTGGGGTCGTTGACTGCCGCTACAGTCTTTTTGATATGGAGCATTTTTTTAGAAAGCTGACAAATGGCAAGATTTGCTGCATCGCTTGGAGTTACAGCGACCATAATATCGAAATTTTCAATATTGGCTTGTTTTAAAACAATTCCTGAGGAAGCATCGGCAACAATGACATTGATATGATGTTTTTTACTCAAAAAATCAGCGTAATCCTCATCATCGTTGATGACAACAAGGTTATGCTTTCCTTTTTTAAACATTGAAATGAGGAAGTCAGCTTTAGTTTGACCTCCAGCAATAACTATATTCATTTTGTTTTGCTCTCCTTAATTTTTTTATCTTCTTCCTCTTTAACCAAAGTGAAAAATTCATTGGAAACGAGAATAGAAGGATAGATTATTCTTACTCCGGTTCCTTCTAAAACAATGGTTTTATCGATATCGTAGATACGAGTTATAACAATTGGGACATTGTAGATGACCTTGACAATTTGCGCGATGCAAGAATTTGTATTATCATCTTCCGTTGCTACTAGAACAATATCGGCTTGGTCTACATGATTTTTTACTAAAAAATCACGATCCATACCATTTCCTTCGAGTTTAAATCCGGTATATGATTCATCTAAAATTCTGAAAGAATTTTTATTTTTATCGATGATTGTGACATTATTTCCTAATTCTGATAGGCGGCTAGCGATATAAGCTCCCATGTTGGAGCAACCGATAACAACGATATTTTTCTTTTTTAACATGATTTATTTCCTCCGTGAGAGCAATAATTTGATTTTGTTGAAAGGAATAGAGAATATATAAATTATACCATAAATGACCATGAATAATTCGAAACGACCGAAGATCATCAAGCTAGCACCGACATAATAATAGTAAGTTGGAGAACTTAAATTGACCATTCCCGTTGAAAAACCTATGGTTGATATCATGCTGGCAGATTCAAATAAAGATTGATTAAGACTGCTGCCACCGAGAGTAAATAAGAAAGCACCAGCTAAATATATTCCTAAATAAGTAAGAATAAAAATATTGTTGTCATGAAGCAAGGCTTCATCTAAAAACATATCTTTGCCGTAGACATTGACATAATCAGCACGCTTGATATTAAGATTATTTGCTGAATTTCTAAGCTTGATGACCAAGGAGTGATAAAGCAGAGAAATCCTTCCAACTTTGATACCGCCACAAGTAGAACTCGATTGACAACCGATCAACATAATAAGGATAAAAATAAAGCAAATAGCTGGATTTAAAGTATTTATATCGATCGACATAATTTGGAAACCAGTTGTAGACATTGCAGAAATTGTGAAAAATACTGAATACATCAAAGCATTGTTGCTTGTAACAGTATTTGAAGTTATTGATAGAATTAAAATGAGTGGAATAACGATGACAAGAATGACAAGTTCAGCGTGATTTTCAAAGTTTTTAAAAAAAGTTTTAAAGTCTCCCCTTAAAAGAAAAGCGAAGGAGATGAAAGAAATAGAACCGGAAAACATCAAGATAATACTGGTAACTTGTATTCCACATACTTGAATGATGTTATAGCCATTTTCTATGGAAAAATGAGCGATAGAATCATTGTAATTAGAGAATCCTCCAGTAGCTACAGCGGTAATTGAATGGACAAAAGCATCAAAAAATGACATGCCGAAAATCATATAGGAAATAATTCCAACTGTGATCAATCCGATGTATATTGCAAACATTAATCTAGCTGATCTCAATAGATTAGGAAGAAAACTATCACCATGACCTTCGGCTGAATATAATCTTAAACCATATCTATCAGAGAATACTGAAATCATGACGAGAATAATGCCTATTCCACCAAAAAGCATACAGAGAGCTCTTAGAGTCAAAAAAGAATAGATATTCCCTTGTTCAACATCGAGAACTGACATTCCTGTTGTTGTCCATCCAGAACTGACTTCAAAAATGGATTGATGAAAATTTAAAAGTCCAGAAGACCAAAATGGAACAGCGGTACCAAGTATAGAAATAATCCACGAAGTCAAGACAATAAATGAGGATTGTCTATTGGATAATTGCCCATGTTCTTTTTTATAAAGAAGCCCCAAGAAAGTAGAAAATCCACAGATTATCATTATTATTGCTGGCGCAAAAAAATTCCACCAATATTTTCTTTCAAGAGGAAGAGAAATACTGACAAATAAAGGAATTAATAAAACTATCCCGATAATTCCTGTTAATAATCCGATATATCCTAGGGCGAGTTTGCCACCGGAAATAACCATTTCTTTTTTTATTTCACGATTCATAAAAAATATTATAGCATTAAATTTTCTTAGAAGTAATTTTAATATTAAAGCTTGTTGACTGATTTATTGAGGTTTTCTTTTCTTTTTTTAGCACGTGCGATATCATTTATACCATTTTTAACTAAGGCATAAAAAGAAAGAATAAAAATTATTGTGAAGATAATTGAACAAAGGAAAAAGATAATATTGACGGCATTCCAAGAGAAATTAAAAAAAGCATTGGAAAATAAGTAGATATATAAAGCAGAAGAAATAAAGACTGATGTAAAACAAAAAAGCAGATTAGGTTCTAAAAAATGAACATCAGTAAATGTTAAAGCATCTGTGACTAAGACATAACCACCGGTTAAAAAAGCCAAAGCATAAAGAATATAACTAATATTAGATTTTGAAGAAGTCAGGGCCATAAAGATGAAAATTCCGATGAGAAATAGTTCTAACAAATTAAATAATATCGATATGGATATTGATTTGGAAAAACCATATTTATTGACTATTTTGAAAAAATAGCGACCGGAAGGAATGATATCTGTTGCTCCACCTTCAATGAGCAACTCTTCATTTTGATAGCCATAAAGACAACCTATTCGATAAGGAATATTACATTTTTTTGCTACCAACATATCATAATTGGAATCCCCAAAATAAATGACATCTTGAGGATCTATTTCGTATTCTTTTAAAGTTTCAAGAAGACCAGTTGGATCAGGTTTGGGTGGAAACTTTTTTTCTCCTTGGCCAATTACTGCTTTAAATTTTACATTTTTAAAAAAATATTTCATCAAATTTTCGGCTGCTTTTTGCGGTTTATTGGTAAAAACAAATAATTCATATCCTGATATTGAAAATTTTTCTAAAGCTGAAGCGATATATGGATAGCTATTTGTTCTATTATAAAGATTATCCAAAAGATTAGCTAAATATTCTTTATAGAGGATTTTGATTTTCTCTTCGTCTTTTTCGCCACTAGCTTTTCTTATAAGATACATAGAACCTTGACCGATGAAATTGACATATTCAGAAAGTTCATGAGTAGGATAATTATATTTTTCCAAGATTGTATTAACAGCTGCACCAAGATCAGCAACAGTATCTAATAGTGTTCCATCAAGATCAAAAAATAAAACGTGAGCTTTTTTCATGTTTATCTCCCTATTTAATTATTGCGAAATTGTAGATTATAGAGTTTAGCGTATTCGCCATTTTGAGAAAGAAGAACTGAGTGAGTTCCTTCTTCTATTATTTTACCACCATCAACTACAAGTATTCTATCAGCATTTTTTATGGTAGAAAGACGATGAGCAACAACAAGTGTGGTGCGGCCATAAGATAATTTGTTTAAAGCTTGTTGAATCAATATTTCAGTTGCATTATCTAAGGCAGAAGTTGCTTCATCTAAAATTAGAATAGAAGGATTCTTTAAAAAAACTCTAGCGATAGAAATTCTTTGTTTTTGACCACCTGAAAGTTTGACACCTCTTTCGCCGATTTGTGTATCGAATTTGTTTGGAAGTGACATGATGAAATCATAGATATTGGCTTTTTTACTGGCGGAAATAATATCTTTATCGGTGGCATCAGGTTTACCATATTGAATGTTGTCTTTAATTGATCCAGTGAATAAAAATACATCTTGCTGAACAAAACCGATATTTTTTCGAAGAGCATTTAAAGAAATATCTGAAATATTTATTCCATCGATTTTTATTGTGCCTGAAGTCGGTTGATAAAAATTAGGTATAAGATGGCAAATGGTTGTTTTTCCTCCACCAGATGCTCCAACAAGGGCGATGGTCTCACCTTTTTTAATAGAAAATGAAACATCATTTAAAATATGGTCTTTTGTTTCATAATTGAAGAATACATGATTAAAATCAATGTTTCCAGCTAATGTAATATTTTTTATAGCATTAGGTTTTTCATATTCTACTTTTTCATCCATGACATCGAGGAATCTTTTAAATCCGGTAACACCATCTTGATATTGCTCAACAAAATTGATTAAAGTTGTCAAAGGAGAAATAAACAAAGAGACGGAAACAACAAAAGCAGTGTAATCAGCGGTAGAAAAAGCTTCAGTAGTAATAGCGATTATACCACCTCCAACAATACAAGAAACGTTGAATAAATCCATGACAAAATTGGTAGAAGAAGAAAATATTCCCATCGCTTTATATGCTATAGATCTATTTTTTACATATTCTTTATTGCTTATATCAAATTTTTTATCCTCAATATCTTGATTTGCAAAAGCTTTTGTAATGCGGATACCAGATATACTAGACTCTAAAGATGCATTGATACCAGCGATACTTTTGCGTGTTTCAGTAAAAGCATTGCGCATTCTTTTTCTAGTGAACAAAGAGATTGCAACCATAAAAGGAACACAGGCAAAGATGATCAAAGCTAAAATCCAATTGATAGTCAATAAATAGGCAAAAGAACCGATGATCATGACACCGCATATAAAGAAGTTTTCAGGGCCATGATGAGCGAGCTCACTGACATTTTGCAAATCATTTGTCATCCTTGACATTATTTTTCCAGTTTCATGTTCATCGTAATATGAATAGGGAAGTTTCTCCAGATGAGTAAACATATCCTTTCGCATTTGAGCTTGCATTTTAACACCAATAACATGTCCATAATACTGAACGAAATATTTTAAAAACATTCTGATTATATATAGGCCAACTAAAATAGCTGCAAAAATTATTATCATATTAATATCTTTTTCAGGAACATAAGTAGAAAAAACTTTTCTAGTTAAAATTGGATAGCACATTGCAATTAAAGATATTAAAAGAGAAGCTAACATATCAAGAGTGAACATCTTGAGATGTGGTTTATAATAAGAGACGAAACGTTTAAGCATATTTACCTCCATCAATATTTGAATATTCTACTATAAAACAATCTTTTTTTCATCTTGCAACATTATTATTAGTATATTTTAAAATTGCATAATTTTTTGATAAGTAGTAACCGCTTTCATCTCGACTAATTTTTAATTG
>ENA-UOJE01003451-UOJE01003451.1-human-gut-metagenome-genome-assembly--contig:-C23-NODE-3451-length-10681-cov-6.340768_pt1 | contig 10681 bp, 9 predicted proteins | sample MGYA00242341_ERZ723888 | MGnify/ENA metagenome assembly ERZ723888 | reverse complement strand
TGCTCTCAAACGTCCTCCCGTACCTGTCCACTCCCACTATGTTGTTTGCAGTATAGCCTGCGCGCTGGGCTGCGTCCGAAGAGGGGCTGGGCGTCTTAATCGGGGTGTTAGTAGGTTTAGGGGTAATTTTATCTGTTTTACCTGGAGTTAGCGCGGGCGTACCGGCTGAAACGGCGGCGGATTGCCCAGCGCTGCCAGTAGGCGGGGCTGTTGGAGACAAGGTTTTCTCAGGCGAAAGACCAGGCGTCCTGCCTGGGGTGAGGTCGGTAGAAACGGTTGAATAAGCGGAGGCGGAAGGGTTGCCGCTGGGCGTAGAGCCTGCGGCGCTGCTTGAAGCGCCCGCTTCAGCATCCTGCGAATTCCGGCATCCGGCGGCCGGTATTATGAACAGGACGGCGAGTATAGCCAGTATTTTTTTCATATGAAAGTCCTCCGTTTATATTATTTTGCCAGAGTCCAATGCGTTTTTGCGTGAATGATTCGTTTAATTGGTCGGATGTAAATTGAATGTTTCTTGGAAATAACGCTTTTAATGCGCAAGAACGCATATTCAGAAGCGTTTATATGTTATTTATATTTCTCAGCTTATATTATACCACGAGACATAAAAAGGAATAGAGACTATTCTAACTTGTATGCGCATTATATTAATATTTTTTATTGAAATAGTTTTTCCTGACTTTTTCTGTCTTAATAAAGCGGCGGGAAAATATGCTTTGAAAAATAGCCGCGTCATGTTATAATATATTACAAGATTTTAGCATTCTGACGCGCGGCTTAATAAGATTTTTATTCTATTTGCACGGAGAGGAGCAAATAAATATGGTTAAATTGGGAAACGACTGGGAAGAAATTCTGGCGGATGAATTTAAAAAGGATTATTATCTGCAATTAAGGGAATTTCTGAAAAAGGAATATTCCGCATATACTATATATCCTAATATGTATGATATATTCAACGCGCTGAAATATACCTCCTTTGCTCAAACTAAAGTTGTCATAATAGGGCAGGATCCGTATCACGGCCCCGGCCAGGCGCACGGCCTTTGCTTTTCAGTAAAGGAAGGCGTTCAGCCGCCGCCGTCCCTAATGAATATTTTTAAAGAAATAGAGGACGATTTAGGCATAACCATGAGCGGAGGCGGAGAATTGACAAAATGGGCGGGGCAGGGCGTGCTGCTTTTAAATACCGTGCTTACTGTCCGGCGGGGGAGCCCCAACAGTCATAAAGGCATGGGGTGGGAACGTTTTACCGACAGAGTGATAAGCGAATTGAATAATAAAACTTCTCCCGTCATATTCCTTTTATGGGGAGCCAATGCTAAAAATAAGGCTCAGCTTATAACCAATCCGATTCATCATAAGCTGAGCGCCCCTCATCCCAGCCCTCTTTCGGCTTATAACGGATTTTTCGGCTGCAAGCATTTTTCCCAATGCAATAAATTGCTTGAACAAGAGGGATTGGCGCCTATAGATTGGCGTCTTTGACGGAAGCGTTTATATAGAATTATGAATGGGCGCGCTTAAGGCCGAAGCCTCTTATAAATGAGGCGTGTTTTAGGGCGCGGCCTTTGACGCATAAAAAGCAGGAAGAGGAAAAGAATGGAAAAACTCAGTGAACTGGAGGCCAAAATATTTGCGGGCGTGCTGAAGATGGTGAAGCCCTATCTTGCGGGGGAATCAGTCGAGGAGATGAGGCAGTCTCAGTTAAGAGCCTGCGCGCTTATTCCCTCGCCTGCCGGAGTAACCGTGGAGGAATGCGAATACTGCGGCCTGCCTGCTCAATGGATAAGTCCTAAAAGCATAAAGCAGGATAAGATTATGCTTTATTTTCATGGCGGCGCGTATGTTGCGGGCAATTTGAAATCCAGCCGGGGGCTGGGAGCCAAGCTGGCCAATGTCTGCGGGCTGGGAGTGCTTTCATTTGAATACCGTCTTGCGCCCGAATCGCCTTATCCGGCGGCGCTTAGCGACGCAATGAGCATGTATGCGGCGCTGCTTTCGGCCGATATAGACGCTGAGAGCGTAATTTTTGCCGGCGAATCGGCCGGCGGCGGGCTGGCGCTGGCTTCGGCCCTTAAGGCTAAGGCGGACGGCCTGCCTCTGCCCTGCGGACTGGTGCTTATGTCTCCCTGGACGGATTTAACCGTTTCGGGCGAGAGCATCCAGTTAGAGGAGAAGGATCCTGTTCTGAGCGTGGAAGCTTTAAGGAACAGCGCCCGTATGTATATAGGAACGGATAAAGTGGATAATCCTTATATATCGCCCGTTTACGGAGAGCTTTCGGGCCTGCCGCCCGTATTGGTGCAGACAGGGGCCAGGGAAATCCTTTTGAGCGACAGCACTCGCATAAAGGAAAAGATAGAGAGGGCGGGCGGCAGTGTGAAATTAAGCGTATGGGAGGATATGTGGCATGTGTTTCAGGCCTACGGGCTGCCGCAATCCCGTCAGGCGCTGGAGGAAATAGCGGAATTTACGGCTTCTCTTTAAAATTAACGGCGAAAGTTATTTGGAGGAAATACGAATTTATGAACGCAACGGTTATTGGCTGCGGAAGATGGGGCAGCTTTATCGCATGGTATCTGGACAGCCTGAATTTTAACGTTATGCTCTATGGCAGGGAGGAATCAGAGCATTTTTTCAGAATCAGGGTGAATAACGGCAACGGAATGGTGAATTTTGGGCCCAACGTCCGTTATACCGACGATTTGGATGAAGCCCTGGCTTTTTCAGACTGGATATTTATATCGGTGGGCGCTCAGGATTTTCGCGAGCTTATGGACGGCATGTCCGCAAGGGAGACTAAAGGCAAGGTGCTGGTGCTGTGCATGAAAGGCCTGGAAAAGGGGACGGGCCTGAGGCTGAGCCAAATTGCGGGGCAATATGCTCCCAAGGCGACTCCGGCAGTATGGCTGGGGCCGGGCCATGTCCAGGAATTTGTTAAGGGGAATCCCAACTGCATGGTAATTGATTCGGCAGAGCCGGCCGTTAAAAAGGAATTGGCGGCGGCTTTGAGCGGCAAATTAATCAGGATGTATTACGGAGACGACCTCATAGGCAATGAAGTGGGCGCTGCTGCCAAAAATGTTATAGGCATTGCCGCGGGCATGCTGGACGGCATAGGCGGGGATTCCATGAAGGGGGCGCTTATGGCTAGGGGGGCGCGGGAAGTATCCAGGCTTATAAAGGCTATGGGCGGCAATGAAATGACGGCTTACGGCTTATGCCATCTGGGAGATTACGAGGCGACGCTTTTCTCTCCCCACAGTCATAACCGCAGCTTCGGAGAGGCCTTTGCGCGCGCTCAGGCGCAGGGCAGCGGCACGGAATTGGATATGCTCAGGAAGGGAAGGCATAATATAGGGCTGGCCGAGGGGGTTAATACGGCTCAGGCTATTATGCTTCTGAGCTGTGAATATAACGTGGATATGCCTATATGTTCGGGAGTATACAGCGTTATTTTTCATGGCGTGGAAGTTGGGGAGGCATTGGAGGGAATGCTGCTCAGAAATTTAAAAACTGAATTTTATTGATTCTTCAGGCGATATAATCAGGCTTTAATTCCGCCGCTTGGGCAGCGCTTATGAGCGCTCCGGGCGCTGCCGTTTTTTTGCAGGCTTGGGCGCGGCCGGCCGGATTCTTATATGCAAAGGAGCATTATTATGAATACGTTTGAAAAAATATATGACGTGGTGCGCCGCATTCCTGAGGGAAAAGTGGCCACCTACGGCCAGATAGCCGCCATGGCGGGCAATCCCAGGTGGTCGCGGGTGGTGGGTTACGCCCTGCATGTCAATCCTGAGCCGGGCGTGATTCCCTGTCATAGAGTGGTGGATAGATTGGGCCGTCCTTCCAGCGCGTTTGCTTTCGGAGGCGTGCAGGTTCAGCTTGAACTGCTGCGCCAGGAGGGAGTGGAGGCGGATGGAAACGGCCGAATAGATTTGGATAAATATCAATGGTAGAATTTTTATAAACGTAAGTCTGATTAAACGGCTCTTATTGCCCAAGAGCCGTTTTATATGCCTAAATTAAATGGATATGCATGAATGCTCATATTAGAATATATTTATTATGCACGGCGCCGCTATGGACGCGGACGCTTTTGGGTAAGCATATAGCTCTGCTCTATCAAATCTTTTAAAAGCTCTTCAGGCGTGTTAAAAGCTTCGGCCGTTATCCAGTGCTCCTTGTTCATGTGGTAGGCGGGAGTTATGCAGCTATATTGCCGTCTTAAGAAAGCAGCCTGCATGGGCTCGCATTTTAAATTAATTTTCAACCCCTCTTTTTCAAAAATAAACGCAAAGCATTTCTTTGAGCCCTTATGCCTTATGACAGTCCATTCTTCGTCAAAGGGATAATCCTCATAGGTGTTTTTTAGATTAAGACATATATTTTTAAGCTGGTTTTTATCCATTCTCGTCTCCTGAACATTATTATTTTTCAATTATATCACCGCTTATTTTAACGCGCAAGCCCGCTGCGGGGGCAATTTTAAATACCCTTTGCAAAAACTCAATACATAATGTATAATATATTAGATATTACACTATATATGGAGGCGCTTTAATGAGCGAATATAATGCCAGCGATATAAGAATCCTGGAGGGGCTGGACGCCGTCCGCATGAGGCCGGGCATGTATATAGGCACGACGGGCAGCAAGGGTATGCATCATCTGCTGTGGGAAATAGTGGATAACGCTATAGACGAAGCTGCCAACGGCTACGCGGAGCATATGTGGGTGACTCTGCATGCGGATAACAGCGTCAGCGTGGAAGACGACGGCCGGGGCATGCCCGTGGATATACATCCCGTCATGGGCGTTTCGGGCGTGGAGGTAATTTTTACTCAGCTTCATGCCGGGGGCAAGTTTGACGATTCCAATTATAAATACAGCGGCGGTCTTCACGGCGTGGGCGCTTCGGTGGTCAACGCGCTTTCAGAATGGCTGTATGTCGAGGTTTATCACGACTATAAAATATACAGAGCGGATTTTGAAAGCTATTATGACGCTCAGCAGCTAAAAGTGCTTTCGGGAGTATGCAGGCAGCATTTAAGAGAGACGGGCAAGACTCATAAGCACGGTTCTCTGGTGCGCTTTAAGCCGGACGCTCGGGTGTTTGACGCGGCCTCCTTTCAATATGACGTAATCAAGCGCCGGCTTAAGGAACTGGCCTTTTTGAACGGCGGCCTAAGCATAACCTTGACGGACGAGCGCCAGAAGACGGCCGAGGGCTTTAAGACGGCTGAATATCATTTTTCGGGCGGCATTTCTGATTATGTGGAATATCTCAATAACGAGAAAGAGGTCAAATTTAATCCTCCTATCTATCTGGAGGGAGAGCAGGACGGCATATACTGCGCCGCCGCTATTCAATATACCGATTCCTATACCGAGAGCATATATTCCTTTGTGAACAATATTCCCACCACCGAGGGGGGCACGCATGAAACGGGCTTCAAATCGGCGCTTACTAAAGTGCTTAACGATTATGCTAGGCGGGTGGAATTGCTTAAGGAAAAGGACGCCAATTTTAACGGCGAGGATTTCCGGGAGGGCATTACTGCAATTTTAACTGTTAAAATGCAGAATATCCAGTTTGAGGGGCAGACCAAGACCAAGCTGGGCAATGTTGAAGCCCGGCCGGCCGTGGAGGGCATTATTTCTGAGAGCCTTAAAAGATATCTGGACGATCCGAAAAATTCCGCGGCGGGAGAATGCATTCTGGAAAAGGCCGTGCAGGCGGCGAGGGTGCGGGAGGCGGCTAAAAAGGCCAAGGATATAGCCCGCAAGCGCAGCAGCCTGGAGGGCGCGCCTCTTGTGGGCAAGCTTTCAAGCTGCACGGGCAAAAAGCCGGAGGAAAACGAATTATTCATAGTAGAGGGGGACAGCGCCGGAGGCACGGCTAAGCAGGGGCGGGACCGCCGCTTCCAGGCTATTCTGCCCTTGCGCGGCAAGCCGCTTAACTGTGAGAAGAAGCGTTTGGACCAGGTGCTCACCAACGAGGAATACCGCACGCTTATTACCGCTCTGGGCACGGGGATAGACGTGGATTTTGATATTAATTCGCTTAAATACCATAAGGTTATAATTCTGGCCGACGCCGACCAGGACGGCGCGCATATACGTTCCATTCTGCTGACATTTTTCTACCGCTATATGCGCGAGCTGATTATAAGCGGCCATGTTTTCATAGGCGTGCCCCCTTTATACAGATTGGAGAAGAATTCAACAAAAGAAGTAGTATACGTCTATAATGATAAGGAGAGAGCCGAGGCCGCCCAGCGTATGGGCAGAGGCTATACAATCCAGCGCTATAAGGGGCTGGGAGAAATGGACGCGGCGCAGCTTTATGATACGACCATGAATCCGCGGACGCGCAATTTGGTGCAGGTTACCATTGAGGACGCGGCCGAGGCGGACAGGCTGGTTACGGTATTAATGGGGGATAAAACGGATGTGCGCAAGGCCTATATAATAGAAAACGCCGATTTTAACAAGGTGGATTTATTTGCCAAGGAAAAGGGGGTGCAGTAAAAAATGGCCAGAAAGGACGATTATATAGTACCTCTTTCTGAGCAGAAAGTGAGCTTTCAGACCATGGAGGAGGTTATGCATAACTCCATGATGCCTTATGCAGAGCATGTTATACTCGAACGGGCCCTTCCAAGGGTGGAGGACGGCCTAAAGCCCGTTCAGCGAAGGGTGCTTTACGCTATGTACACCCAGAATCTCTTTCCGGACAAGCCCTATAAAAAGAGCGCGTATATCGTGGGGGAAACTATGGCAAAATATCATCCTCACGGAGATTCCAGCATATATGAAACCATGGTGCGCATGGCTCAGGATTTCAGCCTGCGCGAGCCGCTGGTGGACGGGCATGGATGCTTCGGTTCCATTGACGGAGACGGAGCGGCGGCCGCAAGATATACGGAGGCGCGCCTTGCGCCCATAGCGCTGGAATTATTAAGGGATATAGAAAAGGATACGGTTAAATGGGCGCTGAATTACGACGATTCCTTAAAGGAGCCCACTGTGCTGCCCGGACGTTTTCCCAATCTGCTGGTGAACGGCTCTTATGGCATAGCCGTAGGGCTGGCCACCAATATCCCCACGCATAATCTGGCCGAGGTTATAGACGGCGTAATCGCCCAGATTGACAATCCGCGAATAACCCTGCCCGAGCTGCTTAAACATCTTAAAGGCCCGGATTTTCCCACGGGAGGCTATATTATAAACGGCTCGGATATAGAGAATATATATAAGACGGGCAGGGGCAGGCTGCTGGTGCGCTCTAAGACTCATATAGAGAACGGCTCCAACGGCAAAAAGCTGATTGTTATAACAGAAGTGCCCTTCCAGGTTAATAAAGCTAAAATGCTGGCTGATATAATGAAGCTGAGCGATGAAAAAAAGGGCATACTTTCTTCCATAAGCGATATACGGGATGAATCGGATATGAATACCGGCATGCGCGCGGTTATAGAGCTCCGCAAAGACGCCGACGTCCAAAAGGTGCTGGCTTATCTCTATAAATATAGTGATTTGCAGGCCTCTTTCGGGGTTAATATGGTGGCTATAGCCGAGGGCAAGCCCGTTCAGCTTGGGCTTTTGGAGATTAACCGCTATTATATAGAGCATCAGCGGGAGGTGGAGCGCAGGCGGGTGCGCCACGATCTGGATAAGGCCCGCCTGGATGAAGAGATTTATGCCGGATTGCTGATAGCTATTCAGAATATAGACGAGGTTATAAAAATTATTAAGAGCAGCCCCAACGTGCGCACGGCGCGCGAAAGGCTGCGCGAGGCCTTTTCTCTTTCGGAGCGGCAGGCCACGGCCATATTGGAAATGCGCCTGCAAAGGCTCACGGCGCTGGAAGTGGAGAGCATTGAGCTCAAGCTTAAAGAATTGCGCGAGCTGATAGAATATCTTGAAGGGCTTTTAAACAGCAAGACCAAGCTTATGGAATTGATTAAAAAGAATCTTCTGGATATAAAGCGCAAATATAAATCTCCGCGCAGGACGGTAATTTTAAGCGAGGCTCCTGTTGAAACCCATACCGCGCAGGATTTTAAAGTGGTGGAGGACGTTATAATTTCCATAGACGCGGGGGGCAATGTAAAAAGAGTGCCCATTAAAAATTACAGCCGTTCCAATAAGGATTACGACGGCGTGCAGGAAAATGAAATTCCCATTATAACCATCAATTCCAATACGGCTGAAAAATTGCTTGCTTTCAGCAGCGCGGGATATGCCTATAATTTATCTGTTGAAGACGTGCCCGAATGCAAATGGAAGGATAAAGGAGCTTTATCCGCTAAGGTTTTTTCGGGGATTCAGCCTGAGGAAAAGATAGTTTATCTTTTTTCATATAAAGAGCTGCCCGAGGGCAATTTGTATTTTTATACTAAAAACGGCTTAATTAAATGCAGCGCTTGGAGCGAATACGCCGTAAAGAAGAGCAGATATTCCGCGATTTCCCTCAAGGAAGGGGATGTTCTTTTGGGCGCTGAGCCTGTCCGGGAGGAGGGCAGCGTGCTGTTCGTCTCCCAGAAGGGAATGAGCCTTAATATAGTCAAAGAGGATATTCCCGTTACGGGCAGGGTGTCCTCCGGCGTTAAGGCTATGGCGCTGGATAATGGGGACAGCGTTATTTTCGCTTCCCAATGCGACGGGGAGGGCGAGATAATAGTATGGACGGAAAAGGGCTACGCCAAAAGATCGCTGAGCGTGGATTATGAGCTTTCGGTGCGCAATCGCAAAGGCCTGAAGACTTTTGATTTTAAGAAAAACGGCGCTAACGGCACGACGCTTGTGGCCGCGCTGGCAGTTAAGGAGCCTTTTGATATGCTTTGCGTGCATTCAAACGGAGAGGTTGAATGCATTAATACGGAAAGCCTGTTTATAGAGCCGAGGCTGTCCGCGGGCAAGCCCTATGTGCTGGGCATCTTGGGAGATTCTTTAGCAAAGGTTTATAAAAAACTTTGACGCGCTGCCGAGCGGCGGCCATAGTAAAGCCGGCGGGCTATTATGAGCAATCTTAATTTAAGGAGCGGCCAAATGGTAACTATAATTGATTACGGCATGGGTAATCTAAGAAGCGTTCAGAAGGCATGTGAGCTTTTGGGCGAAATTTGCCTGGTCTCGGGAGAAAAAGAGCAGATTCTTAACGCCACGCGTTTAATTCTTCCCGGAGTCGGGGCTTTTTCACAGGCGGCGGAATGCCTTAAAAGGAACGGTCTGGATGAAGCTATTATAGAAGCGGCGAATAGGGGAACGCCAATACTGGGCATATGCCTGGGCATGCAATTGCTTTTTGCGGTCAGCCATGAGGGAGGCGTTTTTTCGGGACTAGGCCTCATTCCCGGAGAGATAACCCGGTTTAATGAGGGAGTAAAATGTCCGCACATGGGCTGGAACAGCATAACTCCTATGGAAAACCGGCTTTTTAAGGGAGTAGAGGCGGGGGAATACGTCTATTTTGTGCATTCCTATCGGGCGGCGGAAATTAATAGGCAATGGAGCGCCGCAACATGCTTTTACGGCGGGGAATTTACATGCGCCGTTGCAAAGGATAATATTTTCGGCACGCAGTTTCATCCTGAAAAAAGCGGAGAGACTGGATTAAAAATTCTCAGGAATTTTCTTATGCAGGAGGCGGGAAAGAATGCTGACTAAACGAATTATTCCCTGCCTGGACGTCAAGGACGGCCGAGTGGTTAAGGGCATTAATTTTGTTAATCTCAGGGACGCGGGGGATCCTGTAGAAACAGCAAGAATATATAATGAGGCGGGCGCGGACGAGCTTTTATTTTTGGATATTAACGCTTCGGCCGAAGGGAGGAAAACCATTCTGGACGTAGCGGCCCGCACGGCCGAGCAGGTGTTCATTCCCTTTACCATAGGCGGGGGCATCAGGGATTTGGATTGGATAAAAACCCTGCTCAGAGCGGGCGCGGATAAGGTATCCATTAATTCGCCCGCAGTAGAAAGGCCGCAGCTTATAAACGAGGGCGCGGACCGCTTTGGAAGCCAGTGCATTGTGGTGGCCATTGACGCTAAACGCGTACCGGGGACTAATAATTGGGAGGTTTATGTAAACGGCGGCCGCACTCCAACCGGCAAAAACGCGCTTTTATGGGCGGAGGAGGCTGAGAAGAGAGGCGCCGGAGAGATATTGCTTACCAGCATGGACGCCGACGGAACGGGCGACGGATACGATATAGCTATTACCAGAGCCATATCGGACGCCGTGGGCATACCCGTTATTGCTTCGGGAGGAGCGGGCAAATTGGAGCATTTTTATGACGCTATTGAATCAGGGCATGCCGACGCGGTGCTGGCGGCGACTCTGTTTCATTATAATCAAATCAGTATCAGTAGCCTGAAAAGCTATCTTGCGGAGCGGGGAGTGCCCGTAAGGCGCTAGGGGAGCCGATTTTTTTAGAAATAAGCGCGGGGGCCTGAGGCTTTTACGGCGCGCGTGATAATGCGGATTAAGGGGGGCGGCGCGGCATTTTGGCGCCCGCAGGGCGCCAAAATCAAGCGCGGAACGCGCTTGCCGGCCTTGCGGCCGGGCCGCGCCGCCCCCCTTCTTGTTACATTTTTGCGCGCCGTAAAAGCCTTAGGCCCCCGCGCTTATTTTCCCCTGTTGGACCGATATTCCGTCAACAAGCAGTTT
>ENA-UOJE01003448-UOJE01003448.1-human-gut-metagenome-genome-assembly--contig:-C23-NODE-3448-length-10690-cov-13.916596_pt1 | contig 10690 bp, 13 predicted proteins | sample MGYA00242341_ERZ723888 | MGnify/ENA metagenome assembly ERZ723888 | reverse complement strand
GGCAAAAGCCGCGAGCCGGGTGCTTTGACCTTGGGCTCATTTGAAAACGGTGCGCGCTTTGCCTGGCTGCGGCCAGGCGCGGCGTATATAGAAGTGCTGCAGCTCCTCGAGCGTGTAGTCCGTGCCGAATTTGCGGTTGATGAGGCTGTGTACAATGCCCCAATTCCAACCGTAATCCTGAATGTAGCGGCGCAGCGCTTCAAGCATTTTCGACTCCATCTCGCCCCTTCCTTTCTGTCGGCGGCGCAGCGCGCACGGTGACGCTCAGCGGCCGCTTACCAAAAAGATAGCACATTTTTGAAGAAAATACAAGTAAATAGCAGCGCTTTGCGCGCGGCGGGGATTCAGAACCCGCAAAGATTCCCCCTCAGTCGTGAATGGCCGCGATCCAGCGGTCGACGTCTGCGTCCGGTGTGCGCTGCGTTGTGTCGTCAAAGTGCACGTCCAGCCCCGGCCGGAACGCCGCGCCCGGGCACAGCGCCCGCATATCCCGGATCGAGCGGCCGAGCCAGCCGCCGTTTGTGGCAAAGGGGTAGACGGTCTTGCCGCTGAGGTCATGCGCAGTCAGAAAGGCATGCATGGCGGGGGAGCAGGTGTACCACCAGACGGGCGTGCCGAGCACGATCGTGTCGTAGCGGTCGAGGTCGATGTCCATCGGCTTGAGCGGCGGCAGGTAGCCCCGTTTGACCTCGCGCTCGCCCTGCGCGACCACGTCGTCATAGTCGCCGGTGTAGGGCTCGACGGTGTCAATGCGCGCAATGTCGCCGCCGATGGCCGCGTGGATGCGCTCGGCGATGCGCTGCGTGTTGCCGTGGTAGGTGTAGTAAAGGATGAGAGAACGCATATCGCTTACCTCCGATTGGATGCTTTGTAATCATCATACTCCCTGAAGCTGGCTTGAGGTCAAGTGGTAAAGTGTAAATTTTTCTTGAAGGAAGATTTCAATTTGCATTGCATTTACAATGCAAGTGATGTGCCGGGTTCCATAGAAGAGCCCCCTATGGACATCACCTGATTATTATTGAGGTAAAACAAATACAGTCATAGTCAACTATGAACGGAGGTGCATTATGGCGTTCAAAAACTCGTGGATTAAGTGCCTGATTTGACTCAGTTTTCTGTTCGTAAACAGCGCGATCACCACAGGGCTCGCTTACGCAGGTGTTCTCCTCGGTGGAGTCCCCACCATATTGCTTTTCGCCGTCGCCTGCTACGCCGCGCGTTCCTGCTGCAAAGCATATGACAGGAAACATGCGCCTTTGTCAAGCGCCGCTGACACCGGAGAAGAGCCAAAGCCCATTTCTCCGGCAGACGGCGCTGCTGCAGAAGAGCCGGCAGAGCGGCAAGAAAACCGGGAAGAAGCCAAAATGGGCGAAATTATCCAGCTCCCGAAAGCCAAGAGCGTGCAGCCGGAGCAGCCTGTCAAGGAGAACAAACCGCGCCGCGTCTCGCAGAAGCCGGTCATTCTTACCCTCTCGGTACTGGTGGTCGTACTTACTGCATCCTGCTGCTTGCTCGGGTATCATCTGCAATGCGTGCAGAAAAGTCTGTTGAGAGCTGCCAGCGCAGCCACCCCATTCCGGATCCGGATCCATATCCATGGAATAAATGAAAATCTGCAAATCAGAAACAGTGGGCATGAGCATGTCTGCGAGAAACAGTGTATTGGAATGTGTTCTTTGGCGCGCAAAGCCCCGCACCGGCGCGGTGCGGGGCTTTGTCTTATTGCAGCTGCGCAAGCTCCGCCTGCCACACGGCGGCACAGGCGTCACTTGGCATGCGCCAGTCGCCGCGGGGGCTGAGCGTGACCGAGCCGATCTTCGGTCCGTCGGGCAGGCAGCTGCGCTTGAACTGCTGGGCAAAGAAGCGGCGGTAGAAATTCTTCAGCCAGTGCAGCAGCACATCGTCCGGATAGCGGTCGCCGAGCGCGTGGCGCGCGAGCCGGTAGATCTTCGCCGGCCCGAAGCCGAAGCGCAGCACGTAGTACAGGTAAAAATCGTGCAGCTCGTAGGGGCCGACGAGCGATTCCGTCTGCTGGGCGATCTCACCGTTTTCCTTTGCCGGCAGCAGCTCGGGGCTGACGGGGGTGTCGAGAATGTCGAGCAGCACAGCACGCAGGGCTTCGTTTTCCGCCGCGTCGGCTGCGTAGCGCACGATGTGGCGCACGAGTGTTTTCGGTACATCTGCATTCACGCCGTACATGCTCATGTGGTCGCCGTTGTAGGTGGCCCAGCCGAGGGCCAGCTCGCTCAGATCGCCGGTGCCGACGACGAGCCCGCCCGTGCGGTTGGCGAGATCCATGAGCTCGAGCGTGCGCACGCGCGCCTGGCAGTTTTCATACGTCACGTCAAGCACGGCTTCGTCCTGCCCGATGTCGGAAAAGTGGCTGTGGACGGTGCGCGCGATCGGGACCTCCTGAAACGTCACGCCCAGCTCCTCACAGAGGATCTCGGCGTTGGAGCGCGTGCGGTGCGTTGTGCCGAAGCACGGCATCGTCACGGCCAGCACATCCTTTGCCGGACGACCGAGCTGCTGCATCGCGCGCACGGCCACGAGCAGGGCGAGGCTGCTGTCCAGCCCGCCGGAGATGCCGATGACGGCGGTCTTTGCGTGCGCGTGGGCGATGCGCTTGGCCAGACCGTCCGCCTGCATGGCAAGAATGAGCTCGCAGCGCTCAGCGCGGGCGGCATCGTCGGCCGGGACAAACGGCGTCGGCGAGACGGGCCGCGTGAGCGGCACCTCCCGGAGCGGCAGATGGAATATGACTGTCTGGTAGTCTTCGCCCTCGGGCTGGAACGTCGTGCTGCGGCAGCGCTCGCTGACCATGCGGCCGAGATCAAGCTCCGTGCAGGCGTAGCCGGGGCCGAAGGGCTTTGCCTCCGAGAGCAGCGTACCGTTTTCACAGATGAGGTCATGCGCGGCAAAGACCATGTCGGTCGTTGATTCGCCGTGCCCGGCGTCGGCGTAGAGGTACGCGCACAGCAGCCGCGCCGACTGCTGGCTCACGAGCGCGCGGCGGTAATCGGCCTTGCCGATGGTCTCGTCGCTGGCCGAGAGATTCGCGATCACGGTCGCGCCCGCGAGCGCGTGGTGCGTGCTCGGCGGCAGCGGCGCCCACAGATCCTCGCACACCTCGACGCCGAGGCAAAACTCCGGCATCTCCGCGCAGCGGAACAGCAGCTGCGTGCCGAACGGCACCTCCTGCCCGGCAAAATGCAGCGTGCGCACGCCGGCGGGCGCGGGATTGAATTGCCGCCGTTCGTAAAACTCGCCGTAGTTCGGCAGGTATGTTTTCGGCACCAGACCCAGCAGCTTCCCGTGGCAGACGACGGCCGCGCAGTTATAGAGCTTGCCATCCACCGCAACCGGCAGTCCCACGAGGGCCACGAGGTCAAGGTCCGCGCTTGCCTCCAGCACGGCGGCGAGCCCCTTTGCCGCGGCACGCTGGAGCGGCTGCTGGAAAAACAGGTCGCCGCAGGTATAGCCGGTCAGCCCCAGCTCGGGAAAGACCGCCAGCTGCACGCCGTCCGCCGCTGCGCGCTGCATGGCGGCGATGGTCTGCTGTGTGTTGAATGCACAGTCGGCCACGCGCAGCACGGGTGAGACGGTGCAGGCTTTGAGAAAACCGTGGATCATAATGTTATCACCCTTTCAAAAAAGCAATCGTCTGGTACGGCAGGCGTTGGCCGCACCGCGGATTTCAATCATCATATCGGCAAAACCCGGAGCGGCAAGTATTGCCTGCGCCGCAGATTGGAATCGAGGCGGGCCTTGCCCCCTCGAGCACCCCCGCTGCTCAGAGATCTGCGCAGCGGGAAGACGCCTGTTCTGCAATCGTAATTGGCAAAACCCGGAGCGCAAAGCGCTCCGGGTTTTGCGGATGCTATATCATACCACAGCTGTAGGGGGAAGAACAAGTGGCGGTATGCAGAAAATGTGTGCCGGAAAGCCCGAATTCACGGAGTTTGTGCACAGTCGGCGTCGAGCGCGGCGTATTCCGTGTCCGTGACGGGCTCCAGCCACTCGTTGCTCGTCTCTTCGCCGGGGCACTCGATGGCGATGTGGCTGAACCAGCAGTCCTTCTGCGCGCCGTGCCAGTGCTTGATCCCGGCCGGGATGGTCACCACGTCGCCGGGGTGCAGGGCCTGTGCGCGCTTGCCCGCCTCCTGATACCAGCCCAGACCGTCTGTACACAGCAGCAGCTGGCCGCCGCCGGACTTCGCGTGGTGGATGTGCCAGTTGTTGCGGCAGGCGGGGGAGAAGGTGACGTTTGCGAGGAAAACGGTCTTCGTCGGGTCGGTCAGCGGGTTGAGGAAGCTCTCGCCGGTGAAGTACTGCGCGTAGGCCGTGTTCGGAGCGCCGAGGCCGAAGAGGCCGCCGTTTGCGTCCGTGCCGTCGTCGGCGTAGACCTCCTTTGCCTGCCGGAAGGCGGCCCAGGCGTTCGGCCAGCCGGCGTAGAAGGCGAGGTGCGTGAGGAGCTCGGCCATTTCGGTTTTGGTCACGCCGTTTTGCTTCGCGGTCGTGAGGTGGTAGGTGAGGGAAGTGTCCGTGATGCCCTTGCTGATGAGCGCCGTGATCGTGACGATCGAGCGCAGCTTGAGCGGCAGCTGCCCTTCGCGCGACCAGACTTCGCCGAAGAGCACGTCGTCGTTGAGCTCAGCGAATTTGGGTGCAAAATCATTCAGGGCGTCTCTGCCCGCAGTCTGTTTTACCATGATGGTGCCTCCTTATTTCAGATACTGATGATAGAATGCTTCGATGCGGTCGAACGGGATGATATCCATTCGGTCATAGAGATCGGTGTGCACGGCGCCGGGGATGAGCAGCAGCTCCTTGTTGTCGCCCTGCAGCTTGGCGAAGGCGTCGCGGCTGAAGTAGCACGAGTGTGCCTTGTCGCCATGGATCATGAGCACGGCGCTGCGGATCTCCTCGGCGTAGGCGAGCAGCTTCGCGTTGAGCAGCGACAGCGGGGACGTGACGTTCCAGCCGCCGGTGGAGTTGAGCGAGCGCGGGTGGTAGCCACGCGTGGTCTTGTAGTAGTCGTGGTAGTCCTTGACGAAAAACGGCGCGTCGTCCGGAACGGGGTCGACCACGCCGCCCGCGCGCCGGTATGTGCCGGCTTTGTAGTCGGCTGTGCGCTGCGCGTTGAGCGCCTGACGCAGGGCGTAGCGGGCATCCGGATTGTCGTCGGTGTCAAAGTAGCCGTTGGCGGTCACGCGGGTCATGTCGTACATCGTGGATGTGACGGTGGCCTTGATGCGCGTGTCGATGGCGGCGGCGTTGAGCGCCATGCCGCCCCAGCCGCAGATGCCGAGGATGCCGATGCGCTCCGGGTTCACATCGTCACGCACGGACAGGAAATCGACCGCGGCGGAGAAGTCCTCAGTGTTGATGTCGGGCGATGCGACATAGCGCGGTGTGCCGCCGCTCTCGCCGGTGTACGACGGGTCAAAGGCGACGGTCAGAAAGCCGCGCGCGGCGAGCTCCTGCGCGTACAGGCCGGAGCACTGCTCCTTCACGGCACCGAACGGGCCGCTCACGGCCACGGCGGCGAGCTTTCCGGCGGCATTTTTCGGCTTGTAGAGATCGGCGGCAAGCTCGATGCCGAAGCGGTTGTGAAACGTGACCTTACAGTGGTCAACGGCTTCGTTTTGCGGGAACGTCTTGTCCCATTCCTGCGTGAGAGTCAGGATGCTGTTCATGCTTTTTACCTCCTGTACCGGTTTTATGCGATGGCCGCGCCCATGGCGCGGGCGGTCTCGAGTGCGGGGTGGCCGGCGATGGCGCCCGGCTCCGTCACGCCGCCGGCGAACACCGTCCCGGCAAGATGGCACTTTTCGTAGCACGCGATCCAGCCCTCGAGCCCGTGGATGGCGCGCTCGTCCGTGTCCGGCTCGTCCTCGGTCGCCGAGGTGAGCAGGTAAATGTCCCGGAACGCGTAGTCCGACGGGAAGAGGGCGTTGGCGCGGTCGAGCAGGGTCTTGAGCTGGCCGCTCATCTCATAATAGTAAATGGGCGTGGCGAACACGATCACATCCGCGTGCTGCATCTTTTCCGTGATGGCGACGGCATCGTCGTCGATCACGCACCTGCCCAGCGTCTGGCAGGCGAGGCAGCCGCGGCAGAACGCGATGCTTTTGCCGCGCAGCGAGATGACCTCCACCGCGTGTCCGGCGGCGCGCGCCCCGTCGGCGAAGGCGTTTGCCAGCGTCTCGGAGTTGCTGCCCGCGCGCAGGCTCGCGCTGAGGATGAGAATGTTTTTGCCATATCGGTCCTCTCCTTTTTGAGCGGCTTGACACCGCCGCTGGGATCTGATATCCTGAGCATACAACCTGAAGCTGGCTTTAGGTCAAGCACTTTTTTGCGATTTTTTTTCGAGGTGATCCCATGTATACGATCGGACAGGTGTCGGAGCGGTTTGATCTGCCGGTCTCCACGCTGCGGTACTATGACAAGGAGGGGCTGTTCCCGAACCTGACGCGCACATCGGGTGCCCGCCGCTTCGGCGAGCAGGAGCTCGAGACGCTGCGCGTGATCGAGTGCCTCAAGCGCTCCGGACTGGAGATCCGGGAGATCCGGCAATTCATGGAGTGGTGCGCGCAGGGCAGCGACACGTATCCCCAGCGGCACGCGCTCTTTGTGCGGCAGGCCGAGCGGGTGGAGGCAGAGATCGAGCGCCTGCAGAAGTCGCTGGACATGATCCGCTTCAAGTGCTGGTTCTATGAACAGCTCATGCGCGACGGTGACGAGGCGCGCGTGCGCGCCATGCTGCCGGACCATCTGCCGGCGGATATCCAGAAGATCTATGACCATGCGCACGAAACGTAAGCATACAATCACGATTCAGAAAGGATGGCGACCCATGAAACAGCGATCGATCCTCGTGATGCTTCTGCTCTGTGTGCTGCTGCTGACCGGCTGCGGTACGGCGGCACCGGCCCCGGACGCGACGCCCACCCCCACGCAGGAGGCGGCGGCTGCGCCGACGCCGACGCCCGATCCGCTGAGCACCCTGCCGTATGAGGACGGCCAGCTCTATGCCGCGGCCTACCTCGGCTATCTGGAGCCGAAGGATCTGGACTTTTTCCGCCAGACGTATTTCGGCGGGCGGGAGCTGCCGGTGCACCACATCTCGGACGGGGATTTTTATCTTATCATCCCGCGTGACCCGAACGCGACCGTGCGCCTGCTGCGCAATGATATGCTCACGCAGACAAGCTCGGTCTTTTATGAGCAGCCGGACGGGAGCCCGTTCGTGATTGGCTGCAACGTCAGCGATATTTTTCCGGACGTGACGGTCGAGATCACGGCCTCCGACGGGGAGAAGGTGTCGTTTTCGCCCTTCATCTCGCTCGAGGACGGCAGTGTGGAGGTCGGCGAGCGCGGCCTGAACATCACACGCATCTCGACTGCGCCCTGACCGATCGGGAGCGCAGCCCCGGATACAGAACAGATCCCCCTTTGTGCAGCCGTTATCCTGCACAAAGGGGGATCTTGTTTTTCGCCCGGCTTTACCGGTCGCTGCTTTCCGCGAGCGGGAGCTCCGTGCTTGCACAGACGACGGCGCCCACGCGCTGCATATCGGCGAGGTTCGCCGCCTGCACGGCATCCGTGACGGAGGACGTGCAGTCCGAGAGCACGACGGCGTCATAGTCGAGCGAGATCGCGTCGTAGCACGTCGTGCGGATGCAGTTGGGCGTGGTCGTTCCGGCGAGCAGGACGGTCTGCACGCCGAGCCGCCGCAAAATAAGGTCGAGCCCGGTGTGGAAAAACGCCGAGAACCGCGGCTTTACGAGCACATAGTCCTGCGGCAGAACGGTGAACGCTGACGGAAACGCGTCCGACAGGTGCGCGGCGCAGTCCTCCGAGAGCGGCTTGCCTCCGGCTGCCCACGCGGCCGCGCGCGGCTTTTCCACATCGGAGCCGTCGCTGCGGTAATGGCGCACGGCGTAGATGACCGGAACGCCGGCTGCGTGACAGCGGTCGATGAGCGCCGCGCACGCGGGAACGGTCGCCTCTGCCGACGGGATGCACAGCGGGGACGCGCTGTCAAGAAAGCCCCGCTGCATGTCGATCATGATCAGTGCCTGTTTGGGCATGGTGCTTGCCTCCTGACAAAGTAGATGCCTCTATGATAGCGCCGCGTGCCGGATTTGGCAAGCGCGGCTTGCCATCCGCGCCCCGACGTGGTATCCTACCGGGTAGCCCCAAAAGGGAGGGGCACTCTTTACAAGCGGGAGCGATCAACATGAGCAGACAACTCGAACCCTATCAGCAGATCGAGCGCAGCATCCAGAAGACCTATCACAAGCGGCTCTGGACGCCGTTCATCACGGCCGTCAAGCAGTATGACCTTATTGCGCCCGGCGACCGCATCGCCGCGTGCATCTCCGGCGGCAAGGACTCCATGCTCATGGCAAAGCTCCTGCAGCTGCTGCAGCGCCACAGCGACGTGCCGTTCGAGCTCGTCTATCTTGTCATGGACCCCGGCTATAACGCCGCCAACCGGCAGAAGATCGAATACAATGCAGCGCTGCTGCACATCCCGGTCACGATTTTCTCCACGGACATTTTCGAGATCACGAGTACCGCCGGGCAGTCGCCGTGCTACCTCTGCGCGCGGATGCGCCGCGGCTATCTCTACAGCAAGGCGCGCGAGCTCGGCTGCAACAAGATCGCCCTTGGCCACCACTTCAGCGACGTGGTCGAGACGACCGTCATGGGCATGTTCTACGGCTCGCAGCTGCAGGCCATGCCGCCGAAGCTGCGCAGCCGCAATTTCCCGGGCATGGAGCTCATCCGTCCCATGTACTGCATCCACGAGGATGACATCATCGCCTGGCAGCGCCACAACGGTCTGGAATTCATCCAGTGCGCCTGCCGCTTTACCGAGCGCGCGGCCGAGACCGGCAACGACGGCAGCAGCTCCAAGCGGCAGGAGGTCAAGCTGCTGCTGCGCGAGCTGCGGCGGACAAATCCGGGCGTGGAAAAGAGCATTTTCCGCAGCATCCATTCCGTCTGCCTTGACACCATGGTTGGCTACAAGACCGGCGGCGTGGAGCACACATTTGCCGACTGCTACCGCGAGCGCGGCGAGATGACACAGGAGGACGAGACATGAACATAGAGCGGATGCAGCCGGCGGACTTCGACGCGGTCTACCGTCTGCTGACACAGAGCTTTCCGGCAACGGAGCGGCGCGGCGCGGCCGGGCAGCGCGCGCTGTTTTCCGACGGCGCATACCGTGTTGACATCCTGCGTGCGCCGGACGGAGGCGTGCAGGCGCTCATCGCGTCGTGGGATTTTGACGACTTTGTCTTTCTCGAGCACTTTGCCGTCGATCCCGTCTGCCGCAGCGGCGGCATCGGCGGGCAGATGCTCGATGCGATGCTGGCGCGCTGCGGCAAGCGCGTCTGTCTGGAGGCCGAGCTGCCGGAGACGGAGCTGGCCGCGCGGCGCATCGGCTTTTACGAGCGGCACGGCTTCACGGTCAATGCGGATTATGCCTACTTCCAGCCGGCGCTCGTGCCGGGCGGCGACCCGCTGCCGATGCACCTGCTCACGACCGGCGGCGCATGCACGGCCTGCGAGCTGCGCGCGATGGAGACGCTCGTGCACACGCGCGTGTACGGACAGGCGCCCGTAGCGGAGCAATAAAGGAATCAGCGCCCGAAGCAGCGTGTCCGTGCAGCTTCGGGCGCTTTTGCGTTATGTCAGCGTGATTCACACACCCGCCGAGCCGTCCAACGCAAAGAGAGAAAAGATGCGCTTGCTCACGGCGGCGAACCGATCGCTCGCAGCAAACGCTTCCTCGTGCTCCTCGCGGAGGAAGTCGACTGTCTCGCGCAGCTGCAGCAGCAGCGCAGCACCGTGCTTGCACAGTCCCGTCTCGTAACAGGTGCACGTGAGCGCGCTGACCGTGCCGCCCGTGTAGGTGAACGTGAGCTCGTGCGGTGCACTGCCCTGCACGATGGCGTGTCCCTGCGTGCCGTCGACCGACAGGTAGACCACCCGTCCTTCGGCATAGCAGGCCTGTCCCTTGCCGGCAGTCTCGTCCGGCAGGGGCATCTGATCGAGAAAGTCCAGCGTGTACGTCGGTCCGGGGCCGTGGCCGGTGACAAACTCCCCGTCCGCCTCCGGCGGGAAAAACCAGCTGCGCACCTGTGCATACGGCAGCGCGCCGTGATCGAGCGTGAGCATATGCGAGCCGAACACGTAAAACGTGCCGCGCACGTTCCTGTCCGCCGCGCCGATCACGCGCTCATAATCGGCGAGCCGGATGCGGAAATTGTAGTCCACCTCCGCCACGCGCCCCAAAAGCCCCGCAAGCTTTCCGCTGACGTAGACGACGTCGCCCTCGTGCAGGTCAAAGCGGTCGTTATAGTAGCTGTAGGCGCGGTCGCGCTCGGGAAAGTACACGCGCACGACCGACGGCACAGCCGCCGCCTCCGGCTGCGCGGCCGGGGTTGGAGACGCTGCCTCGGGCGCTCTGGGCTGCACGCAGAAACCGATCGGATGCTTCATAAAAACCCCTCCTCAAATCGAAACTTCTGTTCTTTGATCTCCGAATAGCACATAAGCTGTCCCATAAACCGCCCAGTGCGCCCCTGCACATTTCGTGCAGGGGCGCACCCAGCTTGTAAAAACCTCGTAGAGTTTCGCCGCCGGCGCGGCGAAAGAAAGTCTAATC
>ENA-UOJE01003445-UOJE01003445.1-human-gut-metagenome-genome-assembly--contig:-C23-NODE-3445-length-10697-cov-4.898045_pt1 | contig 10697 bp, 6 predicted proteins | sample MGYA00242341_ERZ723888 | MGnify/ENA metagenome assembly ERZ723888 | reverse complement strand
ATACTCTTTCTTCTTAAAAAGCTCTTTCAGTCAAACTGTCTTGTTGTTGATTAACGGATGCGCCCAAAAACCGATGAAAGTGATATAACCTACAAATATAAGTATAATCAGCATACCGGTGCGCAAGGAGGTGGCATCTGCCAGCATACTGATAATCATCGGGCCACCGGCTCCTCCTACAATAGCCGAACACAGAATACCTGCGAACGAACCATGATGTTGAGATGCTGAGTTCAGTGCCAGCGAGAACACGATGGAGTACATCATGGAAATGCTGAAACCGATGGCGGGGAAAGCGATAATAGATGCTTCCTTGTTTCCAAAAAGGGCGGTTATCAATAAGACGATGGTTAATACGCCTGATATTTGGAGAAGGCGTTTACTGTCGATTAGCTTTAACAATATCATGCCTACCAAACACCCCGCCGTCATTAATCCCCAAAAGTAACTTACTGCCTGTGCACCTTCTACTTGAGGGTTTACGTCGTGATACTGCTCAAGGAATGTGCTCATAAAGATTGAAGTTCCCTGTTCCGTACTTACATAACAGAAGATGCCGAGGAAAAACAACCATACGTATTTTTGCTTGAATAGTGCCATGTAGGAGTCTTTAGAACCGCTTTTCTCATCTTCTTTCAATTCGATTTTAGGGAAACGGGAAAGGCCTACGGCAATCAGCATAACCAGCAGAAGAAGAGTGAACACCCAATAGAGAGACACCCAAGGCATATCAGCAGGCGTCATGCCGGCTAAGAGGTCGATGAAGAAATTCTTGCCTTCTTTGTATATGTCCGGATTGAGTTCGTGAATCAGATAAGTGTACACGAGCGGGCTCAGGAAGGAGGCGATACCGAACATGAACTGCGCCAATTCGGCGATAAAAGCATAATTTTCTTCACCGCCTACTGTACGCTGAAGCGGGTTCAACACCGTTTGCAACATGGCCATGCCTAAACCGATAATGAAGGAAGAAGCAAGCAGAATTGGATACGTATGTATGCAGGCAAACAGTGTGGTTCCTATGAATGGCATCAGGAAACCCAGGAATAATACCGGTTTCTCGCCAAAGCGGTCAATCATCAGTCCGGCAGGAATAGACATGATGGCATAGGCAATGAAGAATGATGTCGGGATAAATCCTGCCATCGCCAAGTCGCTCAGATTGAAGTTGTGAATAATGTCCGGAATGAGAGGTCCCAGGATATTCGTAATAAATGATATGGTAAACCAAAACGCCATGATTAGCGCCAACATTCCTAATTTCTTTTTCATATTATTTTGTGTTTAATGAGAAGACCAGTGACGCGGCGCCGATACTTCCAGCTTTATTACCTAATGATGCAGCCATGATCCGGGTGTTTACAGCACAATCGGCCATGACGTAACGATGCGCTCTCTCGCTGACTTTTTGAATATAGAAATCACCGGCCTCAGACAGACCGCCGCCTATTACGATGCGCTGCGGACTGAATATATTGATGAATCCGGCTATGCCATGTCCCAAAAAGTCGCAATGCTCGTCCAGACACTCTGTTGCCAGTTTGTCTCCTTCTTTATAAAGGCGTACGATAAGCTCTCCGTTGATTTCTTCACCTGAAAATGAACGGCCTGCTTCAGCAGCCCGTTTGCTGAAACGGCGTACCAATGCAGAAGTTGATGCGTAGTGCTCCAGACAACCTATGGAACCGCATGCACAAGGCTCACCGTTGGCAATGAGGGGTACATGTCCCAATTCGGTTCCGCGGTTGGCGAAACCGTTGAACAGTTTGCCGTCGATAACTACTGCACCGCCGATGCCTGTCCCTACGGTCAGAAATACTACATTCCTTGCACCTTGTCCGGCGCCGTACATCGTTTCTCCTAATCCCATTAGGTTGGCGTCATTACCCATTTGCACAGGCAGGTGGGTTTCCGCTTCGATACGGTCGGCAAGATTCAGATTCTCCCAACCTTTGATATTCTCAGCTCCTCCCAATACAATGCGGTTGGTTTCGTCCACAATACCGGGAGTGCCTATGCCTATGCCTTCTATTGTCACTCCAAGTTGTTGGGCTGAGGCCATTGTCTCTTTACAGGCAGTCACTAATTGGCCGATTACCGCTTCTGCGGATATATCGGCTTTTGACGGCAACTTCCCCTGAAAATGAAATACGCCTTCATTGTCAATAAGGGCGTATTTCACAGAAGTACCGCCAAGGTCAATTCCTATAGCGTATTTTTTCGTCATTATATTCTGTTTTAGTTATAAGTTAAGAGTTATGAGTGACTTGTTTATATTATCCTTACGGTATGCAAGTACAAACAAATCACTCACCACTTATCCTTATCACGGTTTTTACACTCTTTCAGCCCAAATCGGAGAGCTCCACGCCCATTGTCCGTCACGCTGACGCACACGTACATAATAATAGTCTGTATCACGTTGAGGTTCTTTGTCTTCCATATAATGCTCTACGGTGAAACAGCTTTCAGGCATAGCGCGGTTGAATAGGATAGCTTCACTCAACCAGCCAATCATGAAGTGGGAACGGGAACCTTCAAGAAGTTCACCCAATGAGTGCTCGAACTTCTTACCGTTGAAGTCGGCTGTAAGTATTCCGTCTTTCGGCATTTCCAAATCCAAAATTACAGCTTGCATAGCCGGAGTAGTAGTGTTAGGGTTCTTGCTGCTGTACAAATCCAGCTCTGTCTCTTTTTCACCGGCGGAGAGGATACGATTGACGTGTGTCTTGAATTCGTGTTCACCCTCCTGAGGAGAAGTGAAAGCCGCACCGCGGAAACAAGGAGTGACACTTACGATGCGTCCTTTGTTTGCAGACAGCTTACCCTGCCAATGTACATATTTCTCTTCACGATTCCAGCCGAAGTCTACTTTTACCTTGCAACGGATTGTATCGCCTTCCGGTGCAACAGGGGTCAACGGACCGTTCATGCGCGCCAATATCTGGCCGTTTTTAACGATGTCTACGTAGTCAATACAACTTTCACCGGTTACATTTAAGTAGATGCGGCGACTGTTGCCGCGGACAACATCACCCATGAAGGCATCGTTGAGACGGAAGTCTATTGATATTTTGTCGCCGGTGGCAGCGCATACATGGCGGGTGCGCATGGCTTCCCAAATGGCATCACGAGTCAGTGACGGTGCCAGAACACCGATGCGTCCATCACCGTAGCTACCCGGATAACCGGAGTGTTGGTCGGTGGAAGCCATGATACCGAATTTGTGGCCTTGCTCCAAACCATATTGTATAGTACCTTCCCACTGGCGAGGCCCCATATCATGCAAATACGGATAATCGCCCTGATCGCTTTCAGCCAGACCATGGCGGGAATACATTTCTACGAACGGGGTAATGTCTCCTTCTGTGAAACATTTCCAGTTGTAGCCGCGATAGCCGCCCTGATATCCCATATGATGCGGAGTAACGAATACTTTATGTCCTTTGGCTTTTGCTTTCCAGTCTTCGATAGAAGTACATTCCACAAGCGGGGCATCCAAGTCATAGTTCAATGCTACGTGATCGCCATGCTCCATGCTATGAGCTTCATATCCAACAAAAGTGAGGAACTCACCTTCCTTGTTGTATTCGTTGGTCATTTTTACGTATTTCTCGTAGCCACCTTCGCGCAATCGTTTAAAAGCTCCTGTATGGTAGTCGATCACCCATTTCAGACGTGGATCGTTTGCGCCCGGAATATCCGGCCACATAGCATGGGGAGTTACACTGACAAAGTCAAGTTGGCCTTTGGCGGCTTCAAAAGCATCGCGCATGTCGCCATGTCCGTAGGTGATGTTGCAGTGGTTGTGCAAGTCACCCCAGAACATCTTGAGATTGCTTGCTGACGGCATAATTTTTTTTGCTTCTTTGCTTCCTGCTATACAAGAACCGAGCAGGCTTCCTGAAGCTGCCAATCCAAGAAAAGACCAGCCGGTGTTCTTTAGAAAACTTCTTCTATCCATGGTATAATAGTTAATATGTTAATATATGAATATGCTTAAATAATTGTCATCTGTTTTTCATCAATCTTCTGTCACCTTTGAAAAGTACGTTTATTTTTTCGTCAGGATCGTCATCTTTATATTGTTTTTGAGTTTCTCGTAATAATTGCATTAGTTCTTTCTGCTTCTCGGCATATTCCGGTTTACCGAATACGTTGTTCATTTCACGCGGGTCAGCTTTCATGTCATACATTTCCCATTCATCAATGTCATTATAGAAATGAATCAGTTTGAAGTTCTGGGTGCGAATACCATAGTGGCGTTTTACCGAATGCTCTGCGGGGTATTCATAATAATGATAGTAAGCGGCCTTGCGCCAATTGGCGGGAGTCTTGCCTTCGTTTTCCAATATAGGCTTCATGGAAGCTCCCTGGATATCCGACGGGATCTCTACTCCGGCAAAGTCGAGGAAAGTAGGGGCAAAGTCTACGTTCATACAGATTGCATTACTTGTGCTGCCGGCTTTAATGGCTTGGGGATAACGGATGATGAGCGGCATGCGCTGACATTCTTCATACATAAAGCGCTTGTCGAACCAGCCATGTTCGCCGAGGAAGAAACCTTGGTCGGAGGTGTAGACAATGATTGTGTTGTCCAGTTCACCAATCTCTTCAAGATAATTCAGCAAACGGCCGATGTTTTCGTCTACGGATAACACAGTGGCCAGATAGTCGCGCATATATTGCTGGTATTTCCAGCTGATCAATGATTTTCCTTTCAAGTTGCCTTTGCGGTATTCGGTAATGCGTTGAGCATACACTGAATCCCATTTGTCCTGTACGTCGGCAGGCATACGTTTGTACACGCTGTAAAGCCTGTTGGTTGTATCTTTCAGCATCTCTTCGCGAGTCAGTAGTTTTAAGTCCCAGTCATTGGTCAGGGTGTGCTCAATAGACATATCTTGTTCGCGGGCAGCTTTTCCGCGTCCTTCGTAATCGTCGAATAAATTGGCGGGTTCCGGGAATGTGGTGTTGTTGAATATGCCCAAATGGCGTGGAGCCGGCATCCAGTTGCGGTGCGGAGCTTTCTGATGATACATCATGCAGAATGGTTTGTTTTTATCTCTGTTTTCCAGAAATTTGATAGCCTTGTCTGTTATGATGTCCGTAGCGTAGCCTTTCTCTACGATATGCTTGCCATCCTCCCAAAAATCAGGATCATAGTAGTCTCCTTGCTCATGCTGACCGCTGAGAATACTCCAGTGATCGAAACCTTGCGGTTCACTGATGAGGTGCCATTTACCAATTATGGCTGTTTGGTAGCCGGCTTGTTGGAGCAATTTTGGGAAGGTCTGTTGATCGCCATTGAATGTGCTTGCATTATCCGTAAAACCGTTTTCATGGCTGAACTTGCCGGTAAGGACACATGCACGTGAAGGACCGGAAAGAGCGTTGACGGCATAACAGTTGTCCATGCGGATGCCTTCATTGGCTATACGGTCCATGTTGGGAGTTTGCAAGAGGCTGCCACCGTAGCAGGACATGGCTTGCGTAGTATGATCGTCCGTCATCATAAAGATTATATTAGGACGCTTGGGCTCTTCTTTTTTCTGACTGGCACAAGAAGCCAGACTCAATGTCGCTAACGGGAGAAGGAGGTTAGAGAGATTGTTTTTCATAACTAGATTGATACGCTTTTTGTGAAGAATGAGGAAAGTGTGCTAAAATGAAGTATGTATAACTGCTTTAGCACACTCTCGTCATAATCTTCGTATATTATAATTTATAATTTAAAGACTGTTTCTTGCCATTGACTTTCACTTCGACTTCCAATCCGTTTTCGTTGAAAGTTTTATTTTTGAATTTGGCAGATAATTCGGGGGCATCTGCACTGTTTTTTATCGGACAGATGACGGTAATGTAACGTACGGCATCTTCACCATCTTTTTTTACATTGAATGAAACGTTCATGCGTTTGTACCGTTTACGGTAGGCAGTTGAACACCAGCCCGGCTCTTTCTTCATTGTCATGCCTTCCGGACCGAAGCATTGCAATTTCATGTTGCTTCCTTCTTCAAACTGAGTGACGAACGTCATGTCTTCGCGGCTATTGGCAATTTCGCCTTTCGGCATCTGATAATGCAGATTGACAGTGCCCTTCTGGCTTCCCACCATTTCGTCTACGATTACGAAGTAGCTATTGTCTACAAAGAATACGGACCGACGGTGTTTCAGATTTTTGTAGCTGGGATTTTCAGTAACCAGTATTTGTACATTACCTTCCGGTTTCCATAATTTGGTTACAGACTCAGTCTGATCCAAATTTTTGTCATTCAGAGTTACAGTGTTATGTACGCAGGTTTGGCGATGCCAGTTACGTTGTTCCATAACTTCTCCTTCGCCGGCATATACATAGGAGCCGGAGTCCGGGAATAAGTTCTTGCCGTTGAACCAAAGTTCGAAAGTTCCGTTGTCCGGTTGACAATGCCAGAAAGCTTTCGGACCGGCTTTTACGACCATTTGTGTCGCATCCATGCCCCAAGAGTTACGGAATACGAAGAAACCGGATTTCAAGAAACCTTTAGAAAGGTAATCGGGCAATGCACCTTCTTTGCCGTCAGTAGCCAGATACTTGATGAACTGGTTTTTCGGAAACATTTTGCTCCAATTACGGTAGTCTTTCAGCATCGCGGATTTAGAAGTCAGCTTTGCGTCGCTGAAGCATGGATTTGTGTAATCGGGGAAAGACACATTTGCATAGAATACAATCATCTTCTCGATTGTATCAAGGTAGGATTGAGGGAATTCATCACGGAATCCGTTCAAATCTGCTATATTCAATGCCTTGCAGAAGATGTTGATAGCGGCGAGGTGATAGTGAGGGTCAAGCTCAAACTGGCCGCCGTCATTGTATACTTGTACATTAATCTCACGATTCATGATGTCTATGCCGCTCTTTCTCCAAGCTGCCGCTTCTTTGAACTCCGGAAAGAACGCACCGGCATAAATCATGCGTTGCGCTTCAAACAATAGGTGATTGCCTTGTGCAGAGTAATTACCCAATATGTGTATGGCATGCTTGTGATAATTCACTAAAAATTCCGTAAGAAACTCCGGAGTGAAAGAAGGCGACGAAAGGAATAACTGGAATTGTGAAGTTTGGTCTTGCAGACGGTTACTTACCTCCAAGGGGCGCCATGCAAAGCGTGCATTCTCTACATCGTCCTGCAATTGATTGTTACCGGTCATTTCATATTCTTTCTTGTCAACTTTTACCAATGGGTTTTTCTTAATCCAGTCAATGTATTGTTTTGTCCATTCAACTGCATATTTTTCGTCGCCGCTTAGACGGTAAGCCTTGCCCATAGGAGTGAACCATTTGTGGCGGTGCAACTGCCAACGCAATTCATTGTCTTTTACCGGCCAATACTTCCAGTCAATGTCTTCACCGTAGTTGAATGACGGCTGATATCCTTTATGGGAGAAGAAAGTGTGTGATAAAGCATCATCCGCCCACTGTTGCTCTTCTTTGCTGATTGTAATCTTCTTCAAATTGATATCGGGAGTTTTCACATTGGTGCGTGCACGATAGTAGTCGAGCAATGCTTTGGCCGCATCTGCATCCTTTCCTTCTTGGTGCAAAGCCTTTACCTTTTCCAAACCGGGATAATCCAGGTTAAGAAGTGAGAAAACTTCATTTTTTAATTCTTGGGCATTTACTTTTCCTATGAAACACGCAAGTGTCAGCAGGAGTATATATTTAAAATTTTTATTCATAATACTTAATGTATGTCTTATTCGGATTATTAGAGATTGTTATAACTGATGCCTTTCAGGTTCATAAAACGCTTTAAAGCCTCCAGATAATAATAATCTGCATAGTTCAGGGGAGTGTCTATTTCCGAACCGTTGGGCAGGGAACCGGTGGAGTGCATCAGGATGAATCCCTGGTTCTCACCTATTTTGGCCAGATAAGCATCGCTTGATAAACTCTTTAGAATTTGTTCTGCATAATCCAAGTATTTATTTCCGTTGGGTACCATTGTACTCAGCTCTATCAATGCAGAAGCGGTTACGGAAGCGGCAGATGCATCACGCGGAGTTTCGTCAGTGACGGGAGCGTCATAGTCCCAGTAGGGAATTGCATCGTCTGTTTTAACACGTTCCATAATCATATCAGCCACTTTTACAGCGAAATTCAGGAAAGTGGTATCTTTTGTTTCACGATAACAGGCAGTGTAGCCGTATACAGCCCATGCTTGACCGCGTGCCCATGAAGAATCATCATTCTTTCCCTGGAATGTTTGTTTTTTTTCTACCGTACCGTCGTTGTTGTAGCTTACTACATGCCAGCAAGTATAATCCGGACGGAAATGGTTGTGCATAGTAGTCATTGCATGTTTAACGGCAATATCTTTATAAATATTGTTTCCTGTTTCTTTGGCAACATTAAACAAGAGATCCAGGTTCATCATATTATCGATGATAACAGGGAAATTCCAAGTTCCGAAGTCCCAGGAGCGGATAGCTGCAATGGAATCGTTGAAGCGCCCGCATAAGTTGTCAGCTGTTTCTTTCATTACGGCTGCAATAGTGTCGTTGGGAGACAGGCGCTTTGCATTTCCGTAGCTGCAGTTGACCATGAATCCTAAGTCGTGAGTACCAGTATAATAACGTACAGGATTCAGTAAGTTAGTATATTTAATAGCCCATGTTTTAAGGGTGTCATTGCCTGTCAGTTCGTAAGCATACCATAAAGAACCCGGATAGAAACCGCTGGTCCAATCGTAAACGCTGCACAAACGGCGTTTTCCCATTTGGTCGGCTGTCGGGTAGGCGCGAAGAGAGTCTTTAAAGGTCAGTGAGTCTCTTTCTAACTGTCTGCACAGAAAATTCATATCATAACCTGTACGAATGGAACGCGGCAACATATTAGTGGATGAAATTTCTTCTGCAGTTAATTCTAATTGGGCAGAAGCTACATCCAGTCCTTTCTTAATCCAACTGTAGTCTTCTTTAGGTTGTGTCTGGCACGATGCTAAAGTCAGTGTCCCCAAAGCTAAGAGAACAAGTTTCTTTTTCATGTTATTTGTTGTTTAAATGTGATTGATATTAGTTGGTTCCGTAACGGAAACAAAATTAAGAGTTCCTTTGTAAACCCCGTAGTAAGAATGTTGAAAAGGAAGTCAATCTATATCTTCGGAATGTCACTTTTGTTGAAAAGTGTTTAGATAATCTCCAATATGCTTCTGTAAGAGGCATATTGGAGATTTATTAGGAAATAATCAGTAGGCTGATTACCATTTAGGGTTTTGCTTGAATTGGGGGCATAAGTCCATCTCGCGTTGCGGAATAGGCATCAATTCATGCTTGCCTTCTTCGGTATATTGGGCAACGACATAGTTGGCTGATGAATACCAGTTCGACAGTTTGTTGGAGGTTTCTTGAATTGTTTTGTAGTAGATTCCCCAGCGTACCAAGTCTAAACGGCGGTGTCCTTCAAAAGCTAATTCGTATGCGCGCTCTTTTCGAACAGCTTCGCGGAAAGCGGCTTCATCCAGCCCTGCAGGCAGATCACAGATAGAAGTATCGTCCGGATTACCGAAACCGCGACGGCGAACTTTGTTGATTGCATCATAAGCCTCGGTAGTCGGGCCATGCTTCCATTCATTCAATGCTTCTGCATAAAGCAGTAATACATCTGCATAACGCAACACATACCAGTTCACATTGGACTTGTCATTGTTGATAAAGCTGACAGTCTTAACATATTTATCTATATCCCATTTTGCCGGGGTATAATTTTGTTTTTCTTTTTGTGACTTTTCCGGATCTTGGTCTTTATCCAATGCGGTGGCTTCGTCATCGGTTACTTTGGCTGCCCAATAGAAACGGCCTATGGTTTCCTTATCTCCATATCTGTAGTTGGCAACGGACAAATCACGACGTAAATCACCGGCATTTTTACTTTCTCTCCAATCCAATACGAAAGTGTGGACTACTTTTACATTTCCGGCACAGCTACCGCTTTTACCCATCTTTACGGTGGTTTTTACACCGTTCCATTTACCGATACGGCCCACAGGATCACTGTTGTTTGAGTAGGTAGGCGAGTAGAAAGAGATCTCAATTAAACTTTCGGTCGGGTTCCAAACACTGTTGCATGTATTTTCCCATAACTTCTCATAGTCCGGCAATAAATCATGTTTTCCTGATTCTACGAGGACTTGTGCTGTTTTGGCGGCATACTCCCATTTGCTTGCATCTTTCGAGGCCCAAGTGGCATACACTTTAGTCAGCAAACCCAATGCAGCACCTTTGGAAAAGCGAAAACTATTATCTTCCCGTTCGGTATCATCCGTTGCGTAAGGCAATACTTCGCTGGCATAAATCAAATCATCTTCAATAAATTTATATACATCTGCCGGATCTGCCTGCACAAATGTACTTGGGCTCTGATTGGACATCTGGGTACTGGTCATCAGCGGTATGTTTTCATAACGGCGCACCAATTCAAAGTAGTACATGGCCCTTAATGCCCTGGCTTCTCCCATATAGATAGTCGCTAATGCTTTATCTTTTTCCGAATAGGTATTTATCTTGGCAGAGATACCTTCCAAAAAGTCATTGGCCCTGTATATACCTGTGTAGAGTGCTTCCCAAGTCTGTTGTACTTCGGCTTGTGTAGTAGGATATGCATTGGTGGGCAGAATGCGGAAATTCTCCGTTGTACTGCCTTCTACTTGCGAAATATC
>ENA-UOJE01003440-UOJE01003440.1-human-gut-metagenome-genome-assembly--contig:-C23-NODE-3440-length-10704-cov-5.154662_pt1 | contig 10704 bp, 9 predicted proteins | sample MGYA00242341_ERZ723888 | MGnify/ENA metagenome assembly ERZ723888 | reverse complement strand
ATTTCACCTATCCGGTATTCGTAACGCTTATCATGCTGTTGTTTTTCCGGGAAAAGACATCCTGGATTACCTTGATGGCGATCGTATTGGCAATCTGCGGGGTGGCACGTCTTTCGATAGGTGAGGAAGAAATAAGACTGAGCGCATTAGGTGTGTTCATCGTGCTGCTGTCGGCCCTGGGATATGCGCTCTATATCACGACCGTCAATAAATTCTTAGCCGGGGGATCAACCTCCAGGCTAAAGATGGGTGGACGCAAACTGACCTTCTATGTATTCGTTGTCAGCACGGCTCTGTTTGCCATCAAGGCGGGAACCAACCAGGGCATACAACCGATTCCCGACAGCATGTCATTTGTCAATCTGATACTGTTGGCGATCGTTCCGACAGTCATCTCGAATATCACCCTCGTGCTTGCCGTGCACAATATCGGCGGAACGCTTACCGCCGTATTGGGCGCCGTAGAACCTATCACCGCCGTATGTGTCGGGATATTGGTTTTCAGCGAGCCTTTCACCCCCAATCTGGCAGTAGGCATCCTGCTTATCATCATTGCTGTAACGATGATTATCCTGTCCAAATCGATTCAGGGCACATTACGGAAAATATACAGGAAAGCGGCCCATTTTCAGGTTTCGAAATAAGTCCTTACAATCGGCGTCTTACGTTTATAGTTCTGAGAGCTTGCGATTAAAGTATCGCAGACTCTCAGAACTATAAGTGCGGGCCGACGGTACTTACTCTTGCAAGAGAGAATCTACGGCAGTCCGGCTACAGACCCGATCCCACATATACGAATAAAAGGGAAAGGACTGCCGCAAAAAGAAATACATTGCGTGCCGTATGTCCCAATGTACGGTTTAACGCCCTTCCTTCCAGTGTAAGCAGTTCCCGTGTCGTGTAAAAGCAAAGGGCGAACAGGATCCCGAATAAAAACAGAATCCACCAAGGAGCATCCAGAACAAGCGGGAGAACCAAAAGAAACGCCACACATTCATTCAAAATATAAAACACCCGACCGAAACGACGACCGAACAAAACGATTGTCGTTCGTTTGCGGGCAGCCTTATCCTGCAGGTAGTCCCGGTAATTATTGACAACTAAGATATTCACAGACAAAAGCCCCAAAGCCACAGATAGCAAGAAAGACAACAAGGAGAAACTCAACGTCTGTATATAGTAGGTGAAACAAACCGGTATAACCCCGTAAAACAACAATACGCAGACATCCCCCAGCCCGTTATAAGCCAAAGGAAAAGGACCGGCAGAATAGGCCAGCACACATATGGCGATCGCAAGTCCCACCCATATCAGCCGCCAGTCCGCAAAACAGATCAACAACAAACCGGACAAGCAAGCCAGTCCCAACATGACGAACGTACCTGCCAGCATGGCTTTCGGAGTGATCCAGCCTTGCGCCACCGCCCGCTCCGGTCCTAACCGGTCCTCCCGGTCGGCTCCCTTCTTGAAATCGAAATAATCGTTCGCAAAGTTACTGGCTATCTGGGCGAAGAGAGCCACGAGGAGACACAATACCGCCGGTGTTATATCGAACATCCCGTCATAATAGGCCAATGCGCACCCCAATAAAACCGGACTGACAGAGGCCGGCAAGGTCCTGGGACGTGCCGCCTCCACCCAAGCCCCAGCAAGAGATTTTTTATCTTCCATAACTGTTTTCAGAATAATTTGCATGCAAAAATAAAAACAAAAAGGGCACATATTTGTTTTTTACGCAAGAATTCATATATCTTTGCAACATGAAGAATTTTCTATTCATATTGACCCTATTGTTCGGAATGTTGCTTTTTGTACCCGAAGACGTACAGAACAACGATACTACACTTGATTTACAAGTGCAGAAAGAGGCTGTTATGATAGAAAAAGGAACAGCTGACATGCAGCATAACCTGGAAATACTCAGCAGCGACTTGAAAGGTTGCAATTGCCTGACACCTCGCAGAAGCATCCAGAATGTCAGCAATACTTTAAACATACGATTACTGAAGATCGAAGAAAAGGCAATCCAGTATTTTCGCTTGAAAGAAATCAATCTTCTCCGGAAAGTATCCGAAGAGGTAACAATATGTCAGACCATTAACTTTTCAACCCTCCTTTGCCGCATGGGATACCATGTGTATGGCCTGCGGAAAATCATTATTTGATCGTAAGTGAATAATCTCTGATTTCGTATGGAATATGAATTCCATACCGTTTCTTTTATTGCATTTCTCGAAATGCGAACAATTTATTATTCATTAAAAAAATCAAATAATTATGTCCACTAAAAAAAATAAATTCAGCATCTATATTTATGTCGTTATCACTATCATCGGTTGTGTACTCGCTTGCAGTTCCATCATTCCGAACGATTATCTGAAACTGGTAGTCGTCATGGGAGCCCTCGGTGTAGGCTTGTATGGCATCATGAAAGGCCTTAGCACTCCTTCCACAACAGAAGAAACAGCCAGCCCCGAAAAATAAAAGATCGTTTCACAGCCTAAAAAAATACAGACATGAAAATAAATAAAGATCTTGTGGATGCAACTATGATGTTGTCATTCATTATCTTGGTATTAATCGGAACAAGCGACTTCTCCAATATGTTATTAAAAGAGATAACAATGGGTGGTCTTGCCCTGCTGAGTGTAGCGATGATTGCTTTACGGTTCATTCATATGCGGCAGGAAGCCAATAGTCCGAAGGATGAAGAATACGAATATTAAAGAATAATTCCTAACAACCCTAACTGAATGTCTATTAGCTTCCTGTTGTTTACTTCGTGGTGATCTCGAGGTTTTCCGAGGTACGTTTTTCTGCCTATAAAACAACTTGCTGTTTACTTGGTTACGGCAAATATTCTTTGCCGGGATAACAGGAAGCAAGACATTTTAATAGATTAACAAACGAATAAGGAAGAAAGGGCTATGATTACAAGTTTGACGTTATTGATTCTCTCGCTGGTAGCGCTTTACATAGGGGCCGGCTGGTTGGTTCAGGGAAGTTCCGCTTTAGCTTTCAAAGCCAAAATTTCACCTTTGGTGGTCGGTCTGACCATCGTTGCATTCGGGACAAGCGCCCCCGAACTGGTAGTAAGCCTGAACGCCACGCTCAAAGGAGAGGGTGATATAGCGATCGGAAACATCATAGGTTCGAACATATTCAATATTGGGATCATATTAGGAGTTTCGGCAACCATTTGCCCGCTTCAGGTAAAAAAACAATTGCTCCGAATCGATATTCCGGTCATGCTGGCCGCTACCGTACTGCTCACCATCCTTTTCTGGAACGGGACATTGGGGCGGACGGAAGGACTTTTCTTTCTAACAGGTATTATCATTTATACAATATTCAGCCTCTTCTACTCCCGCAAACATGGAGAAGAAGGGCCGAGCGAGGAACTCGAAGAACAACCTAAACACTGGGCTGCCGATACGCTGGCCATCGTCGGGGGTCTGGTCGTCTTGGTATTTGCCTCCCGATTATTGGTGGACAATGCCGTTTCCATCGCCAAAGAGCTTGGTGTGAGCGAAGCGGTTATCGGGCTTACGATCGTCGCCGCCGGAACAAGTATGCCGGAACTGGCAACATCCATTGTTGCCGCCTACAAGCGTAAAACGGATATTGCCATCGGGAATATCGTCGGCTCAAACTTATTCAATATACTGGCCATAGCCGGCTCTTGCTCGCTTATACATCCCATCGAGGCCAAAAATGTAAACTACATCGACCTACTGGTCATGTTGGGCATATCCGTCCTGCTCTTGCCGCTGGTGAAAAGCGGGCAAAAAATATCCCGGACGGAAGGATTCGTCTTGATTCTCTTCTATGTGATTTACATGTTCTGGTTACTTCGCGACACACTCTGACAGAGTATTCATGCAAAAATAAATTTCAAGATGAACAGGGCTGCCAGCACATACATGGTAGGGCTTACCTCTTTATGTTTGCCGCATCCTAACTTAACCAGTACATAGCACAACAATCCTAAAACCATTCCGTCGGCAATGGAATAGGTCAGCACCATCATGATCATGGTGATAAAAGCCGGAAGCGCCTCAGATATATCGTCCATATCGACTTTTGTGATAGAATCCATCATAAACACCCCGACCAGCACCAAAGCCCCCGTCGTCGCCGCACTCGGAATCAGCAGGAACAGGGGAGCAAAGAACAAAGCAAGCAAAAACAACACACCCGTCACCAGCGAAGTGAACCCAGAACGTCCGCCTTCCGCAATGCCGGAAGCACTCTCCACATAGGTGGTAATCGTAGAACTTCCCATCATGGACCCGACCGTCGTACCGATCGCATCGGACATCATTGCCTCCTTTACGTGGGGAATCTGTCCGTCTTCTTCCATAATGCCTGTTTTCGAAGCCAGGCCGACCAGTGTACCGACCGTATCGAATATATTCATAAACAGCAAGGTAAAGATGACGATTGCCATATCCAACGTAAAAAACTCATTAAAATCGAACTGGCAGAACGTTGGCGCCATCGAATGAGGAATGGAAACAGGCAGGAACCCATCCGGAATTTCCGTCACTCCTAACGGAATACCGATCAACGTACAGATCAGAATGCTGTAGAACAACGCTCCCTTCACTTTCCTCAAGACCAGGATACCGCTCAACAGAATCCCCACCATCGCCAGGATCGAAACCGGAGTGAACGGTCCGAACATCACGAAAGTCGCCGGATTCGGAACGATGATGCCGGCATTCTTCAAACCCACAAAAGCGATGAACATGCCGATCCCCGCCGAAATAGCGAAGCGCAGGTTCATCGGTATGCTATTCAAGATCACCTCCCGGACGTTCAGAAACGTAATCAGGATAAAGATCACCCCCTCCACAAACATCGCTGTCATAGCGGTCTGCCAGGAATAACCCATGCCCTGCACCAGCGTAAAAGCGAAAAAGGCGTTCAGTGCCATACTGGGAGCCTGGGCAAAAGGCAACTTTGCCATAAAAGCCAGCAGCAAGGTAGCGAGGGCCGAAGCCAAAGCGGTTGCAGTAAAAACAGCGCCTTTGTCCATCCCTGTCGTTGCCAGGATAGAGGGATTGACAGCCAGAATGTAACTCATTGTCAAGAACGTCGTAATCCCGGCAATGATCTCCGTGCGCAATGCCATTGTCTGTGGGTCGAACCCAAGTAACTTCTTCAGCATTTCCAATCTGATTAATCGAATGACCACTTAATCGCCAGTGTCGGAATGGCATAAAACCCTTTACGTGCACCGAAATTCTGGCTCAACTCTACCTCACTGCCGACACTCAACTTGAACTTATCATCAACATGTTTCAGCTTGTTAAGATTCACCCAGAACTGCGGTTCGGCCAGGAAAATAAAGTTCCGGTGGCTACCGTCCGCATAATCGGTCCGTTCCCTCCACCAGTCGGCGAAACCGCTGAACGTGCAAAGACCATTCTTGACAAAATGAACATACCAAGTGCCTGTCAACTGGAAATTGTTAGGCTCCCGATGTTTCTGGATATATTTATACATAGCGGTAAGCGTGAAACCTTTCGTAAAATCCGGATTATTCCAGGTATAGGTTGCACCGCCAAGATAGGCGTTATTATAGGAGAAACTGCTCGATGCTCCCCCGTTATATTCGACATGTATGGAAAAAGGAGGTTGCCAGAAACGCAGTTCGCGGGCAATCTCCCAATAGCCGGCCGCAACTCCTTTGCTGGTATAATCCATGTCGACAAAAAAATAGGTACTTCCCCATTTATCCGCTTTAAACATTTCCACCGTCGAGGTCAGCACCGGACGGCCATGTAAGTCCTTGTCATAAAGAGCACCTCCGAAATCATAATGTAACTGCACATTTTGCGCTTTCCCGTAACAAACAATCGCCAGCAAAGCCGCCAGCACAAAGAGCCTTCTCATCTTATTATCCTAAATTGTTAAAGTGTTAAAGAAAGATGCAAAGATACATAAAATTAATTTTACTTTTACTTCTCTCATTCGTTTGTCAGGCCAGCTAAACAGATCTGATTTGTATTAAATAAAAATATCCTGATGCAAAATGAATTACATCAGGATATTTCTAATGACAATATAGCTGTCAGGACTCTACCAGCTCACCACCCGGTCAGCCGGCAGCATATACATCGGTTCGCCTTCTTTGATATCGAATGCGCTGTAGAAAGCATCAATGTTGCGAAGGGCGGCATTGACACGCCACTTGCCTAATGAGTGCGGGTCGATCTTGGTCAGACGCAGGATTTCTTCGGGACGGATGTTCTGTGCCCAAAGATTGGCGTAGCCCAGATAGAAACGCTGTTCATTGGTAAAACCGTCGATCGGGGCCGGTGTCTCTTTTCCTTCCAGAGAATTGAGATATGCTAAATGAGCGACCATCAGCCCCCCCTGATCGGCAATGTTCTCGCCCAAAGTGAAACGTCCGTTGGCATGAACGCTGTCCACAACAATGATATCACTATATTGCTGAGCCAGACGGTCGGCACGTTGCGTAAAGAGGGCGGCGTCTTCGGCTGTCCACCAGTCACTCAGATTGCCTTCCTTGTCATAGTTACGTCCCTGGTCGTCGAATCCGTGAGTCATTTCATGGCCGATCACGACACCGATAGCACCATAGTTCACGGCATCGTCAGCTTCCGGATTGAAGAAAGGAGGTTGTAGGATGGCGGCAGGGAAACAAATCTCGTTCGTTGTCGGGTTGTAATAGGCATTCACCGTCTGCGGGCTCATTCCCCAACGAGCCTTATCGACCGGTTTGTCTACATCCGCCAACATATAATTGACCTCAAAGATATTGGAACGGCGTACATTCGCCCAATAAGAATCATTCTTGATCTCCAGACCGCTGTAGTCGCGCCAAGTGTCGGGATAGCCGATCTTGACGATAAAAGCAGCCAATTTCTCCTGCGCCTTCGCCTTAGTGGCATCGCTCATCCATTCCAGGCTGGAAATACGGTCACCCAACGCTTTCTGCAAGTCACCGACCATCTTCAACATCTTTTCTTTGGAAGAAGCCGGAAAATATTTAGCCACATACATCTGGCCGACAGCTTCCGACAGGGCACCGTTTACCGTAGACAGGGCACGTTTCCAGCGTGGCTGCTGCTCTTGACGGCCGGACATCGTCTTCCCATAGAAATCAAAATCGGCAGCGACAAACGGATCACTCAGGTAAGGAGCGGCAGAACTAAGCAAGTTGAATGTCAGGTAATATTTCTGTTCATCCAAAGTCGTATTCTTCATCAAGGCAGACAGACCTTCATAGAACGAGAGCTGTTTCGCATCCAGATATTTGATATCCATCATCCCCATACTTTCGAAATAAACATCCCAGTTTAACAGATCGTTCTTGGCCTTGAAATCTTCGATAGACATCTTATTATAGTTCTTTTGGGAATCGCGCAGGTCTTCACGGCTGAAAGAAACTTCGGCAATGCCCCTTTCTATCTTCATGATCGCATTGACGGCGGCATCGGCCTGTTCGGGAGAACTTCCGATCAGGGTAAACAAACGGGTAATATAGTTCTTATAGGCTTCGCGCATTTTTTGGCTGCTTTCGTCTTCCAGCAGGTAATAATCGCGATCTCCCATACCCAGTCCAGCCTGGTATAACTGTACGATATTCATGGAACTGTTCTTTTCATCGGCTCCGACATACAAGGCGAAGAAAGGAGCCATCCCCTCCTTATGCAAGGTAGCAACCATCTTGGTCAGTTCGTCCTTCGTTCCTAACTTGTTGATTTCAGCAAGCTGGTCTTTGATCGGGGCATAACCGTCTTCATTCAGTTTCACGCTGTCCATCCCCATCGCGAACAACATACCGATCTTCTGCCCGACGCTCCCCTCCTGCCCGGGTGTCTCACTGAGACCTTCGATAAGAGTACGGATCTGTTCCTGATTGTTATCCCTGAGCTGGTCGAATGTACCGAAACGGGCATATTCCGGTTTCAGCGGATTATTCTTCATCCAGCCACCACAAGCATACTGATAGAAATCGGTCCCCGGAGCCACAGCCGTGTCCAGGTTGGCCAGGTTGATAGCGTCATTCTTTGCAGCCTCCTTCACAGGAGTTTTGCTGCACCCCACCATTGCGGCCATTCCAGCGGCAACAAGCGGTATTACCATTAACTTTTTCATTTTGTTCAACGTTTAATCATTCATTTTATCCGACAAAGGTACACAAATTGAGGCAAATAGTAATATCTTTTTCTTTTTATAATTTCGTTCATAAGTGTATTTTATATACTTTTGTCCTCAGGAAAATACTTATAACCTATAATTTTATATCATGACATAGCTTTCATTCAAACAAAACATAGTAAACGAAAATAACATGAAAACAGTATTAGTAAGCCTAATGGCAGCCGCCACACTGCCCCTCTTCGCCCAGAAAGACGCGAGCATCCGTATCTATCCTGAGCAAGGAAACCAACAGATCAGCAAACATATCTACGGCCAGTTCGCCGAACACCTCGGGACCTGTATCTATGGCGGGCTTTGGGTCGGCCCCGAATCCGAAATACCCAATACACAAGGCTATCGGAACGACGTGCTGAATGCCTTGAAAGAACTGAAAATCCCCAACCTCCGCTGGCCGGGCGGCTGCTTCGCCGACGAATACCACTGGATGGACGGCATCGGCCCGAAAGAAAACCGTCCGAAAATGGTGAACAACAACTGGGGCGGCACGATCGAAGACAACAGTTTCGGTACGCACGAGTTCCTAATCCTCTGCGAACTGTTAGGGTGCGAACCTTTTATCAGCGCCAACGTCGGTAGCGGGACCGTCGAAGAGATGGCCAAGTGGGTCGAATACATGACTTCGGAAGGCGACAGCCCGATGGCCCGCCTGCGCCGGCAAAACGGACGCGACAAGGCATGGAAAGTCAAATTCATCGGTGTCGGCAACGAAAGTTGGGGATGTGGCGGAAGCATGCGCCCCGAATACTACGCCGACCTCTACCGCCGCTACTCCACCTATTGCCGCAACTACGACGGCAACCGCCTTTTCAAGATTGCCAGCGGAGCCAGCGACTACGACTACAACTGGACGGAGACGCTGATGAAGAACGTCGGCGGCCGCATGGATGGCATCTCCCTGCACTATTACACGGTCACGGGATGGAACGGAAGCAAAGGATCGGCTACGGATTTCAACAAGGACGACTATTACTGGACGATGGGCAAATGTCTCGAAATAGAAGATGTCGTCAGGAAGCATATCCAGATCATGGACAAATACGACCCGCAGAAGAAGATCGGCCTGATGGTAGACGAGTGGGGAACCTGGTGGGACGAAGAGCCGGGCACGATCAACGGCCACCTGTACCAGCAGAACACCATGCGCGATGCTTTCGTGGCAGCCCTCACTTTGAACGTATTCCATAAATATACCGACCGCGTCCGGATGACCAACATCGCCCAGATCGTCAACGTGCTCCAATCCATGATCCTGACGAACGGCCCGAAGATGTTGCTCACGCCGACTTATTATGTTTTCCAGATGTATAACGTGCACCAGGACGCCACTTTCCTGCCGATGGACTTGATCTGCGACAAGGCCAAAGTGCGCGGAGGCCGAGAAGTACCGATGGTAAGCGCTTCCGCCTCCAAAGACAAGAACGGACGTATCCACATCTCTTTGGCCAATGTAGATGTCGACAACGCCCAAAGCATCACCCTCGACCTGCAAGGACAAAAGATCGGCAGCGTGAAAGGACGTATCCTGACCTCCGCCTCCATCAATGACCATAACACCTTCGAGAAACCGGATGCCGTAAAACCGGCAACCTTCGACGGTGCGAAAATCGAAAAGGGACAGCTCAAAATCGACCTGCCCGCCAAGTCTATCGTCGTACTGGAAGTGAAATGATGCTATGATTTATGATTGAACATGGTGTTGTCTATGGTATCAAGTCAGGAGTAAACGAATAAATCATAAATCATAAATCAAAAATCATATTTATTTCCTACTTTTGCCCGAAGAAAACAAAAACACTATATAAACTTAGAAGATTATGAAACCTACATTATTCTTATTGGCTGCCGGAATGGGAAGCCGTTATGGAGGCTTGAAACAATTGGACGGACTGGGTCCTAATGGTGAAACAATCATGGATTATTCCATCTACGATGCCATTCGCGCCGGTTTCGGCAAACTCGTTTTCGTTATCCGTAAAGATTTCGAACAGGATTTTCGCGACAAAATCCTCTCCAAATATGAAAGTCACATCCCTTGCGAACTGGTATTCAAGGCATTGGACAACCTGCCCGAAGGATTCACCTGCCCGGCAGAACGTACAAAACCGTGGGGCACGAACCATGCCGTCATGATGGGAGCTGACGTGATCAAAGAACCGTTTGCCGTTATCAACTGCGATGACTTCTACGGACGCGACTCTTTCCAGACAATGGGTAAATTCCTGGCTGCCCTGCCTGAAGGTTCCAAGAACGTATATTCGATGGTAGGTTTCCGCGTAGGCAACACATTGAGCGAAAGCGGTACGGTATCACGCGGTATCTGTAGTACAGATGCAAACAAGTTGTTGACTTCGGTTGTCGAACGTACTAAAATCCAGCGTATCGACGGAGAAGTGAAATACATCGACGACAACGGCGAATGGACAGCTACCCCCGACACGACTCCGGTAAGCATGAACTTCTGGGGCTTCACTCCTGATTACTTCGCTTACAGCCAGGAATTCTTCA
>ENA-UOJE01003420-UOJE01003420.1-human-gut-metagenome-genome-assembly--contig:-C23-NODE-3420-length-10763-cov-14.876541_pt1 | contig 10763 bp, 10 predicted proteins | sample MGYA00242341_ERZ723888 | MGnify/ENA metagenome assembly ERZ723888 | reverse complement strand
GGCCGAAGTTCAGCGCCTTGCGCATACCCTGCTCGGTCTCGTCCTGCTCCACGATACCCTTCTTGAACCGCAGGCTGCGGCAGATGATCTCGCCGATCTGGGCGTCGATGTCGCCCTTCTCAAAGATGGCGAACAGCTCCGGGTCTGCCAGCAGGCTGGCCTTGACGGCTTCGGCCAGGCCGTTGATGTAGTGGCGGCGGGGCAGGGTGGACAGGGTGTCCGGGTCCACGATGACGAGCTTCGGCTGCCAGAAAGCACCCACGATGTTCTTGGTGTCGCCCAGGTCCACGGCGGTCTTGCCGCCGATGGAGGAGTCGATCATGGAAAGGGTGGTGGTGGGGCAGTTGATGAAGTCGATGCCGCGCATATAGGTGGCAGCTGCAAAACCGGCCAGGTCGCCCACCACGCCGCCGCCCACGGCCACGACCAGGTCACCCCGGCCCATGCCGAAGTCCAGCATCTGGCGCAGCACGCTTTCCAGAATTTTAAAGCTCTTGCTGGCTTCACCCTGGGGCACCGTGATGATGCGGGCGTCCTTGCACTGGTCGGCCACCCTCTGGGCATACTGGGCGGGCACGCCGCTGTCGGTGACCACGGCCACCCGGCGGTCCAGCCGGGCAAACTGGTACAGGTTTTCCAGCGAGCCGCTCTTGATGATGATGTCATAGCTGCGCTCGCCCAGGTTCATGGTCAGCTTGGTTCCGATAAATCCACTCATTTTGTATACACTCCTAACAGGCGCACGGTGCGGCAGGTGCGGTCCAGCTGCTGCAGCAGGGCGGCGGTCTCGTCGGCGGTGGGGTCGCCCACCAGCTCGACATAAAAATAATATTCAAAGGGCACATGGGGCATGGGCCGGCTCTTGATGGATTCCATATTGAAGCCGCTGGCACCGATGACCTGGATCACCTCGGCGAGTTTGCCGGGCTTGTTGTCCACGGTGAACAGCAGCGAGAAGCGGTTGCCCGCCGTGGGCTTTTGCCGGCTGATCACGATAAAGCGGGTGGTGTTGTCGCCGTCGGTGTTGATGCGGGGCACCAGCACCTCCAGCCCGTACAGGGCAGCGGTCTCGGCGCTGGCAATGGCGGCCTTGGTCTTGTCGCCGCTTTCGGCCACGAACTTGGCGGCCATGGCGGTGTTGAGCATGGCGGTGGCCGGCAGATGGAACTGCTTTAAGAAGGTCTCGCTCTGGGCGATGGCCTGCTGATGACTGTACACGCTGCGGATCTCGGCAAGCTGGGTGCCGGGCAGCACCAGCAGGTTCTGGGAGATGGGCAGGTCGTACACGTCCACCACCCACAGGTCGGGGTGATTGTAGCACAGGTCCAGCACGGCGGAAACATCGCCCGCGTGGCTGTTCTCAAAGGGCACCACGCCATGGGCAGCGTCACCCCGCTCCACGGCGGCGAACACCTCGTCCCAGGTGGGGCAGCTCACGGCCTCGGCGTGGGGGAACAATGCCCGCAGCGCGATGTGCGCAAAGGCCCCCTCCACGCCCTGATAGGCGGCGCGGTTCTGGCCCAGAATGAGGGCTTCGTACTGCTTGGCCACGTCCATCATGTTCTGGACATGGTCTTTATAATAAGGGCGCAGCGCCGGGGCATGGATGCGGGCGGCGGCCTTTTCCAGCACGGCGGCTTCCCGCGCGGCATCAAAGATCGGCAGGCCGTGGGCACGCTTGTACTCGGCCACCTGCAGCACAGCGGCCATGCGCCGCTCAAACAGGGCAGCCAGCTGGGCGTCCACTTCGTCGATCTCGGCACGGGCTTGTTCCAGTGCGTCCATGGGGGTCACATCCTTTATGTCTGGTTTGGGTACGATACCCAGTAAGTATACCATAACCGGGACGAAGAAACAACAAAGGGCCCCTGCTTTCAGAGTGGAGAATATTTCAAATCACACCGGCGTAAAAAGACAAAAATAGAAAACAAAACTCCCTCTGCCCGGCTGTGCAATGCGCCGGGCAGAGGGAGCAAAAGGTGCTTATCGGTTCTTCCGCAGGTCCTCGCGGCTGCGGGCGGTGCCGTAGTACCGCCCGTAGGGGTTGTCGAGGTCGGCGGCGCGGGGCGCGGACGGCTGCGGGGGCTTTGCGGGGGCCGGGGTGCGGTCGAACACGAACCGGCGAGCGCTCTGCCCGCTCTTTATGCGGAAGCGCATGGCCTCAGCCCTCCTTGGTCACGGTGGAAACGGCCCCGGCGGTCAGGGCCTGCCAGAGCGCTTCGCCGCCGGACAGCAGGCCGTCAGCGTCCTTGGTCCAGGCACCCCGGATGCCGATGTAGTAGTGGCTCAGCAGTTCCTGACTGGAGCCGCTGTCGTTCTGCACGGCATCGGAGGTGTAGTCCCCCAGGTCAAGCCCGGCCAGCACGGGGCAGTCGTCCCAGTGGTATACCATATTCCACCAGTCGTTGTCTGCGTCGGACTGGGGCAGGCTGCCGTCCAGATACCGCAGGGTGCCGGTGGTGCTCTGGAACCCGGCCGGGTCGTAGAGGATGAAGATGGAGCTCAGGGCACCCTGAATGTCGGTGGACAGTTTGGTGGTGCCGGCCATGTCAAGGTAGGCGTCCGAGTCATCGCTGCCGAAGTTCATGGTGTAGACGTTCAGCTTGACCACCACCTTGCCGTCGCCGTTCCGATCTTCGCCGTAGGCGGCAAGGGCGTCCTGCAGGGCGGTCTGGGTGGCCTCCGGCAGGTAGTGGGGGGCCACCACGGCCACATTGTAGTCGGCGTGGGTGGTAAGGAAATACTGCCCGATGAAGCAGTAGCCCACAAAGGCCGCGGCAATGCCGATGATGATCACCCATTTCAGGTTGTAGTCCCACCAGTTGGCCCAGCGCTCCTTGCGGGTGTAGGCGCGCTTTTTGCGCGGGGTGAGGTCTTTGGGGTCAATGTCGCGTTCGTAACGGTAGCTTGCCATGGGACGGTGTCCTCCAGAATGTTTATTTCAGCTTGGCCAGAATGGTCTGGCGCACGGCCTCCGGCAGCTGCTTCTGTTCAGCCTTGCTCATGCCGGCGGTGCGGATGGGCGGCAGGATGCAGATGTGCACCCGGCCCGGGTGGCAGCGGTTGCCGTTGTTCTCAAACAGGGCACGGGCACCGGTCATGGCCACCGGAACCACCGGGACACCGGTCTTGACCGCAATGCGGAATGCGCCGTTCTTGAACTCGCCGACACCGCCCTCTTCGCCCTTGTAGCGGGTGCCCTCTGGGAAGATGACGAAGCTGCGGCCGCTCTCCACGATGGCGGTGGCGTCGTTCAGGGCGCGCACCGAGGCGCGCAGGTCGTCACGCTGCACGAACACGCAGCCCAGCAGCTTCATCCAGCGGTTCAGCAGGGGAATTTTTTCCAGCTCTTCCTTGGCCAGGATGCCGTGGGGCTTGTCGAGGCTGGCCAGCAGCAGGGGGATGTCGTAGTAGCTGCGGTGGTTGCCCACGAACACGCAGGGGCCTTCCTTGGGGATGTTCTCCAGCCCTTCCACGGTCAGGGTAACGCCGGTCACCTTCAGGATGCCGCGGCTCCAGCGGGGGATGTGACGGTCCACCAGCTGCTGCACTGTGGCCAGGTCCCCGGCAGCCAGGGCCCGTTCGGCCCGGCGCAGGGTGCCGTAGTGTACGATCATGTAGCCGAACAGATACAGAAACATCGCAATGGTGCGAAAAATACTCATAAATTCTCCTCCTTATGGCATGGGGATGCCAGAGCCATTGTAACATACTTTTGCAGAAAAAGGGAGAAAAAATACTTTTTTTACAATTGGGTGGCCTGTACCCTTGCAAAATGGACAAAATCCGGGTATATTTATATCTGTAAAGCCAGCACAATGGCGCTTTCCGGCTGCGGCGGCCTGCTGCGGAACGGAAAGGAAAGAACGAGGTAACCACAGCATTATGGGTCTGTTTCCTTCTGCAAACGATTTCAAGGCGGGCAAGGGCGTGGAAAAGGACGCTCCCCGCAAGACCGGCATCGGCCGCTTTTTTGAGCTGGTAGGGCGCGACATGAACAGCATGTTTCTGGCAAACCTGCTCACCTGCCTGGGCTTTGTGCCGGTGATCAGTCTGGTGTATATCGGCTTCCTGATGAACAACCTGCCGGTCATGCTGATCAGCGCCGCCGTGGGCGGCATCCTGGCCGGGCCGGTGCTGGTCGGGATGTACGACACCGTGCTGCGCGCCCTGCGCGACGAGGCCGGCTACTGGTGGGTGACCTACCGCAAGGCCTTCAAGCGCAACTTCAAGGCCAGCATCCTGCCGGGTGTGCTGTACTGCGTGGTGGTCACGCTGCAGATCTTCCTGGTCTATTTCTGCTTCAACATGCTGTATCACGGCACCAACGTGGGTGTGCCCCTGTGGGTGGCCACGGTGCTGAATCTGCTCATCTTCCAGATGCTGTTTGCCTACATGTGGCCGCAGATCGCCCTGCTGGACCAGCCCCTGAGCCTGACACTGAAGAACAGCATCAACTGCATGATCGCTTTCCTGCCCCATGCACTGGCAGCGTCCATCGTGCAGATCCTGTTCTGGGGCGTGGTGATCCTGTGCATGCCGCTGGGCCTGCTGCTCATGCTGGTGTTCGGCTTCTGGTTCGTCACCGAGGTGTCCTGTCAGATCGTGTACGGCGACCTGGACCGGGTGTTCCACATCGAGGAGAGCATCCGCAAGCTGAAGGATGCCGAGCTGGAAGCTGCCCTCCGCGAGGATTACGCCGCCGCGGAGGACGATACCGAGGAATGATCCCGCCTGTGCTGCGTGCGGAAAGGAGACTGGCCGGATGATGGAACAACGCAACAATCTGGTCCTGCAGGGCACCGAGACCTTTTCCCGCGGGCAGCTGGACAACCTTGCGCTGGAAAACGGCAGCCTTGTGCTGGACAGCGTGGCCGGACGCAGCCTGCAATACGGCAGCTACACCACTCCGGAATTTGCCATGCCGGCGTTCTGCAACCTGAGTGTGAGCTGGAACGCCAGCGCCCCCCACAACACCATGGTGGAGGTGCGGTGCCGGGTGTATGCCGGAAATGCCTGGACCGGCTGGATGAGCTTTGGCAAGTGGGCACCGGATTACCCCCGGTGCAGCACCCACGCCCAGAGCGAGGACGGCATGATCTTCCTGATGGGGGACACCGTGACGGTGGCCACCCCCGGCGGCGGCACCGGTGTGCAGCTGCAGGTGAACCTTTCCACCAACAACGATAAAGTGACCCCGGCGGTGCGGCTGCTGGCGGTGGCGGTGCGGCCCCTTACCTGGGAAAAGCACCACGGCCACCCGCTGAACCGGCGGCTCTACCTGCCGGAATACTGCCTGAACACCCACGACCCCAGCTTTGGCCGGGAGATGGACCTGCCGCTGATCATGGCGGCCCTGATGAACCGCTGGGGCGAGGATATCCTGCCCGAAGAGGTGGCCTATATCATGGAAGATATGGCCACCAGCAGCACCGCCAACGCGGCCTTTGCGGCCGCAGCCGCAGGCTGCTGCGGCTACCCCTGCTGGCAGGCCTGGATGGACCTTGCCGATCTGCGTGCCCAGATCCATGACGGCTGCTCGGTGGCCGTGCAGGTGGAGCGCCGCATCCGCGGCCAGCGCGACCCGGCCCGGGTGTGGATGGGGCTGCGGGGCTTCGGCCATGACGATGCCGTGATGGCGGACTACGTTCTGCTCAACGACCCCACCGCCGACACCGACGGTGCCGTGAACTGTACCATGGCACTGGTGGATTTTATGCGCTACTTTACCGGCCGCGCCATTGCGCTGCGGGCAAAACCCCGCGACCTGGCGGCCAACCGGCCGCTCCGCCTCCGGTGTGAGCTGGAGCCGGGGCAGCAGCCGGGTACCTATTATTTTTCCCAGCACGGGCAGCGGGATGCGCTGCCGGACAACTTTGCCGGATGGATCGCGTGTGCTGCCCACGACGGGGTGGCGCACGCCACCACAGCACACCGCAGCTTTGTGCGCATGGAGCGCACCGAGGACGGCGGGGTGCGTTTTCTGCCGGAAGTGCTTGCCGCAGGCGGGCGCTTCAGCGTGTATGCCGTGGACCAGACCGGCAGGATGCGGGTAGCGGAGGTACGGCTGCCAAAGCCGCGCCCCGCACCGGAACAACCAGTCACCCAAGCGCAGGACAAGCCGGACACCGCTCCGGCTGCACCCGGAGCTTTCGGGCAATAAATCGACATGGGAGGAACACATTATGGCAAAGACGATCATTACTTTGGGACGTGAGTACTGCACGGGCGGCCGTTACATCGCTGAGGATGTGGCCAATGCACTGGGCATCAAGCTTTACGACAAGGAACTGATCACCATGGCAGCAAAGCATTCCGGCTTGTCGGAAGAAGCCGTTGCCGCCAGCGAAAAACGGCACACGCACAGCCTGCTGTACAGCCTGTACACCATGGGCAACGAGCTGCCGCTGGGCGATCAGGTGTTCATTCTGCAGAGCCGCATCATCAAGCAGCTGGCCGAGGAAGGCCCCTGCGTGATCCTGGGCCGCTGCGGTGACTATGTGCTGCGGGAACGCCCGAACGTGCTGCGCGTGTTCGTGTACGCCCCCAAGGAGTGGCGGCTGGAATACGCCAAGACCAACCCCCTGGTCAAGGCCAAGGACGCCAAGGGCATCAAGGAGGAAGTGGAAAAGACCGACCGGAACCGCTCCGCTTACTACAACTACTACACCCAGAACCGCTGGGGCGATGCCCACAACTATGATCTGGCCATCAACGCCGCTCTGGGCCGCGAGACCTGCGTCAAGATGATCCTGGACGCAGCCGCCGCCAAGGAAAAGACCCTGGGCTGAGACGCAGCTCTGGCTTTGCGACATAAACAACGATAAAACGTGGGTAGGGTGCTTCGGTGCCCTGCCCATGTTTCCGGCAAGGGAAGTTTTGCTGCAGAACGGCAGCCTTGCCATAGCGACCCTAATTTCAAGTGTTCAAAAGGAGAAAACGTGGAAAACAATCGACCCCAAACTTCCCCCGTGATGGAACGGGAAAACATTATGGGTACCATGGAGATCAGCCCCCTGCTGGTAAAGCTCAGTGTGCCCATGATGATCTCTATGCTGGTGCAGGCACTGTACAACGTGGTGGACTCGGTGTTCGTGTCCTGGGTCAGTGAGGAGGCCCTCACGGCGGTATCCTTGGCCTTTTCCCTGCAGAATATGATGATCGCCGTAGGCGTAGGCACCGGCGTGGGCGTGAACGCCATGCTGAGCAAGAGCCTGGGCGAAAAGAACCAGAAACGGGCCAACGCCACAGCAGAAAACGGCATCTTTTTGTCGGCGTGCAGCTTTTTGGTGTTCCTGGTCATCGGCCTTACCTGCATCAAGCCTTACTTCTACGCCCAGACCAGTGACGACGCCATTGCCCTCCAGGGCATCCGGTATCTGTCGGTGTGCTGCATCTTCAGCCTGGGCCTGTTTACCCAGACCATGGGCGAAAAGCTGCTGGCCGCCACCGGGCGCACCCAGCTGAGCATGATCAGCCAGCTGGTGGGTGCCGTGGTAAACATCATCCTGGACCCCATCTTTATCTTTGGCTACTGCGGCGAGGCCCTCAGCGGCACCACCGGTGCAGCGGTGGCCACCGTCATCGGCCAGTTCTGCGGTGCCGGCATGACCCTGTACTTCAACACCCGGAAAAACCCGGATATCCAGCTGGACTTCAAGGGCTTCCGGCCCAGTGCCAAGGCCATTGGCCGCATCTATACCGTGGGCCTGCCCAGCATCGCCATGCAGTGCGTAGGCAGCCTGATGACCTTTGGCATGAACCTGATCCTTATGGCCTTCTCCTCTACGGCGGTGGCGGTGTTCGGGGTGTACTTCAAGCTCCAGAGCTTTGTGTTCATGCCCATTTTTGGCCTGAACAACGGCATGGTCCCCATTATCAGCTACAACTACGGTGCCCGGCGTCCGGAGCGGGTCAAAAAGACCATCCGGCTGGCGGTGTGCTATGCAGAGGGGATCATGGTGCTGGGCTTCTGCATTTTTGAGTTCTTCCCCGGCCAGGTGCTGGGGCTGTTCTCTGCCAGCCAGGCCATGCTGACCATCGGCATCCCGGCCATGCGGATCATCTGCCTGCACTTTTTGCTGGCAGGCACCAGCATCGTGCTGAGCTCCGTGTTCCAGGCCCTGGGCAACGGCCTGTTCAGCCTCATCGTGTCGGTGTGCCGTCAGCTGTTTGTGCTGCTGCCGGCAGCCTGGCTGCTGGCCCAGACCGGCAACGTCAACAATGTCTGGTGGGCCTTTCTCATTGCTGAGATCGTCAGCGTTCTCATGAGCCTGGCCTTTTATGCCCATATCAACAAGACCATCATCGTGCCCCTGTGCGGCCCTGCTGAGCCCTGACCGTGCTGTCGGCGCAAAGGAAAGGAACGTGATCTCTATGGTAAAAAAGCTGAAGTGGAACCTGGTGCTGATGAGTGTGCTGTATCTGGGTCTGGGCATTTTTCTGGTGCTGAAGCCCGGCACGGCCCTCAACATCGTATGCTATGCACTGGGCGGCGTGGTGCTGGCCTGCGCGGCCGTGCAGCTGATCCGCTACTTTGTGGTGGAGCGCGGCGTGTTCCAGAGCCAGCTCACCCTGATCTCCGGCATCGTCTGCCTGGCGCTTGGAGCTTTCCTGCTGCTGCGCAGCGACATCGTGGTGAGCGTCCTGCCCGTGGTGTTCGGCCTGTTCGTCATCTTTGACGCCATTGCCCGGGTACAGAACGCACTGGACCTGCGCCGCTGCGGCTACGACAGCTGGAAGGGCTTCCTGCTGCTGCCGGTGCTCAGCGTGGTGCTGGGCGTGGTGCTGATCGTGAACCCCTTCGGTGCCATGGAGACGCTGGTGATGGCCATCGGCATCATTCTGATCGTGGAAGGTGCCATCAACCTGCTCAGTGCCCTGTATACGGTGCTGGCCCTGCGCCGTTTTGCCAAGCTCCACCCGGAGACCCAGTCCATGCTGGAGGATCTGACCGGGGAGGATCTGAACGGCGACGGCGTGGTGGCCCCCGACGTGACCCGCACCGATGCAGAGGCCACCGCCGTGGAGTTGGACCATGTGGACGAAAGTGCCACCGTAGAACAGGAAGAGCGGAAGTAAATTCCGTCGAAATAGAAAGGGAAAAGAAAATCATGGAAAAGTACGATCTGATCATCGTGGGTGCGGGCCCTGCCGGCATCTTTACCGCTGTGGAGCTGCTGCGCCATGGCAGCAAAAAGAAGATGCTGCTGGTGGAAAAAGGCAAGCCCGTGGAAAAGCGCCACTGCCCCAAGGCAGAGGTAGGCCACTGCGTCAACTGCCGCCCCACCTGCGCCATCACCACCGGCTTTTCCGGTGCGGGCGCGTTCTCGGACGGCAAGCTGAGCCTCTCCTATGAGGTGGGCGGCGACCTGCCCACCCTCATCGGGGAGGAGTTTGCCCAGGAGCTGATCGACTACACCGATAAGATCTATCTGGAGTTCGGCGCAGACCCCCATGTGGAGGGCATCTACACCGGCGAGGATATCAAGGAGATCCGCAAAAACGCCATCCATGCCGGCCTGAAGCTGGTGGACTGCCCCATCCGTCACCTGGGCACCGAGAAGGCACAGGAGCTGTATCTGGCCATCCAGAATTATCTGGCCGACAACGGTGTGGAAATGCTGTTCAACACCGAGTGTGAGAACATCATTCTGGAAGAGGACGGCTGCAAGGGCGTGCTGCTGAAGGATGGCGATGACCTGCTGCCCGTGTATGCGGACGAGGTGGTTATCGGCACCGGTCGGCGCGGCGCAGACTGGCTGGAAAAGCTCTGCGCCGAGCACCACATTGCCCATAAGCCCGGTACCGTGGACATCGGTGTGCGCGTGGAGTGCCGCAACGAGGTCATGGAAAAGGTGAACAAGGTGCTGTATGAGTCCAAGCTCATCGGCTACCCCAAGCCCTGGAAGAACAAGGTGCGCACCTTCTGCCAGAACCCCGGCGGCTTTGTGGCACAGGAAAACTACGACAATGACCTGGCCGTGGTCAACGGCCATAGCTTCAAAGAAAAGAAGAGCCCGAACACCAACCTTGCCATTCTGGTGTCTCACAACTTCACCGAACCCTTCAACCAGCCCATCGCCTATGCTCAGAAGGTGGGCGAGCTGACCAACATGCTGGGTGCGGGCCACATCATGGTGCAGCGCTACGGCGACATTCTGGACGGCAAGCGCACCTGGCAGAAGGAGCTGGCCCAGTCCAACGTCAAGCCCACCCTGAAGGATGCTGTGGCCGGTGACATCACCGCCGCCATGCCCTACCGTGCCATGACCAACATCATCGAGTTCATCAAGATGCTGGATATGGTGGTGCCCGGCTTTGCCGCCAACGAGACGCTGCTGTACAGCCCGGAGCTGAAGTTCTACTCCAACAAGGTGAAGATGGACGAGAACCTCGACACCAACATCAAGGGCCTGCACTGCCTGGGCGACTCCTCCGGCTGGACCCGCGGCCTGATGATGGCGTCCGTCATGGGCGTGCTCATGGGCCGGAAGCTGGCTGAAAAAGAAGGCTGCTGAGCCGTTACCCAATAACAAAAAATCCCGGAACCGTCAGGTCCCGGGATTTTTTATGGTTGTCTTTTAGCCCTCGATGAGCTCCACGGTCTTCATCTTGACCGGGGTGGTGGGCTTGTCGTTCCAGTCGGTGCGCACAGCGGCGATCTTGTCCACGACATCCATGCCGGCCACGACCTTGCCAAAGGCGGCATACTGGCCGTCCAGATGGGGTGCGTCCTTGTGCATGATGAAGAACTGGCTGCC
>ENA-UOJE01003415-UOJE01003415.1-human-gut-metagenome-genome-assembly--contig:-C23-NODE-3415-length-10773-cov-6.088076_pt1 | contig 10773 bp, 2 predicted proteins | sample MGYA00242341_ERZ723888 | MGnify/ENA metagenome assembly ERZ723888 | reverse complement strand
GCGCCTCACGGCAGCGGAAACGCGCGAAAGCATTTCGGAGGCGGCTTTGCGTGTGAAGCTCACGCCCAGAATCTGCTCGGGACTGATGCCTTGGTCGATGAGGGTGATGATGCGGCGGGTCATGGTGTAGGTTTTGCCGGAGCCGGCGCCCGCCACCACGACCACGTCCTCGTATGAGGGGGCTTGGATGACGGCGGCCTGTTCCGGACTGTCGGTGAATTTCGGCGTGGCGGCCGGCACAGTGTCCATCGCATCGCCCTTTGCTGTGGCCCCGTTCGTTGACATGCTTCCGTTCATACCGTTACTCCCGTTCATGCCACGGTCCTTTCGAATACGGTGTTCTGCTCGCCTTGGCAGGCCGGGCAGACCCCACTGCCGTACGTTCTGCAGTATCCGACGTGTTCCACGGTCGGACGCGCGGTGATGCGGGTGGCCCGGCTCGCCGCGGCCGCATAGAAGACGCGGGAGATCATGGTCAGCGACCATACCGTCATCTTCGACCGCGATTCCAGAAGTTGCTTCCAATGTTCTTCGCTGACCTGCGCCGGCCGTTCGACGTCGTCGAGGCCGCTGGTGAAGACGCTGGCCATTTTGGGCACGTATTTGCGGGGTATGAAATCGCCCGCGTTGATGCTTCCGCCGGCGAACAGCGCCTGCTGGTGGTACGCTTCGTCGCCTTGCCCTTTGCGTGGCGCGGGTGCCGCGTATTCCATGACGTGGAACAGGGCGCTTTGGGTGATGTCCGGCATGGCTGCGATCGCCTGCGCGCCGCGTTTTCCGCCGTGTTCCGGGAATGCGAGGCCCAGCTGGTAGCAGACGAGCTGCAGGTCGCCGAACAGGGAGCGTCCGTTTGGCACTTTGCCGGTTTTGTAGTCGATCAGCCGTACCTGTTCGCGGCCGTCTGCGGTACGGCGGTGTTCAAGACGGTCGATTCTGCCCGACAGGCGTACGGTGAGCCGGTCGCTCATGCCGGTTTCCGGCCAGCCGTCGACGAGCGCGCCCATGATGGCGATGAGTTCGTCGCGGGAGATCGGAGCGTTGCCGTCGATGGCGTTGTAGGCGTCGAGGATGTCGTCGAAGTCGAATCGCGCGGCGAACTGCCGTTCCGCTTCGGCATGGTCCAATGTTCCCACGGTGATGGTTTCGGTGTTGTTCGACGGGTATCCCGTACGGTTCGACTTGACGAAATATGTGGCGATGTTGCGCAATGCGACCGATGCTTTCGCGTCCTTGCCGAGCGCCTTGTACCGTTCCTCGGGGTCGTCGATGGCGTTGAGGTCGCCACGTAGGGTCTTGTATCGGCTGATCATCCATTGGGCGATTTCGTCGATGTTGTCCTCGTCGCTTACCGCGGTGTGGTTTTGGGGCAGGTCGAGGCCGGCTTCGGTGGCCTGTTGCGCGACGGCGTGGATGAGCGAGCCGAAGCTGGTGGCCGCGCTGCCCATGCGTGGGCCGGCGAAACGGTTCTCCAGCATCCAGCACACCGGGCACGCCCACAAACTGTCCACGGCGGATGGAGAAAGGGTGACCACGTCGGATTGGCCGTCCGTTTTTTCGATGGATTCCGGTTGTTCGATAAGCTTCGCCTTGTCGGCATGCTCCGTTTTTCCGTCAGATTCCATCTTGCCGTCGATTCCCGTCATATCGTCGGCTCCCGCATGTTCCGTAAGGAACGCCCAATTGTCGGGATTCGCGGCGGCGATGCCATGCGATGCCAACAACGCCAAGGCTTGCGCGGCATCGCGCGCTTGGGGGGAATCGGTCGGCGCATGGGCCAGCACGCTTCGCGCGGCGGCGACCAGGCCACGTGGGTCGGCCTCCAGTCCCGCGTATTCGCCGGCCTCGCCGACCGCCGTGTACACGCGTGTTTCCGCATCGGCATCCCGGTCGCGGTCGAACCATTCCGGCAGGTAGCCGTAGAGGAAGTCGGACGGCACATGGTCTTCGTTGAGGACCGCGCTTACCGTCACGCGCTCATCGGCGCGGGTGAGCGCCACAAGGAGGCTTTTCTGTTCGGAGGCGAGCACCGCGGCGAGCTGCGCGTTTTCGCGGCCTGCGGAAGTGACGATGTCGTCGGACAGTCGTCCATGCAGCATGATGTCGGCGAGTTCCTCCCCGCCGAACAGGGTGTTGCGCGGCGCGAGGTTCGGCCATTGGCCTTGTTGGAACGCAGGCATGAATACTAGTTTCCAATGCTTTCCAGCCGCTCCGGCGGGCGTGGTGAGCGTCACGGCCTGATCAATCGGCGCGGTGTGCGCCAGGGAGTCGGCTTCGATGGCGAGCGCGCGGACCTGTTCGATGAACGCGTCGATGGTGTGCGCTGCCGTCACGCCGTTCGATTCGCCGCCGGACGCGTAGCTGAACAGGCGCATCGCGGTGTCGAGCCGGTCGTTGGCCGCGCGGCCTTCGGCGTTGTTGCGCAACGCCGTTTTCTGCCAGATTTCGGCTTTGCCGAACGCCTGCCATGCACAGTCGAGCATGTATTGCGGTTCGTGGGATGTCAGGCGTGCCTCCGACCGCAGGGTATCGTCAAGCGTTTTCCACAGGCGTGCGAAGGCTTGCGCTTGGGGGTCTTTGCGGCCCAGTACGGAGGCGATCGCGTCGAGCACGCGGTCGGTGTCGCCTTCCAATAGCAGGATGTACAGCGCGTTCATGCCGAAGGATGGTTCGTCCGCGTCCTCAGCGGCACGCTCTCCCGTCATCAGCCGGTCGTCGGTGTCGATTGCCGGCAGGCCCATGTCGGCAGCGTTTTCCGTGTCCGACGCCGATGCCGCCACGCGTGCGGTGTGGAAGGTTTCGACGTAATCGTTCCAATCGTCGATCAGCTGTGGCAGCAGCGCGCGTCCGGACGTGTCGGACGTGGTCGGATCGGCTGTATCGTCATGCAAAACCGTGGCCAGCGAGCCGAGCGCGTTCATCGCCGATTCGACCACGCACAGCCGAGCCGGACGTTCGCCGGGGGTGGTGATCAGCGGCGAGTTCATGATTGATGCGACGCGTGAGCGCACGTATGCGCCGGCCGTGTCGAGGTTCATGGACGAGGTGGCGATGCCTTGCCGTTTCAGTTCGGCCAGTTCGATCATGGAGAACAGGCCCTGCACGAACGGCTCGTCCTTGAGGGGGCGGGTCACGCTCGAATAGCGTACGGGCACGCCGTCGGCGCGTAGCCGTTCGCCGAACGTGCGCACGGTGGCGTTGTCGTGGGCGATCACGGCCATGTCGTTCCAGTCGCGGCCGTGTTCGAGATGTTCGGTTTTGATTTTCCACACCACGTCGTCGAGTTCTTCGACGGTGGAACGGTACATCGCGGCTTCAAGACTGCCGTCGCGCGTCTCCGGTATGGCGATGGCCGGCATTTTGCCGGGGCGGTTCGCCAGCGCGTCGTCGGTCGATTCCGTGCTGGCGATGGTCAGGCTCACGCGGCTCGCCACCGCGGCCAGGTCCGTACCTTCGGCCATATGGGACGGTTCCAGCCGTACCAGTCGCGCGCCCAATCGCGATTGCGCCATGTTGAACAAATATTCAGGGTACGATCCGCGGAACGTCTGCACCGCCTCGTCGGGGTTGCCGACGAGCAGCAGTCGCACGCCACGGTTGCGCAATGCGGTGAGAAAGTCGAAGCCGGCGAGTGTGGCGTCCTGGAAATCGTCGACGATGACGAGTTTCGGCAGGTCGGACGTTTCGGCTTCGTTCACGGCGGCCGCGGCGTCGATCATGAGCTGCGAGGCGTCGAGACGGTATTGGTCCGGATATGCCTCGTTGATGGCCTGGTTGTATTCGGCACGCAGCGCGAAGGCGAGCCGCCATTGCACGCGCAGTCGTTCGCGTCGTTCGTCAAGCGTGCCGTGTTCGTCGGCAGCGCGGGAAATCAGCGCGTCTTCGAGTTCCGGTTTCGCGCCGATCTCGTTCATGCGGGCAAGCATGTCGCGCAGCTGGTTGGCGAAGGCGTCGGTGGCGTCGTCCACCACCATGCCCGACCAGTCGGCGACCACGAAGTAGGTGCGCAATAGCGCGCAGGTGGAGCATTCGTCGCCGTGCTCGGCATGTTCGGCATGCCTGGCGAGCACGCGGCGGATGACCACGTCCTGTTCGGCCCCGTTGAGCAGTTTCGGCAGGGGTTGTCCGGCATGCGATCGCACGGCGGTCATGATGCGGAACGCGACGGCTGGCAGGGTGGTGACGGGGCGTGCCTGCGAGATCGCGGACAGTTCGCGGATCACGGTGTCGCCGAGCCGGTCGGCCACCTGTCTGCCGGAGACCGTCATCACGGCGTACGCGTCGCCATGCCGCTTCATCGCGGCGACCAGCATGTCCAGCGCGAACCGGGTCTTGCCGCTGCGGGGTGCCCCCGCAACCAATGTCGCGTCATCGAGATCGTCCACATCCATCATGTCTCCCCAGCTTAGCCGAACGGTCCGGCCACGAATCGCATATCATCGTCCGAAGCCGTCCTGAAAACGTCATCGTGGACACCGCCATCTTTATATATGGACATCGATACCCTCTACAAAGTTTTTCGGACACCGCCACCAATAAGATTGACTAGCGGCGCAGCCCGGGAAGGTTCAACAGCGAACAGACGGCCTGCCCATGACGACGAGTACGGTCGAAGCATAGACGCAACGCACGGAACCGGGCAGGAACTACAAGAAAGAGGAAGCATGGAAGCCTCAAGGAGCATTCCCCCTCAGATTCCCGGCTACACACTGATCAAACGGCTGGGCTCCGGTTCCGAAGCCGACGTGTACCTGTACCAGCAGCTTTCCCCGGCCCGTCAGGTGGCCATCAAAATCAGCAAGAACACGCTCGACCCACGTGCCGCGGTCCGCTTCCGTTCCGAAGCGAATTTCATGGGGCAGATCTCCACACACCCCTACATTCTTTCCGTCTATGAGAACGGCGTGACCGTCAACGGGCGCGGCTACACCGTGTTCGAATACGCTCCGGGCGGCAATTACAAGACGTTCCTCGAGCATGGCCGTCTCACCGCCGACCAGATGCTCACCGTCGGCATCGATCTGGCGAGCGCGCTGTTCACCGCGCATCGCAAAGGCATCATCCATCGAGACATCAAGCCCAGCAATATTCTCATCAACGCGCACAATATGCCCATGCTCGCCGATTTCGGCATCGCCGGGTCCGTCTATGGGCGTCCGGGTGTCGGCTTCACCATCGCGTGGGCCGCGCCGGAGGTGCTTGCCCAAGGCGGTGGCGGTAATGAATCGTCCGATATCTATTCGCTTGGCGCCACGCTGTTCGCCATGCTGATCGGCCAATCGCCGTACGAGTATTTCTATGCCGATGTGCTGGGCGATTCCCAACGGCAGGTGCGGGCCGAACGGCTCAAGTCCGTCATTCTCAACAATCCGCTGCCCAAGCTCAACCGTCCCGACGTGCCGGCCGAAGTGGAACGGGTGTTGCGTAAGGCCTTGAGCCGTACGCCCGAGGATCGTTACTATTCCGCGTTGGAGTTCGCGCGCGACATGCAGCGCGTGCAACAGGCCTTGTATGGCCGTGCCGTGCAGACCACCGTCGAGGGTGTGCCGGATTATCCGCAGAACATGTACGCGCAGACTTCCGCATTCGACCAGTCCGCCCCGATTGCGAAACAGCATGCCCGGTGGGCGAAGCCGTTGGCCGTCACGGTTGCTGCGGCGGCCGCCGTGGTCGTGATGGCGTTGGCGTTCGTCACCGTCGTCATGCCGAATATGGATGCGGCTTCCGACAACAGCAAGGTGCAGGTGCAGAACCATGGCGCCCAGAACCATGCCGAGGACGATCCCGATTCGGCGATCACGTCGGGCAGTGTGCCGAGCGTGCAGGATCTTACGGGCGAATACACCGCCGACGGCAAAGTGCGGTTCACGTGGGTCAATCCTTCGCCGAAGGATGGCGATTCGTACGCGTGGTCGCTGGTCGGCGATTCGGGAACCGACCCGAACGCGCAGGGCACCACCACGGAGTCGACGAGTATCGAAATCGATCCGGCCGACGGCGCGCAGACGTGCGTGCAGGTGAGTCTGGTTCGCGCGGACCGGCAGATGTCCGAGAATCCCATGATCGCGTGCGCGGCCAAGCCGTGAGTTTGCGGCCGGATGCGGGTGACATGAACCGATACGAACCAATACAGCCCGGCATGCATGCGGGCAAACAGGTAGGCGCATGCGGTTGGATGCGCGGTCAAGCAAAGTTTGGGCACAATCAGGGAAGAGCCAGTCGATGAGCAAGCATAGGAACGCCGAGAACCAGTCGGCGCAATCGTACGAACGGCAGTTGCGATTCGGGTCGATGCTGCGCAAGCTGCTGCCTTCCGGCAGTCGCCGGTGGATCACGCCGATCGTCATGCTGCTGCTGTTGCTGGGCATCGTCGCCGGGGCCGTCATCGTCAGTTCGGTGACGCAACGTCACGTGCAGCTCGACGATGGCACCGTGTGGGTCACTTCGCTCAAGGACCGCAAGGCCGCCCGTTTCAACGTGCGCAACCGGGACGCCGACGCGGGCGTCGCCTCCACTGCGGCCCGGTTCGACGTGGCCCAGCATGATGGCTCCACCGTGATCTCCGAAGGTACGAAGGCCAGCAACATCGAGGCCTCCACCGTCAGCGAAAGCGGCAACACCACCATCAAATCGGATATGCGGACCGTCGTCGGAGGCAACACCGCGGCGTTCATCAACGTCAAGACGGGCAATGTGTGGGTCGGGTCCGCCGATGATGTGAAATCCATGAATCCGACCACCGATTCGCCGAAGATGAAGCTGGGGTCGGGTGGCCGTATCGCGGTGACGCATGACGGTGTCGTCTACGGCTATCGCGCGTCCGACGGCGCGGTGCTCAGTGTCGACGGGCCTCAGGGAACGCCCGGCAAGGATGCGACGATCAAGGGCGCCACGAATGTCGAATCGTTCACCGTGGTCGGCAAGACGCCGGTCGTAGCCGGTGCCGGCAAGGTGTTCTGGCCGAAGGGCAGCGCGGATATCGGCCTGCAGGGTCAGGCGACGTTGCAGGCGCCGTCCACGGATGGCAGGCAGACTGGCTGGGTGGCGGTTTCCACGCCGCGGGGCATCGCCATGGTCGATTTGGGCAGCAAAAAGGTCACGCAGCTGCCGAATGCCGGCAAGGGCGATGCCGCGCAGCCGGTGTCCACCAATGGCTGCGTGTTCGCCGCGTGGGCGCAGAAGGCCAACAATTACATCAGGGTGTGCGCGGCGAACGACAAGGACGCACAGTTTTCCTCGTTGGAAGATGTCAATCCCACCTCGCAGCTCGTGTTCCGCACCAACCATCGTCTGGTGGTGCTCAACGACGTGGTCAACGGCAATGTGTGGAATCCGCAGGAGTCCACCAAGGTCATCAAAATCCAGTGGAACAAGGTGGAGACCAAGCAGTCGAAGCAACAGCAGCAGAACAACGACAGCGCCAACAACCAGCATAATTTCAGCAAGAACTGTTCGGCGCAGTCGGGGCAGATCAAGGCCGTGGACGATTCGTTCGGCGCGCGCGTGGGATCGCAGCAGATTCTCGACGTGTTGCGCAACGACGAGCAGACCGACTGTTCCGTGCTGCGCATCACGTCGGTGAGCGCTCCGGATGGCGCGAACATCACTGTCTCCCCCGTGTATGACGGCCGGTATCTGCAGCTCGACGCCTCCGGTGCCGCCGCGGGCAACGTGTCCTTCAGCTATGAGATTTCCGACGGACGCGGGCAGACGTCCAGCGCCACCGTGTCGCTCACGCTGGCCGGCGGCGACGACCATGCGCCGCTGCAGAGCGACACTCCGCCGGAAATCGACGTGGAGCAGGGTGCTTCGTACACCGCGAACGCGTTGGGCAGCTTCTCCGACCCCGACGGCGATCCGCTGACCTTGGTGTCGGCATCGCCGCAGAACACCGATCAGGTGACGGTGTCCACGCGAGCCGACGGACAATTGGTCTTCAACGCCGGTTCGATGTCGTCCGGCAGGGCGGGCATCGAGGTCACGGTGTCCGACGGCCAGCAGACCGGTACCGGCATGATCTACTTCTCCGTGAAGCCGGCGAACACGCTGGGCGCGGTCATCGACCCCGTGGTCAAACAGACCACGCCCGACACCCGCACCACCATCGCGCTCAAGCCGTACGTGCACGGCACGTCCGTCGAACCGGCCGAATTGACCGCGGTGGAGACGCCGTCCGGCGCGGCCACCACCATGAACGCCACCGACATGTCGATCACGTTCACCGCCTCCAATCCCGGCACCTACTATGTGCCGTACACCATCACGCAGGGTTCCATTCCGTCGACCGGTCTGGCTCGTGTGGAGGTGCAGGCGGTGGCCGGAGACGCCGCCAAGCCGATCGCGGCGAACGATGTGGCGCTGCTCGGCGCGGACAATACCGCGATCGTGGAGCCGCTTGCCAACGACGTCGACCCGATGGGCGGCGTGCTGTCGGTGACCAGCGTCACCGCGGACGCGCAAAGCGGCATCAAAACCGGTGTGGTGAGCAACAAGCGCGTCTATATCACCGCGCGTCAGGTGCCTACCGAGCCGGTGCGGATCTCCTACACCGTGGCCAACGCGGCCGGATCGTCGACCGGCGTCATCGTCCTGCAGCCGCCGGCGCTGACCACGTCGAATTCCGTGCCGAAGGCCGAGAACATCACCACACAGGTGCGCACCGAAGGCATCGTGTCCGTGGACGTGCTCGACCATGTCACGTATTCCGACGGCACCACGGTGAGCCTGCAGAACGATTTGCAGTATGACAAGAACACGTTCAAGGGTCTGGTGTTCGTGTCCGGCGACACCGTGCGCTATCAGGCCACCAGACAAACCGGCTCCTTCCCCGTCACCTACACGGTGAAGGACAATCTCGGCAACGCGGCCTCGGCCACCATCACCATCAACGTGCATCAGAAGGACGCGTCCAACAAGGCGGCTCCGACACCGTCCGACGTCGAGGCGCAGGTGGCGGCCGGTCAGAAGGTGCAGATTCCGATCACGCTCACCGGCATCGACGCTGACGGCGATGACGTGCAGCTGCTCGGCTTGGGCAACAAAGCGCCGAAACTGGGCCGTATCAGCGAGGTGGGCGCCACGTATCTGGTGTATGAGGCGTATGCCGATTCGTCCGGAACGGACACGTTCTCCTACGCCGTGGAGGATTGGACCGGTCAGAGGGCCACCGCGCAGGTGCGTGTGGGCGTGTTCAAATCCGGAGCCGATTCGGGTGTGTACGCGCGCGACGACGAGATCACGCTGCGTCCGAACACCGCGGCCACCGTGCCGGTGGCGCAGAACGACATTTCCGGGGACAATACTGATCTGACCGTGTCCAAGGACGTGGAATCGCAAGGCATCGGCGGCATTCAGGTCGTCGACAACATGCTGTCGTTCACCACGCCGAAGCAGGCGGGCACGTATTACGTGGTCTACACCGTCAAGGACAAGGCTGGCCTGTCCGATTCGGCGACGTTGACGGTGAATGTCGACGAGAACGCCGCCATCGACCCGCCGACCGCGTACGATTACCGTGTTCCGGCCGCCGCCACGATCGACAAGAAATCCGTGGACGTGGACGTTTCGCAGTGGATCGCCAATCCGTCCGGCACCGCCGACGAGCTTCAGGTGGGCGTGGATCCTTCCGCGACCGACCATGCGCATGTCAAGGGCGGCAAGGATTCCACCATCATCACCGTTGATCTGACCGACGAGGCGCGCGCGGTGCCGTACACCGTCACGAACACGACGTACGGCATCACGTCCACCGCGTTCATCCAAGTGCCCGCATATGGCGTGTTTCCGCCGGTTCTACGTCCGAAGGCGCCGGCGTTGAAGGTCAATGCGCGTGAGACCATCACCATCAACATCGCCGACTACGTGCGTGTGGGCGCGGGCAAGACCGCGTATGTGGACGGCGCCGATTCGGTGAGCGCCACGAAGGCCGCGGACGGCGACCTGTACGTCAACGACCAGACGTTGAGGTTCACCGCGCCGAAGGATTACGCGGGTCCCGCGTCCATCACCTTCACCGCGGTGGACGGCAAGCGAGACAAGAACGACAAGGTGAAGATCGTCAATTCGGCGGTGCTCACGCTTCCGATCACGGTGATCGGACGTGAGGTTCCGCCGCCGACGTTCTCATCCTCCACCGTCGATGTGGTGGCCGGCGAGAAGGCCACTACCATCGATCTGACGGCGCTGACCCATTCGGCGTCGGGCCTGTACGAGGATGAGAAGCAGTACTCGTATTCCGGCGGCGTGAATTCCGGCAGTGTGGATGCCAGAGTGTCTCCCTCCGGCACGTTGACCGTGTCCGCGGACAAGACGGCCACGCCGGACACCACGGTGAGCGTGCCCGTCTCGATCAAATATGCGAAGGGTACGGTGAGCGCCGGTATGACCGTGCGCGTCACCGCGTCCAACAGGCCACTCGCCCGTGTCACCGAGAAGACCGTGAAAATCAAGGCCGGTTCCAGCGAGCAGGTGAATCTGCTGTCCGACGCGTACAATCCGTTCCCCGACACTCCGCTGACGGTGACCGGATGCACGTCCGATGGCGCGTCGAAGCTGACGGTGGATTGCCCATCCAACGGCGTGGTGTCCATCAGGGCGGCTTCCGACATCGGCGCGAACACCAACAAGGTGGTCGTCACCGTGCGCGACGCCACCAAAACAAAAGAACGTGAGGTGACCGGCACCATCAGCGTTTCGGTGATGGACAAACCTGATGCGCCGCTGCTTTCCGCGGTGTCCGGCGACCCGCAGGATGGCGCCGTGAATCTGAGCTGGACG
>ENA-UOJE01003402-UOJE01003402.1-human-gut-metagenome-genome-assembly--contig:-C23-NODE-3402-length-10802-cov-7.851307_pt1 | contig 10802 bp, 8 predicted proteins | sample MGYA00242341_ERZ723888 | MGnify/ENA metagenome assembly ERZ723888 | reverse complement strand
CGCCGGCGAGGATTCCCGTACGGGTCACCAAAAAGAAGCAGCTCACCTTTAGGTGGGCTGTTTCGTTTTGCATAATTCATGGGAATCAAAGGGAGCGAAAAAGTCCATCGACTTGGTCGATGGACTTTTTCATATCTTTTTTGCAATGACGATGAATCGCCCGCTCTCGGTATGATATGCGCAGGTGGAGAGGGTGAGCAGCTTGTCCCCGGGGCTTATCTGAACTCCGGTGTCGTATAGCTTATTTTCGCCAATGAATTTAACATATTCGGCAAATGACTTTTCGTCGCTGCCGGTGTATTCGTTGTATCTGAAGCCCTCTGCGCTGTCGGACGGCAGCTCGGTCTGTATTGCGGCGACGACCTCGTAGGTCTGCTTTTCGTATATCGTATCAAAGCTTATGTATTTGTGCTGCTTATAAAACTCCTCGCTCTGGTAATCGACGATCACGCCGAACATTGAGCCGTCCTTCATGTGATGTCCGTAAACTATGATGTTATCCGACGTGAGCACATCACACCAGCCGTCAACGAACAGACAGCCGCGGTAAGAGGAGTTACCGTAAAAATCGGTGTGCAGATACTTCTCGTTATCGTGCCGGGAGAACATGACGACGTTGTCAAGCTCTGTTCCGTCGATCTTCAGCCAGCCTATGGTATCGGGATTTTCGGCATAAAGCCCGGCGTATTCATCGAGAACGTCGGGCACGGTGACTTCGGCGTCCTTGAGCTTGTCGATATCTTTGTTCGCCGCAGCGTCGCGCGCGTCGCCTATGAGGTAAAACGCAAGCAGCGTCAAGCAGACGAGAAATACAATGAGCGAAACTATCCTTATTACTTTTTGCAGACTTATTTTCATGCCTTGTCCCTGTATTCGAGCATGCCGTAATCAACAAGCTTGTCATAGTTCATGTAGTAAAGATAATATCCGCCCACATTGTGCTGAACGTCGTCGATCCTGACGCGGTAGCCGTCGTGGCGCACCATGAACGTGTCGAGAATGGAGTTGGGATTTGCCATGTACATTGCGTACTCGGGGTAGAAATAGCCGCAGAGCATGTGGTCTGCGCGCTTGTATATCGTTCGGAGAAAGTATTCAAGATCAAATCCGTTGTCGAGGTAATCGACGTGTATTCCGCGCTCGATCATGCGGTCATAGATCTCGAATGTGCTCATCAGGAGTTCGAAATAGGTGTGATACGTTGTGTCGCGGTTGTATATCGTGTCGAGGTTCTCCTGCGCGTTTCTGAGTGCAAAGGTGTAGTAGCGCTCGTCATCGACATACTTTGTTATCTCGTTCATCGAATAAGCCACCCAGTGATCCTTGTACTGAACATAGTCGGCAGAGATAAAATGCTCAACGGCGCTTTTTGCCGCGTCGAGCCACTTCTCGTCCGAGGTGAGGGAGTAGAGCCTGCACAGTGCAAAGGTCGCCTCACCGTCGTAATAAACGGTGCGGAACTGCTCTTTTTTGATAAACTCGCCGTCCAAAACGTGATAGTATTCGCCGCTGTTCTGATCGAGCATGGTGAGTATGCCGTTGCCGAGCTTTATGGCAAGGTCCTTGTATTTGTCCGAGCCGAACGCATCCATGTACTCGGTCAGCGCAACGACGGCAACGCCGCAGCCGCCGAGCTTGATCTCGTCCGATTTCTCCTCGTACAGATACGATATCTCGTCGTTTCGCTCGACTATTGCGTTTTCAACCATGTAATCTATAGCTCTGTCGATAACGGGAACAAGCTCTTCGTTGCCGGTCATCCTGTATTGGCAAACAAGGCTCCAAAGCGTGCTCGCGTGGCGGACAATGTTGTAATTATCAATATTCTTATCGAATCTCGGATAGTAGCCGTAAACAAAGCTTCCGTCGTCCTTGACCTGGTCAATAAGGAAGCCAGAGGCGTTCTTGACAAGCTCGGCGGCGTACTCCTTGTCCACGGTGTCGGCCTTGCGCCTGCCGTAATCGTCAATGTCGCTTATGAGATCGTAAACCTCGTCGTTTTCATCGCACACCCAGCCTACGCATTTGAAAACAACATAGCTGTCCGGCAGGGAAGAGAGTGTGCTGCGGCCGGCTTTTTTCAGGTATGTGTTCAGATAGCTTTCGTCAACGCACTCGTTTTCATAGTCGAGTATTTTGGCGCCGTTTAGCTCAGCTTCCAGAAGAGCTGTTTCAAAGGTCTTGACAAAGGCTATGCCGTATCTGAAAAATTCGGGCCTGTAGTGGTTCTGCTCGGTTGAAAACTCGACCGTATCGTATGTTTTTGCCTCGCTCATGAGGTCGGCTTTGAGCCAAATAGCATTGTAATTTTCGTTTTCAATGAAGCTTTTTGCCTGATTGTATGCGCTCAGCCATGCGGCTTTGCGGTCAACGCCCGTTCCGGTGAAAACCTTTGCGCGCTCCTCGCCGCTGCAAACGGAAAGAAACACAACGTTGTCCGGAAGCCCCTCTTCGATATCGCCCGATATCTCGTCGCTGCGCTTGTCCGAGAGCACCTGCTCGCGCAGAAGCTCGGCCTTCTTATCAAACGAAGCAAGCGCATCGTCCTTTTTGCCGGCGGAAACGAGATACAGGATCACCACCGCGGCGACTATGGCCAAAACAACTGCCGAACCGATGATAACGGCTTTTTTGGTCCGCGCTGCAAGCTGCTCGGCGGTAGGCTTTTTTGCGTGGTCAATGTGCTTTTTTCGTCTGCTGCGTCTGCTCATTATGCACCTCAAGCAAATAAAAATAGGAATGGTTTACAACCACTCCTATTTTATATGCACTTAAGCAATAAGTCAACTAATCGCCCACATATGATCAGTTATTTTCCTTCTTGCGATAAGTGGCAGTGAATGCTGCCAGGCTGACAACTGCAATAGCTGAGATCAGCACAATGTTCCGCTCATCCCCCATTTTAGGATCGTGATGATCGTCATCGTCGTCCGAATCTGAATCCGCGTCCGCATCGGCATCAGCATCAGCGTCGGCGTCGGCGTCCGCATCGGCATCAGCATCCGCATCGGCATCGGCATCGGCATCGGCGTCCGCATCGGCATCGGCATCAGCATCAGCGTCGGCGTCCGCATCGGCATCGGCATCCGCGTCGGCGTCCGCATCCGCATCGGCGTCGGCGTCCGCATCGGCATCGGCATCCGCGTCGGCGTCAGCATCCGCATCGGCGTCCGCATCGGCGTCCGCATCCGCATCGGCGTCCGCATCCGCATCGGCGTCCGCATCCGCATCGGCGTCCGCATCCGCATCCGCATCGGCATCGGCGTCCGCATCCGCATCGGCGTCCGCATCGGCGTCGGCATCCGCATCATCGTCAGCATCTGCATCCGCGTCGGAATCGCCACCGTGTACACCATCTATGTTCAGATGAACGACGTGGCCTCCCAGATTGCTCATAAACATGTATGTAGCGTTGCCGGGAACATAGTCGGCAGCCGGACCGGACATGCCGCTGCTGGGATGCCATATGATGGCCTCTTCAACGGTGCTGCCGTAGATAAGATCCCAACCGTCAATGTCGGCTCCGTTGACTTCGATCTTGATTACGCAGTCGGCAGGAAGCCTGAGCAGAGTACCGTATCCCACCGGGTTAATCACATCTTTGAAAGTGAGATAAGCCTTGTCAAAGGTAGAGCGCCAGAAAACGGTGTTGGTAACAGGCAGATATGCCGTAACGGTCACGGTAGCGTTGGCAGGGAGCTTTTCATAGCCATGCAGGCAAAGCAGGAAGTTGATGAAGTTTGCGTCGGGATACTCGGTGTTTTTAAGACCGATCCCCTCGAATACCGACATGACGGACGTAGCAGATTCTGTCTCGACCGCAGCGGTGGCATCGACTCCATCAGCACTTGCATTGGTGCTCAGCACAAAAACAGCAAACAGAAAAACAGCAAGTACAAACAGTACGGTAAGCGCAGGCTTGCTGAACTTTTCTAATTTTACCATGCTATTCAGTTTTGTCCTCCTTTCCCCCAAAAATCCATACTAATACCTATACCGGCGAGCGTTATCCATGCGGCATCGATTATCTCTGCCTTTCGGCAGGGAAGCAGTCAGCCGTTGCTCACGGAAGCAGCCCGGCGGCTATTAATTAATATTGTACCTAATGATACTATATTGTAACCGAAAATTCAAGACATATTATAGTAAAAATAGCTTTTTATAAGCAAAAAGCTATAAAAATTTGGTTAAAAATTTTGAAAGATATATACATTGGGCAGATTTTGTATAGAGTTGCACAAGCGCCGGGTCTGTGTTAAAATCAATGCGATATTTCAATTAATAATAAGGTAGGAGACACAATGGAAAAACTGCCCAAGCTGCCGAGAATGGCGGCTGTTCATGACCTGTCCGGAATGGGAAAATGCTCGCTTACAGTTGCTCTTCCTATAGTTTCCGCAACGGGAGTTGAGTGCTGCTGCATACCGACGGCTCTTTTATCCACCCATACCGGCGGCTTCACTGACTGGACGTTTACCGACCTGAGCGGGGATATAGTCCCGATCGCCGAGCATTGGCACAGCCTGGGACTAAGGTTCGATGCAATATATTCCGGCTATCTCGCCTCCGAGGCGCAGGGAAAGCTGCTCGAGCGCGCGATCGAGCTTCTGAAAAACGACGAGACGCTCGTCATTGTCGATCCTGCCATGGCCGATAACGGCAAATACTACGCGAACCTCGGTGACTGGATGGCGGAGTGCTTCCGTCGACTCATTAAAAAAGCAAATATCATAACGCCGAATATAACCGAGGCATGCTTACTGACCGGTATGGAATACAGACCCGGTACTCACAGCATGGCGTATGTCACTGAGCTTATCGACAGGCTCTCCGAGCTGGGGCCGGATTTTGTTGCCGTGACGGGTGTCAGCGCAGAGCCGGGGAAGGTCGGCATAGTTGCGCGCGATAACAAAAGCGGCCGGCTGTGTTCGGTCATGAACGAGGCTCTCGACGGCACCTTCCACGGCGCGGGAGATGTCTTTGCCTCGGCCTTTGCGGCACTTTTGACTCGCGGAGCGGCTCTTGAGGATGCGCTCAATGCTGCCGAGGAGTTTGTCACCGCCGCGATAGAGCGCACCGCAAAGCGAAATACGCCGCGTCATTACGGGCTCGATTTCGAGGGCGTCCTGCCAAAATATATAGAAATCTGCCGAGGTCTGTTCGAGTAGTCGAACAGTGCTTTGACCAAGCGTTCGGGAAATGAGAATTGGCAAAATAAATTTGGAAATACTTTTGACATAAACTTGACATTTCGGCTAAACCTAAAGTATAATCATGCGAAGGGGTATGGGAAACCATACTGGAAACTGGTAAGCAAAAATTTTAAATAAGCGGAAGGGGTTGCAAATGAAAGACCTAAAACATCTGATATATTTTGAAAACCTGCTGCAGGACGCTCAGAATGAGCTTGTCACCAAGGCAGTGGAGGATGGGCAGATAGCACTCGGTTACAACTGCTATTACATACCCGAAGTCCTTCTCAATCTTGAAGGTTGCTTCTCTTCAAGACTTCGCGCTCCCAATTGCACGTCCAGCGATATCGCAAACTACTACATGACAAACCGTACCTGCCCCTATGCACGCTCCATTCTTGAGCGCGCCATCGAAGGCGGATACAACTACCTCAGCTGCCTGTTCGGCGCGGAAAGCTGCGCGACCATGGAGCGTATGGAAGAGCATTTCTTCCTCATCAATCCCGTTAAGCATGACGGATTCTTCGTTACCCAGATCGATCCTCCCATGAAGGGCGATCAGACCAACCTTGATTACTACAAAGCTCAGCTTAAGCTCAAAGTCGTTGACGAGATGAAGAACCGTCTTGGAGTTGATGTCTCCGATGAGGCTATGCGCAAGGCTATCGAGCAGCACAACGAGCTCAGCCGCATCATCACCGAGATCGGCAACTTCCGCAAGCTCGATAATCCGCCCATCACCGGCTATGAGTTCCATGTCATCCAGCTCGTAAGCCAGGTCTGCCCCCATAAGCTGATCCTGCCTTACCTCAAGGAGACTCTTGAAGAGATCAAGACCCGCGAACCGGAAGAGAAGTTCCCGTTCCGCGCCCGCGTTGCACTTGTCGGCTCCGAGGTCGATGATCCCGAGTTCACAAAGCTTATCGAAATGTGCGGTGCAATGGTCGTTGCCGACCGCTACTGCTTCGGCTCGTTCCCCAGCAGAGAGCAGATTGAGATCAAGGAAGGCGAGACCGCGTTCGACGCCATCTGCCGCCACTACCTGTACTGGAACCAGTGCGCACGCTTTATGGATGGCTTCAAGATCGACCAGCGTCACGCTATCGCGGCCCAGCTCGTTGAAGATTTCAAGGCTGACGGCATCATCTACGAAAACATGAAGTTCTGCGAGTTCTGGAGCTATGAGAAGGTTCTTGCAAACCACATCTTCACGAACGAAAAGCACATTCCTTGCTGCACCATCGAGAAGGAGTATTCCCTCGGCGCAGTCGGACAGCTTCGTACACGTTTCCAGGCGTTCATCGAATCCCTGGAGATCAAGTCCATTCAGGGAGGTAAGTAATGATGTTCGATAAAGTAATAGCAGCTGTTGATAAAAAGCTTGAACGCTTTGATCCCATATGGCAGGCCGAGAACGGCGTAGGCGGCCAGAGAGACCGTTACTACGACAAGACCGGCGTTGCAAAATGGCGTGAGTGGCGCGGCGTTAAGGACACCATGGTCGACTACGGCGCATGGCTGAAGAACCTCGCTTCCATGGCAATGATGGTCGCATCCGCTCCAATCCCCTGCCTTAAGGGCTTTTGGGAGTATCGCTGGATGGGCTCTTACCTCGGCACATTCATGTTTATTGACCGCCTGTTTGAAGGCTTCCGCGGCTACGAGCTGGTCACGGCACACAAGTGCATGCACGCTATCGTCCGCAGCCTGACCAAGAAGATTGCGTTCTGCCTGTCCAACGACCGTCGTCTCGGAGGCGGCAAGGATACCGACCGCATCGTTCCCATGGACGAGGTTCTGCCTCCGCTGTTCATGATGGGCTTCAAAGAGCTCGTTCCGTTCCCCCTCCAGACTCTGCCCGAGTTCATCATCTGCGACGTTGACCAGCACATCGAGCCTTATTACATCGACGTTGCCGAGTCCTTCGGACTTCCTGCCGACGTCTGCTCGCGCTGCGCGGCCGAGACCGGTGTTGCACTCGACGACGCATTCCCCCTCATAGGTAAGGCAATGATCTCGACCAACATGCCTTGCAACGCATCCGAGGCGACCTCCATGTTCCAGCGCCGCCGCATAGGCATGCCGGACTTCCCCGTAACCCTGGCCATGATCCACAACGAGCCGGGCGCACATCCGTATTCCACTCAGATGCTCAAGGACGCCATCGCTTTCGTTGAAAAAGAGTACGGCGTGAAGTACGACTGGGATAATCTCTTTAAGTACGCAAAGCTCATGAATGAGCAGAACACTATAGAGCTTGAAAAGTGGGACTACTTCAAGACCCCGTATTCGGCTCTGTGCGGCATTGCCGAGACGCTTTATCGTCTGTATGCATGGGCATCCGTAAACGGAACCGATCCTTACTTCAACAAGGTCGACCGCCAGGTCATCAAGATCATGCGCAAGGCGTATGAAGAGAAGAAGGAGCCGTTCGGCGGCAGAACCCGTCACCGCGCATTCCTGTGGGGACCCTCCGCTGTTTACTACACCGATTTCCCGACCTGGATCCAGAACTGCTGGGGCATCAATATCGTCCTGAACATGGACTCCACCATGGGTCACAACATGATCAACACCGAAGATCCCGACGAGGCAATCAAGGATCTTGCTCTGTTCTCCGAGAAGGCAACCATGCGTCACCACGCCGTCGGCGGCTGGGACAATGTCAACGCCATCTGGGAGTGGGCAAAGAACTTTAACTGCGACATGGTGCTCATGAACGACAACATCGCCTGCAAGGGCATGCTCGGCGTTCACGCTCTCATGGAAGAGCAGGCAAGGGATCTCGGCTTCCACTTCATCTTCATCGAGCATGACCTTGAGGACTGCCGCACTGTTTCCCGTCAGGATATGCGTAACTGCGTAAACGGCTACATGTCCGTCGTTCTGGGCGAGGAGCCTCTTGATCCCACGCTCGTTGAGTTTGACGACAGCGCTGCATATTAATAGGAGGATAAGGTAATAATGAAAACTGTTGCAAAGATCGGCGGCAAGGTCGCCATGTTCGCTTTCCTCGCTTTTGTCGGAACCTTTACCCTGTATATGACCAATGGCGAAAACAAGCTCATCTACTATGTCATTCGCCCGTTGCTGAATAAGCATTACGACTCTCAGGTCCGTGACCGCAGAATCGTGTAATAATAAGGATTAATTGATAATCCAGAAAGATGGAATGCAGCTGCCTCTAAGGCGGCTGCATTTTTCTTGTATGCTGTTGGCATTAAATGCAGCCGCAATTCTTGCCCATGGATGCGCAAAACATACGGAGAAATTCTATATGTTTGACAGAGCTGCAAGATGAAGCTTTGTTTCATCAAGGTTGTGCAACGCTATAAGATTTTTCTTTTCCTCTACGGGCACTTCCATAGAGAATTTTTTCTTTACTGCCGTTTTGTTATCTCGGCTGTCTTTCTGAGAAAATATTCCGTTTTCAGCCTCTGATGCGTTCCTGCCTCGATGTGCTCCGCCATCCACTCCATCATTTCGTCGAGCATTTCGGGAGTATTCAGCATCATTGCTATACCAACTATTGCGTCCCTTTCCACGCCGAAAAGATGAAGTCCATTGATTAAATGTTTCTGAGCTGGGGAAAGTTCCATTACTAACCTCCTCTATAAAATCCTCAATATATGCTTTGTTCTGTTTAGTGATATTTGCTGTTGCCAAGATCGTATAATCAGTAAACGATTGATTACTGTAAATATAAAACTTTCCAGAAGTAAATGCAAACCATTCTTTAGGCAAATGTCCGCGCATAGCACGCAACCGTTCAAAACGGTTGTTTTCCATGGTTTCAATCTCGACACTCCGGCCGCGCTGAGCACGGCTAAACCTCACCCCACCTTTCGGCGGTGCTCTGCCTTTGTTCGAAGTCTCGGCGGTGTGCTTGCGGAAACTCTCCTGCACCTTGCCGTAGTTTGCGCTGTCGTGATCCGTTCCGGCAAAGATGTTTAAGCTGACGAGAGCCGAGCACGCATCGGTTTTGACGGGCAGCTTTTAGCTCATGCTGCGTTAAAGCTCTTGACAATACGGCAGTATTCTCAGCGAGCTTTGCCTTGCCTGAGCAAAAATCTGCCCGACAAAACTACAAGGCAAAAGTAGCTGGATGAGCGCGCTGACAGGCGATACGTGTTCGACTCTTGTCAGCTTATCTTGCCCAGCGCGTCGCAGCACATTTCCTCAAACGCTTCGGCCTCGCTTATCGTGTCGCCGTATGCGTGTCTGTAGACCTCAACAGCGCTGTTAAGCTCTTTCTCCGAGAGGCCTGCATGGCACTGCGCAGCTCGTCAAGGCTTATATCGCCCTGTGGGGCGCGATAGGCTAACTACACATATAAGAGAAAAGCTCCTGCAAGATCATCTTGCAGGAGCTTTGAGTTTAGATATCAGAATGCCTTGACAAACTCCATGTAGCGATGGAGCATTGCTGCCATCTCGGAGCGGAGAGCGGTCTTGTTGGGGCCGAAGCTGCCATCGGTGTAGCCGTTGACAACACCAACAGAGGTTGCCCAGATGATCGCGTCGCGCGCCCATGCGCCTACGCTGGCCGCGGCGGTGAAGTTGGGAACGCCGCTGACGGTCGGGGAACCGGAGTAGCGATAGACCATGGTGACGATCTCAGCGCGCGTTATGGAGTCGTTGGGAGCGAACGTCGTGGCGGTCTTGCCGAGGGTGACTCCGGCGTTATATGCCCAGATGATCGCATCGTAGCACCACTTTGCGCCGATATCGGTGAATGCAGGGATCTGCATGCCTTCAACGGAAGGCGAGCCCTCCATGCGATAGAGAACGGTGACGAACATTGCGCGCGTCATCTTGGTGTCCGGGCCGAACTTGGTGGCGGAAATGCCCTTCATGATGCCGTGCTGCCATACATACTCAACATCGGCGCGGCACCAAGCGGTCTTGGGAACGTCGGTGAAGGGGAAAGGAACGTATTCGCCGCAGTTTTTGCAGCGGATACCGTCGAGGTCGCTGAAATCGTGGCCGGTGGCCTTGATGACCTCGGATACGCTGAGAACTTCATTGCACACGCTGCAGTGGCTGCCCTCGGTGCGGCCGTCAGTGGTGCAGGTGGCTGCGATGGCCGGAGTGTCGATGACCTTGACGTGCTGGCAGGGAACGACCGGGGTAACGGTGAGCTTTGCCTCGTCGGTTACGAACAGGGTGATGTCCTTAAGTGCGATGTTATAGATCACGCATGCGAAAGTGCGGCCGTTATCCGCGGCTGCGGTGTTCTTAAGCTCAAGAGTGTCAGTGGTGCTGAGGGAAACCTTGCTCAGAGCCTGGAAGAGCTTCATTGCGATCTCAAGCTTGCTGCCGGAAAAGTCGATGCCGCCGAGGTCAAGACCCTTGACGACGGAAGGCTCGATCCACATGTACTTGAGGCCGGATGCATTGCCGTTGACCTTTACGTTGAAGGTCGCGGTCTCACCTTCATTCACGGTAACGTCTTTGGGGCCGGTAACATCAAGCTTGCTGCCGATAAGTCCGGCGATAGCCTTGAGAAGAGTGTATGCATCAAGCTGCCCGAGAATTCCGCCGATATCGCCGTCACCGCCGATGAGTCCCTTGAGGATCTCAATAATCTTATCGGTGTCGATATTGCCGT
>ENA-UOJE01003389-UOJE01003389.1-human-gut-metagenome-genome-assembly--contig:-C23-NODE-3389-length-10840-cov-9.704497_pt1 | contig 10840 bp, 8 predicted proteins | sample MGYA00242341_ERZ723888 | MGnify/ENA metagenome assembly ERZ723888 | reverse complement strand
GATAAATGGAAAACATCAGACTTCGCAGTATGGGCGGAATGAAGGCACCTTTCTACCGCATCGTCGTTGCTGACTCCCGTTGCCCCCGTGACGGCCGCTTCATCGAGGAGATAGGCACTTACGATCCCATGGCAGAGGGCGAAAACATCAAGGTCGATCTCGAGCGCGCAAAGTACTGGATATCCAACGGTGCTCAGCCTACCGAGACCGTACGCGGCCTGCTTACTAAAGTCGAGGCCTAACAAGGAGAAGCTACCGGCATGAAAGAACTTTTGACCTATATCGTACAGAGCCTCGTTGAAAAACCCGAGGAGGTCTCTGTGACCGAGCGCGTTCACGGCGGCGAGACCGTATATGAAGTACGCGTAGCTGACGGAGACATGGGCAAGGTCATTGGCCGGCAGGGCAGGATCGTAAAAGAGATCCGTATACTCATGCGGGCTGTCGCCCAGAGACAGGGCAAAAAGGTTTCAGTCGATATCATGGACTGATTAAAAAGCAGAACGGAAATTACCGTTCTGCTTTTTTGTTGTTCACAAAGTACACAAAGTGCATTTTTAGTGCCGCCGCGCTTGTTAAATCGTGAGTATTGTGGTAAATTATATACTGACCAACTATGGAGGTTTTCACATGGAAAAGCAGCAGTATATCGAAGCGGGCAAAATCGTGAATACACACGGCGTGCGCGGCGAGGTCAAGATCCAGGTATGGCTTGACAGTCCGGAGTTCATGCGCCGTTTTAAGACTTTATATATCGACTCAAAGCCGGTCAGGCTCCTCTCATCGCGCGCGCATAAGGGCTTTCTTATCGCCATGCTCGACGGGGTGGAGGATATAAACGCGGCCATGAGCCTGAAGAATAAGACCGTTTACATCGACCGCGCGGATGCAAAGCTCAAAAAGGGCGAATACTTCCTGTGCGATATCATCGGCTCGCGCGTCGAGACCGAAAACGGCGAGCTTGTCGGCACACTTGAGGATATCCTCGAAACGCCGGCGTCGTCGGTGTACATCATTCGCGGCGAAACAGAGCACATGATCCCGGCGGTCCCTGAATTCGTGCTCAAAACCGATGCCGAAAACGGGATAATAACCGTGCGCCTGATAGAAGGCATGTAATATATTATGTTAACTGACAATAAGGAGAGCTTCCCCGGAATGAGAATAGATATTATGACGCTGTTCCCGGATACGATGAATGCGATAATGCATGAAAGCATCCTCGGACGGGCGGCGAAAAAGGGGATAATCGAGATAAACTGCGTGCAGATACGCGATTATACGGAAAATAAGCAGTGCCAGGTAGACGACTATCCGTATGGCGGCGGTTGGGGCTGCGTTATGATGGCGCAGCCGCTCAAGTCCTGCCTTGATGACATTATGTCAACTGCGCAGGGCAAGCGCAGCCGCGTTATCTACATGTCGCCGCAGGGCAAGCCATACGATCAGGCAACGGCAAGGCGACTTAAAAACGACTATGACCATCTCGTGCTCGTGTGCGGCCATTATGAGGGCATAGACGAGCGCTTTATCGAGCAGTGCGTCGATGAGGAGATATCGCTGGGCGATTTCGTCCTGACAGGCGGAGAGCTTGCCGCGATGGCGGTTGCCGACTCCGTGTGCCGCCTCGTGCCGGGCGTTCTGGCCGATGAGGAGTGCTTCACCGGCGAAAGCCACTGGGACGGAGTGCTCGAATATCCGCAGTATACGCGCCCCGAGGTCTGGGAGGGCAGGGAAGTACCGAAGGTGCTTCTCGGCGGAGACCATGCTGCCGTTGCGCGCTGGCGGCGTAAAAAAAGCCTTGAGCGCACGATGGACAAGCGCCCGGATATGTTTGAAAAGCTTGAGCTGACGGATAAAACCGACTTGAAGCTTTTGGACGAGATAAAGAAAGAGCGCAGCCGCATGCAGCTCACAAAGCCGATAGAGTGCCGCAAGGCCGTGCCGGAGGATATGGATGAGATAATGCTCATCGTGCGTCAGGCCCGCAATTACCTCAAAAAGCACAGGGTCGATCAGTGGCAGGGCGAGTATCCGGCCGAGGCAAACTTCCTGCCGGATATAAATGCCGGAAGATGCTTTGTTATGACATATGGCGGCGCGGTGGCAGGCTTCTTCTGCCTCGGCGAAGAGCCTGAGCCGGATTACGACGGCATAACCGACGGCCGCTGGCACGGCCAGGGCAAATACTGCACGCTGCACCGAGCGGCGGTGGCCGCCGAATTCCGCGGAACGGGAATGAGCCAAAAGCTCATGGAGGCTCTTGAATGGGGTTCAAGAGGTCTGGGGGCTGAGTCTATACGCACCGATACGCACAGAAAAAACAAGGCTATGCAGCAGCTTCTGCGCGCAAGCGGCTTTGTCTATCGCGGAAACATGCTCTGCTCGGCCGAGCCGGGACACGACCCGGCGCGCCAGTGCTTTGAAAAACTGCTTTGACGGAGAAAACGATGGATCTTACGAACATAAACGATATAAAGGCGCTGCTTGCGCGGCACGGCTTCCGCTTTTCCAAATCCATGGGGCAGAACTTTTTGACCGCTGCGTGGGTGCCGGAGGATATCGCCGACGCAGCCGGGCTTGACGAGCGCACCGGCGTTTTGGAGATCGGCCCAGGCATAGGCTGCCTCACCGAGCAGCTTTCAATGCGCGCAGGCAAGGTCGTTTCCGTCGAGATTGACAAGGCACTCAAACCGGTGCTTCGGGAGACTCTCGGAGGCTGTGAAAATGTCGAGATAGTTTTCGATGATGTGCTCAAGGTCGATATTCCTTCGCTTTTGGATGAAAAAATGCCGGGAATGCGACACGTTGTGTGCGCCAATCTGCCGTATAATGTGACGGGACCTGTGATATCAAAGCTTTTGGAGAGCGGCTGCTTTGACTGCGTGACGGTCATGATCCAGCGTGAAGTGGCACGCAGAATATGCGCAAAGCCCGGAACGGGCGATTACGGCGCGTTCACGGTGTTTGTAAACTGGTTTGCACAGCCAGAGCTTCTTTTCGATGTGCAGCCCGGCTGCTTCATTCCGCAGCCCAAGGTGACCTCAAGCGTAATACGTCTTACGCGGAGATCCGAGCCACCGGCAGAGGTCAAAAGCGAGGCGATGTTTATGCGCGTCGTAAAGGCTGCATTTGCTCAGCGGCGCAAGACTTTGCTGAACGCTTTAAGTGCAGGATTTGGCGAAATGAGCAAGGAAACCGTCGAAAAATGCCTTACAGATAGTGGTTTTGACCCAAAAGTGCGCGGAGAAGTACTTTCAATTGGTGAATTTGCAAAAATCGCGGATGCTTTTTGCGCTGTTTTAGATTAATTTTTGTAAGCAAAATGCATTGATTAAGAACTATCAAAGATGGTAGTCTTAATTAAGGTGTTATTGGTAATAATTTTTATGAAAATATGGAGGAAAAGATCATGAAACTGACCGATAATGTCCACATTCTCAAGTGGGTCGATGAAATGGCCGCACTTACGAAGCCTGAAAAGATCGTTTGGATCGACGGCTCTGAAGAGCAGCTCGAGCAGCTGAGAGCCGAGGCTATGGGCACAGGCGAGCTTATTAAGCTCAACGAAGAGAAGCTCCCCGGATGCTACCTTCACCGTTCGGACGTAAACGACGTTGCGCGCGTCGAAGATCGCACCTTTATTTGCTCCAAGCGTCAGGAGGATGCAGGTCCGACCAACAACTGGATGGATCCTCAGGAGATGTACAAAAAGCTGTATGAGATATTCGACGGCTCGATGAAGGGACGCACGATGTATGTCATCCCCTATTCGATGGGCGTTGTCGGCTCTGACTTTGCTAAGTACGGCATCGAGCTTACCGACAGCATCTATGTCGTCGTATCCATGGCAATAATGACCCGTATCGGCACCAAGGTGCTCGACGCTATCGGCGACAATGCCGACTATATCAAGGGCCTGCACTCCAAGGCTCAGCTCGATCCCGAGAAGAGATACATCGTCCACTTCCCGGAAGACAACACCATCATGTCCGTCAACTCCGGCTACGGCGGCAACGTTCTGCTCGGCAAGAAGTGCTTTGCTCTGCGCATAGCCTCCACCCTCGGCAGAAAAGAGGACTGGATGGCAGAGCATATGCTCATCCTCGGTGTTGAAAATCCGCAGGGCGAGATCCGCTACGTCTGCGGCGCATTCCCGTCCGCATGCGGCAAAACAAACCTCGCAATGCTCATTCCGCCCGAGGCTTACCGCGAAAAGGGCTGGAAGTGCTGGACGGTCGGCGACGATATCGCATGGCTGCGCATCGGTCCCGCCGGCCGATTGGGGGCAGGAACCCCCGAAAACGGCTTCGGTGGCGTGGCTCCCGGCACCAGCGCAAAGTCAAACCCCAACGCACTTGCCGCAACCAAGAAGAACACCATCTTCACCAACGTTGTCCACAATCTTGACGACAACACCGTCTGGTGGGAAGGCATGGATAAGAATCCCCCCAAGAACGCTGAAAACTGGAAGGGCGAAAAGTGGGACTGCACCGACGGCAGCAAGGGCGCACACCCCAACTCTCGTTTCACCGCTCCGGCCGTGAACTGCCCCTGCATCAGCCCCGAGTTTGAAAGCAAGACCGGCGTTCCCATCTCCGCCATCATCTTCGGCGGCCGCCGCGCAAAGACCGCTCCTCTGGTCTATCAGTCCCGCGACTGGGATCACGGCGTGTTCGTCGGCTCCATCATGGCAAGCGAGACCACCGCAGCTGCAACCGGCAAGGTCGGCGTTGTAAGGCGCGATCCCATGGCGATGCGTCCGTTCTGCGGCTACAATATGGGCGACTACTGGCAGCATTGGCTCGACATGGGCGCAAAGCTTTCCAATCCCCCGAAGATCTTCAACGTCAACTGGTTCCGCACCGATGACGAGGGCAACTTCGAGTGGCCCGGCTTCGGCGATAACCTGCGCGTTGTCGAGTGGATACTCGGCCGCTGCTTCGGCGAGAAGGACGCAGTCGAGACCGAGCTTGGCTATGAGCCCAAGCCCGAGGACATCAACCTCGAAGGCGTTGATGTCACTCTCGACACCGTTAAGGATATCCTCGGAGTCGATAAGGAGCTATGGCTTGAGGAATGCAAGGGCATCCGCGAGTATTACGCACAGTTCGGCGATAAGCTGCCCAAAAAGCTTGCACAGGAACTCGACGACCTCGAGGCAAGACTTAAAAAGTAAAAAAACGCGCGCTTTTGCGCGCGTAAGCATAGAAAGGATGATTACCCAATGAGCAAGAAGTATGTTTATCTGTTCTCCGAAGGCAACGCAAAAATGCGTGAGCTTCTCGGCGGTAAGGGCGCAAACCTGGCGGAAATGACCAACATCGGTCTGCCCGTACCCCAGGGCTTCACCATTACCACCGAGGCATGCACGCAGTACTATGAAGACGGCCAGAAGATCAATGATGAGATCATGGCAGAGATCATGGAGTACGTAGTGAAGATGGAAGGCATCACCGGAAAGAAGTTCGGCGACCTTGAAAATCCTCTCCTCGTATCTGTCCGCTCCGGCGCACGCGCATCCATGCCCGGCATGATGGACACCATCCTCAACCTCGGCCTGAACGAGCAGGTCGTTGAAGTCATGGCTAAGAAGTCCAATAATCCCCGTTGGGCATGGGACTGCTACCGCCGCTTCATCCAGATGTACTCCGACGTTGTTATGGAAGTCGGCAAAAAATACTTCGAACAGCTCATTGATGAAATGAAGGAAGCTCGCGGCGTAACTCAGGACGTTGAGCTGACCGCGGACGACCTTAAGGAACTTGCAGGCAAGTTCAAGGCAGAATACAAGGAAAAGATCGGCGAGGACTTCCCGACCGACCCGAAAGAGCAGCTTATGGGCGCTATCAAGGCAGTTTTCCGCAGCTGGGACAACCCCCGTGCAAACGTTTACCGCCGCGATAATGACATCCCCTACAGCTGGGGCACCGCTGTCAACGTTCAGATGATGGCATTCGGCAACATGGGCGACGACTGTGGTACCGGCGTTGCATTTACTCGCGACCCCGCAACCGGCGAGAAGAAGCTCATGGGCGAGTTCCTTACCAATGCACAGGGCGAAGATGTCGTCGCCGGCGTCCGTACCCCGATGCCCATCGCACAGATGGCAGAGAAGTTCCCCGAGGCATTTGCCCAGTTTGAGAACGTCTGCAAGACCCTTGAAGATCACTATCGTGATATGCAGGACATGGAGTTCACCGTTGAAAACGGCAAGCTCTACATGCTCCAGACCCGTAACGGCAAGCGCACCGCACAGGCCGCGCTCAAGATCGCATGCGACCTCGTTGACGAGGGCATGATCACCGAAAAAGAAGCCGTTGCAATGATCGATCCCAGAAACCTTGACACTCTGCTGCACCCCCAGTTTGATGCTGCCGCCCTAAAGGTTGCAACTCCGATGGGCAAGGGCCTTGGTGCATCCCCCGGCGCTGCATGCGGCAAGGTCGTTTTCACCGCTGAGGAAGCAAAGGCATGGAACGAGCGCGGCGAAAAGGTCGTTCTCGTCCGTCTCGAGACCTCTCCCGAGGATATCGAGGGCATGAAGGCCGCACAGGGCATCCTGACCGTTCGCGGCGGCATGACCAGCCACGCAGCCGTTGTTGCTCGCGGCATGGGCAAGTGCTGTGTCTCCGGCTGCGGCGACATTAAGATGGACGAGGAGAACAAGCAGTTCACCCTCGCCGGCAAGACCTTCCACGAGGGCGACTTCATCTCTCTCGACGGCTCGACCGGCAAGATCTACGACGGCATCATCCCCACCGTTGACGCTTCCATCGCAGGCGAGTTCGGTCGCATCATGGCATGGGCCGACAAGTATCGCCGCCTCCAGGTTCGCACCAATGCAGATACTCCGTACGATGCACGCAAGGCTCGCGAGCTTGGTGCACAGGGCATCGGCCTTACCCGTACCGAGCACATGTTCTTCGACAGCGACCGTATCGCCGCGTTCCGCGAGATGATCTGCGCCGACACGCTTGAAGAGCGCGTTGCGGCTCTGGCAAAGCTCGAGCCCATGCAGCAGGCCGACTTCGAGGGCATCTATGAAGCAATGGAAGGCTGCCCGGTAACCATCCGTTTCCTTGATCCTCCTCTCCACGAGTTCGTTCCCACTGAGGAAGCCGATATCGAGGCTCTGGCAAAGGCACAGCATAAGTCCGTTGAGACTATCAAGGCTCTCATCGCATCCCTGCATGAGTTCAACCCCATGATGGGTCACCGCGGCTGCCGTCTGGCTGTCACCTATCCCGAGATCGCTGCAATGCAGACCCGTGCTGTCATCAGCGCTGCAATAAACGTTCAGAAGCGCCATCCCGAGTGGAAGATGGTTCCCGAGATCATGATCCCGCTGGTCGGCGAGGTCAAGGAGCTCAAGTACGTAAAGAACGTCGTTGTCAAGAACGCCGACGAGCTGATCGCTGCAAGCGGCCTTGATATGAAGTACCTTGTCGGTACCATGATCGAGATCCCCAGAGCGGCTCTGACCGCCGACGAGATCGCCAAGGAAGCAGAGTTCTTCTCCTTCGGCACCAACGACCTGACTCAGATGACCTTCGGCTTCAGCCGTGACGACGCAGGCAAGTTCCTCGGCGCTTACTACGATAAGAAGATCTATGAGAACGACCCGTTTGCAAAGCTCGACCAGGTCGGCGTAGGCAAGCTTGTCAAGATGGCATGCCAGCTCGGCCGCGCAACTCGTCCCGACCTGCACCTGGGCATCTGCGGCGAGCACGGCGGCGACCCCTCCTCTGTGGAATTCTGCCACAAGGTTGGCCTCGACTACGTCTCCTGCAGCCCCTTCCGCGTTCCCATCGCACGTCTCGCCGCCGCACAGGCCGCTATTAAGGAACAGCGCCAATAAAAAGATGGTGCAAGTGGCGTAGGAAAAATAACTGATATAAATACGGTCACACAGTCCGTCGGGATTGTGTGACCGTTAATTTTTGCCCATTTTCAGCTAAATACACCGTAAATCAAGCCGCCGATTTCACTATGAAATCAGCGGCTTTTTCGTGTTCAAAAAAATCTTTTGAAATTTTTTCGCTCAGGGGGTTAAAAAATGAGCTTTCTCGCTGCCTACCTATTGAGGGACAAAACGAATGCCTTTGAACCTTGAAAATCGAATAGATATTCAACAGGTACATTCCTGATCGGGGGCGAAAGCCCCAGCCGGATGAAGGTGCGCCACGAACTTCCTGCCCATAAGGGTTATCACGGAAAGCAAGGTTGGTAGCGATTCCGAACCATTCTGAAATATCCGCTTGCTACGGATAAGGCGATGAAACGATTCAGGGACAATGATACTTCCCTATGGGGCTGGCGGAGTACCCGGCAGAGGTGAGATTCCTATGAGTTCGGTCAGCAGCCGAACGCCTGTTGATTTCCTTTTACGCATTTGGGGGATGAGATCGAATTAAATGCGACCACCAAAGCACAGGATACACTTCCTGTGTTTTGGTGGATCGAGCGATCCAAATCTAATAAGAAGGAGGAAAGCAAAAATGCCAAACTGCAAAACGATTGCTATCTGCAATCAGAAAGGCGGCACAGGCAAAACGACCACAACGGTCAATTTGGGTGTCGGGCTTGCACGACTCGGCAAGAAGGTACTCCTTGTAGATGCCGACCCGCAGGGCGACCTCACGACTTGCCTCGGATGGCGAGATAATGACAGTCTTACGACGACCATTACCGATAAGCTATGGATATCAGCGGCGGTCGAGCCGTATGGAAAGATGTGTTGGCGGTATATGCAGTCAAGACGAATACCGACAAGGACAATCCGCAGGAGGTTGCCACGATGGACGAGAGTAAGAAGCAGCTTCTATCGGACATCTTTTGGAAGATGAACTCCATATCCTCCCGCAGTGAAAGCCACTCGGAAACGGAAATTACCGAAACGGACGACGGAAACGGCAACATCGTTCAGACGGAAACTACGGTCACAAAGACAACACTCTATATCACGGTTTCCCATTTGACAGTGGAGGAAATGGCTGATCTGTATGGCTTCAATGAGGAACAGCGGGAGTACCTTGCCGAGCTACTCAAGGACGAAAACAATTCCCTTTGGGCGGCAGTCCTTTACGGCATTCGTTATAGCGAGGATCAGATTGTCACCGTCGCTCTTTCTCAGGTGGGCAATGTGGGCGGCGAACCGTACTGGTCTTGGTACGGCTTCGGAAGCCGTGTGGAATGGTGCGCTTGTTTTGTAAGCAGGTGTGCCGATCAGTGCGGCTATATCGACACTGGGGTTATACCCAAATATGCAGGCTGCGTGAACGGCGTCCAGTGGTTCAAAGACCGTTGACAGTGGATAGATGGCTCTGCCGAGCCTGTCCCCGGAATGATTATTTTCTTTGATTGGGATAATAAAGGTTCGTCGGGTCCGCAGGACGGACAATCTGACCACACCGGCATTGTCCAAAAGGTCGAGAACGGTATCGTTTATCATGCAGGACAGTTTAAGTACGGTTCCACTACGCCTACAAGAGAAATGCTCATAAGTGCATATAAGCTGAATAACGTCAGCAGCAATATATTAAATCTAACGTGGAACGGGGTGTACGGTTCGGGCGGCCTGGGCCGGAACAGCAGAGTGCTTGACTACCAAAAGGTCAACGACGATTCACAACACAAACGAACAGAACTATTGAAAAAGGTTGGGCAAAGATCGACTATACCTTCACTGTGGAACAAACCGGCGAGTACTACATCGGAGTAGAGGCCGGCGGTTTCAGCGGAATGTACTATGTGGACGATATTCAGATTGAGAAGGGCGGACTGTCCGGCTCGACGAACCTTGTGCAGAACGGTAAGCTGTCGGGGACGAACGGCTGGAGCTTAAGCGGTGCAAGCTATGACAGCAGCGAAGATTCGAAAGATCCCTTTGGAGCAGGCGTCATAAAGATGGAAGGCTCACCGGATGCAAACCGATGCGCCTTGCAGAACGTGCCAATATACGACAATGAACCGGGAACATACATATTGTCCGGCTGGGGCAAAGCAACGGCAGTAGGAAGCACGGAAGAGGAATACGACGGGAAGAAAGCGTATTTCGGGCTATTGGCGGCAATTTCGTATGTGAACGCAGACGGAACCGGAACAGCATATTCCGAGTGGCACTATGTTCCGTTCAACAAGGATTATACAGGATGGCAGTACGCAAGCGGAGTAGTAATACCGAAGCAGGACAAAGCGGTCAACGCCATACAGGTATATCTGATCTATTGCGGCAATGCGAACACGGCGTATTTCGATAACATCAGCCTGACGAAGGAGCCGTGCAGCAGCTACACCTACGACGACAAGGGCAACCCCGTATCGGCCAAGGAGGGCGGTGCAAAAACGAACTGCGAGTACCAGTCCGGCACGAGCATCCTGACCAAATACACCGCGTCCACGGGCGTGACCTCGAGCTTCACCTACGCACCGACGACGCATAACCTGAACACCGTAACGTCGGCGGGAGTCACGACAACGAACACGCACAACTCGGCAGGTCTGCTTACGCAGAGCGTGAGCACGGGCGGCGGACAGAAGCAAAAAACGTCGGCGACGTATGACAGCTACGGGCAAAAGACTTCGTCAACGGACGTGAACAACACGACGACGAGCTACGACCGCAGCTATTACACCGGCCATCACATCAGCGGCATCACCGAGGGCAGCCTGAAGCAGCAGCGCTTCACGTATCTAACGAACGAGCGCCTTTCGATCACGAGCATGTCCGGCCTCGCCGCGCAGCACTATAACTACTCGACCGGCCAGCTATCGGCGCTCGCACGCAAAAGCCGCGTCGGCACGGGCGCGTTCACGTGGCAGAGCTACCACTTCGCGT
>ENA-UOJE01003387-UOJE01003387.1-human-gut-metagenome-genome-assembly--contig:-C23-NODE-3387-length-10842-cov-4.733290_pt1 | contig 10842 bp, 8 predicted proteins | sample MGYA00242341_ERZ723888 | MGnify/ENA metagenome assembly ERZ723888 | reverse complement strand
TTAAGATGACATAATGGCGGCATGCTTATATAATCTTAGTATACATTTGTTTGTGTAAGATTATTATAAGGGGTGCCGCTTTTGCAGTTTAATGAAGCACAGATTCAGGCTATACAACATAATACAGGACCGTGCATGGTAATTGCAGGACCGGGTTCAGGAAAGACAACGGTTCTTACACACAGGGTGAGATATCTGATTGAGAGGTACGGCGTTAATCCATCAGATATTCTTGTTATTACATTTACTAAGGCTGCTGCTGAACAGATGAAGCTTAAGTTTAAGGGGTTGTCAGAGGGCAGAAACTCTGCAGTGACGTTTGGCACATTTCATGCAGTATTTTTTACAATACTTAAGGCAGCATATAATTATTCTGCACACTGTATTATTAAGCCGCAGATACAGCATGAATTCGTGAAAGACCAGATGTGCAGGCTTGAACTGGAGTATGATGATGAGAACGAAGCTGTAGCTGGTGTTTTATCTGAGATAAGCTGTGTTAAGGGTGAAGATGTTAATATAGATGAATATGAGAGCAGATGTATTCCACCACAGAGTTTTAGAATAATGTATAGGGCATATGATGATATGCTTGTAAGAAAACATCTGATTGATTTTGATGATATGATTGTACAGTGCCGCGAGCTTCTGATGCAGAGAGAAGATTACAGGAGGGCGTGGCAGAATAAGTATAAGTACATTCTGATAGATGAATTTCAGGATATTAATAAGGCACAGTTTGATGTCGTGAGGATTCTTGCTGATGAATACAGAAATCTTTTTGTGGTGGGGGATGATGACCAGAGTATATATGGATTCAGGGGTTCTGCTCCACAGATAATGTTAGATTTCAATAAGTATTATAGTGATGCAGTGAGAATTGACATGTGTATTAATTACAGGTCAACGGGCAATATTGTGTTTGCTTCAAGGGCTGTAGCAGAGGAGAATGAGCATCGTTATTATAAAGATATAACGACGTACAATTCACAAGGAGATACTGTGTCTGTATATGAATTTAACAGTCTGAATGATGAGAAAGCATTTCTTGTATCAGAGATAAGAAGACTGATTGATACTGGAATAGCTGCTGATGACATTGCTGTGTTATCAAGAACTAATGTAATTGGGAATATGTATATGTCAAGGCTTGAAAGTGATGGAATTCCATGCTGCGATTATTCAGTAGTACAGGATATATATGAGCACTGGATAAGTAAGGATATTCTTACATATATAAGGATAGCACTTGGCAGCAGGGAAAGAATAGACTTTCTGCGGATTATTAATAAGCCGCTCCGATATATAAGCCGTTCATATATTACACAGCCGGCAGATATTAATGCATTGAAGAGAGGCTATGAGGGGAATGAACAGATGAGTGAACAGGTGGAAAAGCTGGCATCTGATATTAACATGATAAGAAATATGTCTCCATTTGCAGCTGTTAATTATATAAGAAAGGGTATTGGCTACGATGAATATATAAGAAATTATATATATGAACATAAGGCTGATAAGGAAGAATTATATAATGTGCTTGATGAACTGGCACACAGGGCGTCGCGGTATATGAGCCTCTCACAATGGCTTGATGGTATTACAGAATACCTTAAGCAGTGTGATACTCAGCGTAGGAACAACACGGTGGAAGGTGTGCATATGCTTACAATGCATGGCTCTAAAGGGCTTGAATATAAGATTGTGATGGTGATGGATGTATGTGAGGGGATAATACCGTATAATAAGGCAGTTCTTGATGAGCAGATAGAAGAGGAAAGAAGACTTTTTTATGTTGCAATGACAAGGGCAAAAGAAAAGTTGTATCTTCTGTACCCCAAGCAGAGGTACAACAAAGATACAACCCGTTCACGCTTTATAGAAGAACTTCTTACTGCTCGTTATCCTCTTCTTCGTACAGATCTTCATACTCCATAGCATCTAATTCTTCGTCAAATGCTTCAGATACAAGCTCATATTCTTCATCAGATTCAATATTCTCAAGTATAGGTTCGTTGTCGCCTTCAACCTTGTATCTGTAAAGATATACCTCATCGTTGTCTGCAGCTTCACCCTCAAGTGGAAGAAGTGCGATATAGTCGTTATCTCCAGCAGGGAATATGCGTATTATTGCACATTCACATTCTGTGTTATCGTCAAGCATAAGAGTTACTGTGTTATATTCCTGATTATTATTCTCCATAATGTCTCCGTTCTGCCAGTAATGGCTTTAGTATTTTCTCTACTCTAACAAATATTATGTATAAAAGCAATGAAAATAAAGAAAAAACACTTGTCATTTTATTATGTAAGGTGTATATTATGTATAAGTTAATAATTTAAGTCAAAGGGGACGATTTTAGCAACAACGCTAGGATTGTCCCCTTTTTGGTTAAATTAATAGCATTTACAACGAATATTATAATCTGGAGGTTCACGCCATGGATAAAATCGATAAGAAGATAATTACATTATTACAGCAGAATGCAAGAATGCCATTAAAGGCACTCGCCGAGAATGTTTTCCTTTCATCACCGGCTGTTTCAGCAAGAATTGAGAGACTTGAGAAGGAAGAGATTATTGAAGGATATGAAGTTAAGATTAATCAGTTAAAGCTGGGATATCATATAACAGCATTTATTAATCTTGAAGTTGCTCCTGTGCAGAAACCGGATTTCTATCCATTTATCAAGTCATGCCCTAATGTTGTTGAATGTAACTGTGTAACAGGCAATTATTCAATGCTATTAAAAGTTATGTTCCCAAGTACCATGGAACTTGATACATTTATCGGCCAGCTTCAGAAGTTCGGAAGAACAAGTACACAGATTGTGTTCTCAACACCTGTTGCTCCAAGAGGTATTGATGTTAATCAGGAGATGCCTACAGATAATTAAATTCACCAAAAGTTCATAATTATTTAACCTATTAACACTGTCAGACACTTGCTGTTCTGGCAGTGTTTTTGTTATAATTATCTGAGTTTAAATTTCGTGTTACGAGGAGGTATTATGAGTAAGGCTTCAGATATATTAGATAATGTAAGTAAGGTGATTGTGGGTAAGAGAAATGTTTCAGAACTGGTTCTGACAAGTATTATTGCCGGTGGACATGTTCTTCTAGAAGATGTTCCAGGAACCGGTAAGACTATGATGGCGAAAGCATTTGCAAAGAGCATTGATGGACAATTTTCAAGAATTCAATTTACACCAGATCTGCTTCCTTCAGATATTACAGGTGTGCATGTGTTTAACCAGAAAGAGGGTGAATTCGTATTCAGAAGAGGTCCGGTATTCGCTAATGTTATTCTTGCAGATGAGATTAACAGGGCAACACCTAGAACACAGTCAGCATTGCTTGAATGTATGGAGGAACATCAGGTTACTGTGGATGGTGAATATTCTAAGTTAGAAGAACCATTTGTTGTAATTGCAACACAGAATCCTATTGAGACAGCAGGAACTTATCAGCTTCCTGAGGCACAGCTTGACAGATTCCTTATGAAGATTAACATGGGTTATCCAAAGAAAGATGATGAGGTACTTATTCTTAACAGATTCTTAAAAGAAGATCCTTCTAAAGAACTTTCAACAGTTGCAACATGTGAGGATATTGTTGCAATGAAAGAAGATGTGAAAAATGTATATGTTCACCCGGTGCTTATTGATTATATTGTTGAACTGGCAAGGATGACAAGACAGGAGGATAATGTATCAATCGGTGTAAGCCCGAGAGGAACTCTTGGTATGCTCAATGTGGCGAGAGCATATGCGTATATTGCAGGCAGAGATTATGTTGTACCAGAGGACATCAAGATACTTGCACCTGTAGTATGGGCACACAGAATTGTGTTACAGACAGGTTACATGAATATGGATAATAAAGAACAGATTATAGAACATGTTGTTAATAACACAGCAGTTCCTACTGAAGATTGGAAAAGATAATGAATGTATTATTGATGCTTATTGGTGTACTTATAGTATATCTGGCAATTAAGTTTGTATTTCGTTATAACTGGAATAAGGGGCTGGGTGTCGCTCTTGAATTTGAGAAAAAGCATGTTGTAAATGGCGAAACAGTTAATGTTGTTGAGGTTATATCCAACGAAAAACGTCTGCCGCTGCCATGTGTGAATCTTAAGTTTCAGGTGGACAGGGAACTTGAATTTCCTGGAACAGATACTAATTCAAGTGTGTCAGACCTTACATACCGCAATGATGTGTTCTCATTTCTGGCTAATCAGAGAATTACAAGAAGAATTCCTGTTAAATGCAATCACAGAGGTGTGTTCAAAATATCAGGCGTACAGCTTACATTTGCCGGACCATTTATGAACGAGATTAATGTTCTCAAAGTGGATAGTACCTGTGAGATAACAGTTTATCCTAAGACTGTGGATAGTAAGAGATTCAGCTTTATAAGAAGCAGAATATCAGGAGAAGCAGAACGTAAGAAATATATGCTTGAAGATCCATTTGTGTTCAGAGGAATAAGAGATTATACAAGCAACGACAGCCTAAAGAATGTGAACTGGAAGGCAACAGCGAGAACAGGTAATCTGTGTGTTAATGAATATAATGAGTCAGTCAGCCGTAATGTATGTATTCTTCTTAATCTTGAGGATGATGGAATGCTTACATATGATTCGGTTAATGAAGAAGCAATAAGTCTTGCAGCTTCTGTGGCGGAAGAATTCATCAGACAGGGAATAAATGTCTCTCTTATTAGTAATGCATGTGATGTTGACACAAAGGAAGCAGTTGGTATAAGAGAAGGAGCAGGAGTTGGACATCTTGGAAGTATTAATACTGTACTTGCAAGAATGGATTTAAAGCTTGAAAAAGAAGAGTTTGCAGAGCTTATTAACAGAACATTTATAGAAAATGTTTCTGTCCAGAGTAGTGACAACAGTGTATATGTTGTTATATCAGCGAGCAGAAGAAAGAAGCTGCAGCAGACTATGCAGAAGTTTGAGAAAAAGTATGGACAGGTTATATGGATTGTTCCATATATGACTGGTGGAGAATACAGCCTTGATTATTGTGGTATCAGACCAGAGGGCTGGGAAGTGAAATAAGTTTATCAGGAGATAACATATGAATGAGTCGGGACAAGTTTATAATTATAATAAACTGAGAACAATAAGAACATTGACAGATATAATAAGCCAGTGTATTGTAGCGTTCGCATTTTCTGCATTTGTTATATTGGGACTTACGAATAAATCTGACAGTTATATTATTGCAACACTGCTTATGGCAGTTCCGGTTATTATAACTTATGTGGCAAGAAAGAATATACATAAGAATTTTCTATTTATGCTGATTCATGCTGCTTTGCTTATAACAGCCATTATAATTGGTAATGGAGATGCAGAGTCTACAGCATATTTTGTAAGTGTACTTGCTGTGTGTATAAGGTCTGTAAGCATAAGAGTGGCTAATGCAAGAAAAACTGAATATGTGAATGAACCGCTTTATGGGAATCAGTTTGCTGATGTAACTCAGGAAGACAAGAAAGCTGCCTTGCAGGCAGGAGAGAGAATGTCACCTCTGTATTGTCTGGTTATGGTCGCAGGAAGTCTTTATGGCGGTTCAGCAGGCAACAGACTGCTTGTTAACTATGAAACAGTATTATTTGTGCTGTTTGTTCTGCTTGCTTTTCTTGCTAACCAGTTAAAAGAGCTTAATTCTCTGTTTATAAGTAATGCTGGCAAATCAGAATTTCCTGCTGAGAGAATTACAGGAATTAACATGATAATGGTCATGGTTGTGTCAGGACTTATGATTCTTGGCATGATTCTGTTCTATAGTGGGGATTATGGCAATATATTTACACTGATTGGTTCAGGTTTTGTAGCAGTTGTAAGGATAGTGCTGAAGCTGTTCTTAAGACTTATAAGAGAGAAAGAAGAAGTCTCTACGATGCCCGAAGATTCCGTAAATCCAGTCACTGATGATGATGTGGTAAAGGGAGATAACGACCTTGCATTTACTGATAATCCTGTTATGAGTGCATTATTTACAGCATTTGCAATAGTTCTTGTAATTGCACTTGTTGTATTTATTGTCTATATGATTATCAGATATGCCAAGAATTTCAAAAAGTCACAGGATAATAATGGTGATGAGATTGAATTCATTGGCAATGACAGAAGAACAGAAGCAAGGATAAAGAGACGTCAGAGAGCAGAAGAAGCTAAGAATATGCCTGTTAATATGCAGTACAGGAAGGCATTCAGAAAAGCAGCAATAAAATCATCAAAGGCAGCCAGGGATTCGGATGGTAAATCACTTGAAAATATGCAGCCACAGGACATAACAATAAACAGAATAACTAACGATGCTGATGCTGCAGACAGAATTACAGCAAGTTATGAGAAAGCAAGATATTCTGATAAGAATATTTCCAAAGAAGAACTTGAATTTATGCTTGACTTTATAAAAAATGACAAGTATAATAAGCGTACATAATAAGTAAATGCTGTGAAGAGGACTATTAGATAGGAACCAGAGTCAGAGAACTGCCGGGTGGTGCGAGGCAGTCGAAGGAACTTATTGAACTCGCCTTGGAGCTGCTACCTGAAATCATTATGAGAAGTAGGAGTAGCCGGAAGCCAACCGTTATAGTGGACAGAATATAATGCAGCACATTTGTTGTACGTATTCAGTGAGTGCATAGCATAGCTATGAAGAAGAGTGGTAACGCGTGAGATTTATCTTTCGTCTCTTTGGGTGGAATTGCCCATGGACGAAAGATTTTTTTATGCTTATCTTTAAGGAAGCCTTTACTTATTAACAATACATATTTATATTTTCAGGAGGTTTTAGGAATGTTTGATTACAGACAGTATGAAAGAGGCTATTTTATGCCACCAGTTAAGTGCAATGACTGGGTTAACAAGGAGTATGTTGATAAGGCACCAATCTGGTGTTCGGTTGATTTAAGAGATGGTAACCAGGCTCTTGTTGAACCTATGAGTCTTGATGAAAAGCTTGAATTCTTCCAGATGTTAGTTGAAGTTGGATTTAAAGAAATTGAAATTGGTTTCCCTGCAGCTTCTGAGACAGAATATGAGTTCTGCCGTACACTTATTGAGAAGAATATGATTCCTGATGATGTTACAATTCAGGTTCTTACCCAGGCAAGACCACATATTATTAAGAAGACATTTGAAGCCGTAAAGGGTGCTCCGAGAGCAATAGTTCATGTATACAATTCTACTTCATTAGCACAGAGAGAACAGGTATTCAAGAAATCTAAGGAAGAAGTTAAGCAGATTGCTATTGAAGGTGCTAAGTTATTAAAGGAACTTGCTGAAGCTGATGGAGGAAACTTCCTTTTTGAATACAGTCCAGAGAGCTTTACAGGAACAGAACCAGAGTATGCACTTGAGGTATGCAACGCTGTTGTTGATATCTGGCAGCCAACACCTGATAAGAAATGTATCATCAATCTTCCTGCTACAGTTGAGATGTCACTTCCACATGTATTTGCAAGCCAGATTGAATATATGTCTAAGTACATGCACAACAGAGAAAATGTTATTATTTCTCTTCATCCACATAATGACCGTTCGACAGGTGTTGCTGATGCAGAGTTAGGACTTCTTGCAGGAGCAGACAGAATTGAGGGAACACTTTTTGGTAATGGTGAGAGAACAGGTAATGTAGATATTATTACACTTGCGATGAATATGTATATGCAGGGTGTTAATCCTGAACTCAATCTTTCTGATATGCCACATCTTGCAGAAGTATTTGAAAGACTTACACAGATGAAGATTGATGACCGTCATCCATGGTGTGGTAAGCTTGTTTTTGCAGCTTTCTCAGGTTCACATCAGGATGCTATATCTAAGGGAATGCATTACAGAATTGAAAATGATCCTAATAAATGGACAGTTCCATATCTTCCAATTAATCCAGAAGATGTAGGACGTACATATGATTCAGATGTTATAAGAATTAATAGCCAGTCTGGTAAGGGTGGTGTTGCTTATGTTCTTGAACATAACTATGGAATGGTTGTACCTAAGGCTATGAGAGAAGATCTGGGTTATGCTGTTAAGGATGTATCGGATGTTAATCATAAGGAGCTTTCAGCAGATGAAGTTCTTGAAATATTTGAGAAGAGATATAAGAAATACACACCAGTATTCAAGATTTCTGAAGTACATTTCAAGCAGATTAATGGAATACAGACAGTCGTAACTATTAATGAGAATGGTGAGAAGTACAATGTTGAAGATGGTGGTAATGGTCGTCTTGATGCTGTAAGTAATGCTCTTGCCAGTCATTTTGGAAAGCCTTGTGATATCTTCTGTTATGAAGAACATTCATTAAAGAAGGGTTCTGATTCTAGTGCCATTGCATATGTTGGTATTACAGGAGAGGATGGAAAGAATTACTTTGGTATTGGTATTGACCATGATATCATCAGAGCTTCTATTGATGCGTTAGAGTCAGCTATGAACAGAAGCCTTGAAGCATAATATTTAAATTGAATAATGTGTAATATAACCCATGTCCGGAACGTATACTAGAATGATACTGATTCAGGATATGGGTTGTTTTATTAATGTAGAATTAAAACCCCCAAAAAAGGGGGAAGCAGTACTTTGGTACTAATGCTATTATACGCTGAGAGAGGGAAATATAGTTAAGGGGAAACTATTGGTTCAGACATTTTTGGAGGGATAGTAATGTTTTTTAGAAAACGATTAAGTGGTTTGGATGTAAAGATTAAGAAAACTGCAGTTGGCGTTCTTTTGGTTGCAATAGTTGCAGGTTCTGTGTTTGCTGGTACGTCTTTAAGAGCTGGCGCATATTCAAAAACTCAGGATGTCCTTAATGAATTATTAGGAGCAGCAAAACCTTACGGTGTAGTTGCTGAAGAATTTAAGAATGGTAATCACAATCAGACATGTTTCGCGACTAACAAGCTTGTAATAACAGATCAGTGGATGAGTGCATGGCTTGATATGAGCGTTGGAACAACATATATCAAGAGTTTTGATAATTCTGGTTCATCAGAGGTTAATGTGGATAGGAATGCATTTAATAATCTTGTGCTTGGAACTGATTATGATTATGAACCCAGAGAGAATAAATATTATATTAAGGATGCTAACGGAAAAAGAACAGGTGCTGTTATTAATGTTGCTAACTGCAATGATACAATCAATGTTTATTATGCAGAGGATTATATGGATGTAACTGCAGCACTTGATAATGTATACGATAATTTCAAGGCGTATTCAGATACACCAGATTCGGAGGCTGATATAGTTATTGGTGCTTATGATGATAGAAAGATTGATCTTGCTTCATTTAAGAATAAGCAGATTGTAGTGGTAAATATGTATGCTAATAATTATATTGACTGGCAGGGAAAAGAAGTTTCATCTTATTATGGAGAAGGACAGCTCAACATAACAAATAAAGCACAGGGACAGTTTGTTATCATTAATCTGCTTGGCGGTGATGGTGATGCAGACATTAAAAGATTCAGCATTAATGGAAAGAATACAGGCGGATTAACAGATGTTGATGTATCAGACACGGTTATTTTCAATGCTGTTAATGTAACTGGTAATATTAATATAGGTGAGGTATGTGGTATAGTTGTTGCACCAAAAGCAGATATTACCTTAACATCTACATGTAATGGAAGAGCAATTTCTAAGTCATTTGTTAATGTCAATGGACAAATGCATTTTATATCAGATAATCAACAGCAGGAGACGACACAAAAGGAAACAACATCTGTAGCACAGTCTTCAGCAGAAACAACAAAGTCAGAAGAGACAACAACTGCACAGGGAACAACAAAGTCAAACGAGACAACAACTGCACAGGAAACAACAAAGTCAAACGAGACAACAACTGCACAGGAAACAACAAAGTCAAACGAGACAACAACTGCACAGGAGACAACAAAGTCGAATGAGACAACAACTGCGCAGGCGACAACAAAGTCGAACGAGACAACAGTTGCGCAGGAGACAACAAAGTCGAATGAGACAACAGTTGATGCTGGTAAGGAAACTAAGCCGACAAAACCAGAATCAAACGAAACAACAGCTGTTAATGAGACAACAAAGTCAAATGAAACAACAGTAGATTCTAATAAACAGACAAAAGAACATACAACTTCATCAACTCAGGTCACAAAGAAGACTGGTGAAGTTGCAGGAGATGAAGAATTAGTTACAGGAAAAGAAGATGAGACTGTTGATGGCTCAAGAGTCAGAAAAGCTGGTGAAGTTGCGGCTGATGAAGAGGTTGTAAAGACTGGTGACAATAATCATGTATGGGTATATATTGTGATTCTTGTAGCAGCAGCTGTTATTTCTGGAACTGTTATTGTGATAAGCAAAAAGAGCAATAAAAGATAATAAATGTTAATGATATCAGAGAGGCACAGCAGTAATGTTGTGCCTTTTTTATTGGGGTGGTATTGAAGCACTCTGCTTTTTTATGCTATAATGCAATATGTATGAGTCGAAGTAGGCTTTGAACACAAAATACAGTGAAGAACAAGGAGATGGAAGTTTTATGAAACATTTGATACTTGCATCGGGTTCACCAAGACGAAGAGAATTAATGAGTCAGGTAGGACTTGATTTTACTGTTGTTACAAGTTATGACGATGAGAATATTAAAGAGATGGAGCCTGAAGATTATGTAAGAGAATTATCTTCTATTAAGGCACAGTCTGTATTAGAGCAATATGCAGATAAAGATGATTCTGTAATCGTTATAGGTGCAGATACTATTGTTTATCATAAAGGAGAGATTCTTACCAAGCCTAAGGATGAAGAGGATGCATTCAGAA
>ENA-UOJE01003379-UOJE01003379.1-human-gut-metagenome-genome-assembly--contig:-C23-NODE-3379-length-10858-cov-5.983431_pt1 | contig 10858 bp, 10 predicted proteins | sample MGYA00242341_ERZ723888 | MGnify/ENA metagenome assembly ERZ723888 | reverse complement strand
TATAATTATCAAAGATATGAATTTGACTTCCATATACATTTCTGAGAAGTTCCATATTATTTCTGGCATCATTTGTATGCGCATCGACCATCGTGAACAGAATCCCACCGACTTGCAACTTCGGATTAATCTGCTTACGAACCTTACCGATCGTTTTTAACAACTGCTGCAAGCCTTTGATTGGCAGGTAGGACGCTTCAACTGGAATGAGGACTTCATCTGATGCAGCCAGCGCATTGATCGTAATCATTCCCAATGATGGCATACAGTCAATAATGACTGCATCATATTGATCCTTGATACCATATAAAATCTGTTTCAATACATATTCCCTGCTCATTGCATTTACCAACTGTACTTCCGTACCTGCCAGTCCAATGTTAGAACAGATAATGTCTATTCCTTCTGCCTGATGCCTGATATAACAGTCTGAAGGAATATCTTCATCTTTCATTACTGCATCCATAAGAGCTGTAAGTGTTTCATTACTGTCATCACAATCACGATATCCAAATCCTGCGGATACATCAGACTGTGGATCGGCATCTACAATCAACACTTTCATATTCTTTTGTGCTAATCCTACTGCTAAATTAGCTGTACATGCGGACTTTCCAGTTCCCCCTTTTTGGTTTACAATAGAAATAATTCTAGCCATTTTTCATCACCTTTCATCGTCGTCAATCAAAAAGAGGACTGAATTAGACAACCGGAATCTATATTCCGTGCGAGCTAATTCAGTCCTATAATTACAATAATTCTGTTGTTTTTACTCTTGTCTTACACAAATCCATTTCCAGTCTGAATCTGTAATAATTCATATTCTGGAATGACAGCGCTGCTTTATTTTTCCCTTTTCAGGAAATTAAAAATAAGGACTAAATTAGTGCAACCCCTTGTATTTACTGGAGTTTTCTAACTTGTCCTTATTATAACTCGACCATGAGGAGTTATCGTTGGCAATGGTTCCTTATACAGCTTATTGTACTTCTCTCTGATAAATTGAAAATACTTTTCCCAATGCAATGCCACCATCGGCATGTCATTCTGGTCTAAGTAAAGGAAACCACTATACCCATCGACCACAGGTTCCTTCTTTACTTTTCTACGATTTTTAATAATCGTCCGAAAGCACTCCGCCACTTGCTCTGTCATGGGAACTTTTCGCACACCGGCTGTTGTTTTTGTCTTCTGAATAATATATGCTTTCTTTTCGTTATACACCCGAACCAATTGATGATCTACATTTATCACCATATTGTCAAAATCTATATCCGAAATTGTAAGCCCAACAAATTCAGAGATTCGCAATCCCGTGTTAAACAGTATATATACACCCTCATACACTCTATTATAGTGTACATCGGAGCGAATAAAGTCAAGAAATAACCTTTCCTGCTTTCTGGTAATTGCCTGTCTCATAACACTATCATTAACAATCACACTAGCCAATTCAAAGTCAAAAGGATTCTTTCTTATAAAGTCATCCTCATAAGCCAATTGAAATGCCGGTCGTAACACGCCTCGAATGGAATGTATGGAACTATATCCTCTTCCATTTTTCTGCAAATTGATTAACCATGCTCGTGCATCTGATGTTCGTACCGACGATATTTTTCGCTTGCCAAAATCATCTTTTTTCAAGAAATTGACCACCGTTTTGTATCCCAGCCGTGTACTTGGTTTAACACCGATTTTTTGCGAAATATATAATTCCACCAAAGCTAATACTGTCATATCTCCACGACTTATTGCCAGTCTATCCTGCTTATCCTTCATGATTCGCGCAATTTTCTCACGCAACGATTCATCTTTTTTTCCATTTACTGCAGGGTCATTTGGCACTAATCGAGTAGAATACACATATCTGGATTTACCTAACTCATCCACATATTTATAACGGTATCTGCCATCCGCCAACTGTATCTCTCCATTGTGAAGTTTTCTGTTCTTTTTGTCTCTTCTATTTGTTTTCATATATGCTTTCCTTTCTTTTCATTAAAGAAAGTCAAGCCCTAATATGATATAAACATGATAACACATTTCTTTACTTCTGCAAAAGTTTTATTTTTCTACATTTATATACTACTTTAACTAAACCGCATTTGCAGAATCCAAATATTCTTCAAATAATTTTCGCTTTATCTGAACACGATTCCCAACCATCAATATATACGGTGCATATGGATCTTCTGATACAAGCGCCCGAAGCCTCGCGCGTCCAATATGAAAATATGCTGCCGCCTCATCAATAGTCATGGTATATCTTTGCCAAATAGGAACATCCAATTTTTCTACTTTTGATGACATGGTTTCACCTCCACCATTAATCAGGCACTTCACACAAGAGTCCATTTACCAGTCCTTCCACTTCTAAACGATATATCATTAATCGAAGAAGATAATTAGCCATATGTCGTGCACCACGCTCCCAATCTTCTATTGTTCGACAAGGAATCCCAAAATATTCGGAAAATTCTTTCTGCGTCATGCCTGCTTGTTTTCTTGCTTTCTTTAATAATTCCATTGTTTCCATTTACGCCCCCTTTTTACAATGTGTGTTTCTATAACTACAGATTACCACGCATTGCGTTGTTTGTCAAGGCTAATTGAAACAAAATCTCCAGTTGAAATCATCAGTGGTTATGGTTAGTAACCCACTCGGGACTTGCACCCTCTTCTCTTGGACCCTTACGGGGAGTATCATTATCACAGAACAGTCGCAACCACGGAATCACCACAATTCCTATTTTGCATGGATGTTATCGCTCCCGGCATCTCACATCAGGTGGACGTTCAAGGATGAAAACACATTCTCATCCCATCAATCCTATCCTTACCGTTCCTGGCGCATCTGCGGCACGGCGCAATGCGTAACTGTTCCTCATGTCCGATGAAATCATCATATTTAGTTGTGTGTGTCTGACAGGAAATTCCTTTTCTGTGGACACATCTAAATTATAAAATCGGGTTTTGAAAAATGGTAGACTAAATGTTCCGTGGTACTTGTATCGGTTTATCGGAATATCTTGTGCAAATTCCTCAAAAAAAAGAGGCAGCAAAACAATTGTTTATATGCTACCTCATACATTATGTATTTTTTATTTTCATCATTTGCTTCTTTCTGCAATCCGCTTCAAGCTATGCAAATATTCAAGCATTATTTCCCGGTACTCTTCCGGGAGTGATCTTGCTTCAAGAATTGCTTGAATCTCCTCATCTTTTTCCAATACAAGGATTTCCTCGCTTGTTTGAAACAGGTCAAACGGCTCTATCTGCATTCCATGGCATATCTTAATGATATTACTTTCACGGATATCATAATCTTCTTTTCTTATGATGTCATAAATTGTACTAAGCGATATTCCACTTCTTTGTGCAAATTTATATTTCGACATCTTTGTTTCTTCTAAATATTCCAAAAGTTTTTTTCGGACTATGCTTTGTTCCATTCGGAAAGCACTCACATCCTTTCTGTGACCACATTTGCATTATACAATGACAATTCTATTTTCAACAGACTAATTGTTCCGTGATACTTATTACGGTTCTCCGTGATAATCACGCACTTTTCTATAATCTATGGGTCCGGACGTCGTATGTGTTCCTCATCGGCATGCTTCCATAATATTCTAAGCAACATCAATAGAAGCATTTTTTTGGTACTGGTTCTCCCCATCTGTGTTCTTCTCCCTCCTATCCTTCATCCCACAGAACACAGACCCTCTATACAAAAGAAAAAGAGGATTCATGTTCCTGACATGTTCCTCTTTACTCTTTTACTGCTTATTCATATTCATTTGCTCGCCGGACTCGGCGGTATGTACTCTGTCAATTCTCCTAAATCCACATTCAAATACAAGCACAATTTACATAGAAATTTCAAATCCCATCGGGTTTGCTTGTCTTGGCAATACCTATTGAAGTTTGTGCGTGGTATATCCATATCTTTACATAGTTTATTTTTACTAATTCCACGCTCATCCAATATTTCTTCAATCCGCAAATGAAGATGACCTAAATCAGTAACATACTCATTCGTATTTTGCATGCGAAACATCTCCTATAAAAGTATATTTTAATTTTATAGGATTAGTCACATTTTTATAATTCACAGTTATGCGACTGACAGATATGTTACCCTCTTACTCCATTTTTATCCATCTCAGTCTGCTCCTTTACAATACAAAATCAACAAGTTTCATTTTGTACTTGAAAAGGAAAATGCCCGCATAAAGGAATGAACTGCTTCCCGTCAAGTAGACAATTGAAAAAATATAAATTTTTCCTGCCAGTAGAGTGAACTACTGGCAGTTTTTATGCAGCTTGTAAGTAAAGTGTGTGTTTTTCCATAGGAGTTAAAACTCCAAGATTTCTTTGCAATCGTTTATTGTTGTAGTAATCTATATAATCCTCAATCATTTTTATGAGTGTTTCTTTATCAGTGAATCGTTTTCCATAGTAACGTTCTCTCTTTAAAATTCCCCAAAAACCTTCCATCGGTCCATTATCGATGCACCTGGCTACTCTTGACATGCTCTGCACCATACCTGCCGCCTCGATTTTCGCGTGGAATGCCCTGTTAGTATATTGGAATCCCCTGTCGCTATGAAACAATGGATGTGCATCAGGGTTTTTTGTCACCGCATCCTCAAAGTTGCTAAATACAAGATGATTGTTGTTCGAATCCCCAATCGTGTAAGCTACAATTCTTCGGTCATATAAATCCAAAATTGCACTTAAATAGACCTTACGTTTCTCAATCCCGATATAATAATGGAACTCTGTTACATCTGTGAGCCATTTTTCATTTGGTGCATCAGCAGTAAACTCCCGGTTAAGTATATTTTCTGCTATATATTGGGGATTTGAAGCCTGTCTCGTGCATCCATTATTGGAGTACTTGATAGTTGATTTAATATTAAGTTTGCGACAAATACGTAACACACGTTTGTCATTAACATCAATGTTATGATAACGTTCCAATTCATCTCTGATTCTGCGATATCCTTTGTCCGGCGATTCCGTATGAATCTTTTCTATTTCATCTGCAATTCGTTTGTTTTTTCGTTCGTTTTCTGGAATTTCTCTATGTAACCATTTATAGTAAGCTGCTCTAGAAACTCTACCGAGTTTGCAAAGGTCAGTGATGGGATAATTATGTTCTTCGTGTTCGTCTTTGATTGCCTGATATACATATTCATGACGGACCAGGCTTAGCCCCGCCTCCTTTCTATCTCTTCGAGTTTTTTTAGGAAAGAAGCCTCCATTTCAGCACGTTCTTTCTCTGCTCTTAAAATTTTAACTTCGGCACGCAAACTTTCTAATTCATTCATCTCGTCAGGATTTTTCCGTTTTCCACGTTTATCTCTTAAAGCTTCCACTCCGCCAGATTCATATTTAATAGTGTAACTACGTGCCTGTTGATAAGATACCCGATGGTTCTCTGCTGTTTCAGCATAATTATGGTTATGTGCGATGCACTATTGTACTATTTCAACCCGTTCTTCAAATGTGGTTTTTCTTCCTTTGGTCATGATAATACTTCCTCCTGTTCCAGAAGATTTTAACTCTTCATGACCATTATACTTCTTTATCCACTTTTGTAACTTACTTTTTGAACGAATACCATATTTTTTACAGATATCTGTTTGTGATCCTTTTCCAGACAGATAGTCTAGAACTGCCTTCCTTTTTAATTCAGCAGAATAATGCTTATAACTTTTCATCAAGAATGCATCTTCTCCCATACTTTCATAATTAGTAATCCATTGTTGAATGGAAGCTTGAGATATACTAAACTCATTTGCAAGTATTCGTTGGCTTGTCAGACCGTTCAAGTATCTTTTTACAGCATTTATCTTATCTTGTGCAGATATATTTCTTTTAGACATAAAATATGCTCCCTCCTAAGTAACAAGTTTAATTATTTCACTTGTCTACCTAGAAGGGAGCATATCAGTTTGTGTAAACCTTCAAACTGATGTAAGATAACATTACTCAGTTTGGAGGTTTTTATTATGGCAAGAAGAAAAAGTGATTCACCACAAAAAGCAGCAATGCGCGAAATGATGCAGGGATATCTCAAGGAGAATGATATCAGTATCAAAAGCGGAAACGATGTTAACTCCATCATGCGGGATATGATGTCTGTTTTATTGGAAGGAGTTCTTGACGAAGAACTTAATGAGGAACTGGGGTATTCCAAATACGATTATCGCAATAAAGAGACCGATAACAGCCGGAATGGACATTCCAGGAAAACAATGCGTACCAGTTATGGGGATATGGACATTGCAATACCCAGGGACCGCAAAGGGGAGTATGAACCGCAGCTGATACCAAAATATCAGAATACGGTCACTCAGGACATGGAAGAAAAGATCATATCTATGTATGCAAAAGGAATGACCACGGGAGACATTGAAGCACACTTAAAAGAGCTTTATGATCTGGATATTTCAGACAGCACGATCAGCCGTATTACCGATAAAATAATGCCACTTGTAAAGGAATGGCAGGAGCGTCCACTACAGGAGATATATGCTGTTGTTTACATGGATGCGATCCACTACCACGTCCGCAGCGAAGGGCGTATTGTGAAACGTGCGGTATACATTGCCCTTGGGATCGATATGGATGGGAAAAAGGATGTGATCGGCATGTATGTTGGGGAAAATGAAGGTGCGAAATTCTGGCTGTCTATTATTAACGGATTGAAAAACCGTGGTGTGCAGGACATTCTGATCGCTTGTGTGGATGGATTGAACGGATTTCCACAGGCAATCGAAGCTGTTTATCCAAAGACCGAGATCCAGCAGTGTATCATCCACCAGATCCGGAATACCACGAATTATGTATCTTATAAAGATCTGAAAAAACTTATGGCAGATTTAAAAATGGTCTATGCAGCACCGGATGAAGCTGCAGCCCTGGAGGAATTAGAATCTTTTGGTGAAAAATGGAACAGCAAATATCCGAAGATCTATAAATCCTGGAGCGAACGCTGGGCTACACTTTCCACTTATTTTAAATACCCCAATGAAGTGCGGAAGCTCATTTATACAACCAATGCGATTGAAGGATTCAACCGGCAGCTGCGTAAGGTCACCAAAAGCAAGACAGTATTTCCAAGCGATGACAGCCTGTTAAAAATGCTCTATCTGGCTACTATGGACATCACTAAAAAATGGACCGGACGCCGCAGGGACTGGTCCCAGATACGAGCCCAGCTGGAAATCTACTTTGAAGAACGGCTGGAAAAAGCAGAATTCTAGGGAAATCTATTTGACATGTGCATTTTTATACATGTATAATGCAGATAGAGCAGAGAACCAAAATCTGGTCTCTGCTCTTAGTATAACTATCAATAAAATCTTATGTCAGTTTTTTGAGTTTACACAAAACTTGAAACGGTCTCGATAAAAAAATCATCTAATGCCCCTCCATTTTTAATATTTTTCGTTTTGTTTTTGTAAATTCTTAACTATTATTGCAGAAACTAAAATATTATTACAGAAACTAAAAAAGGTACGTCGGAGAACCGCGTACTTATCGTACCTTTATACTTTATTATGTTTATAAACAATCATTTCTCAGGGATGACAATAACAACCTGAAACAAATGATCCTTATGCCTAATGACATAGGAACCGCCATACTTGTCTACCGTTTCTTTTATATTTCGTATCCCGATACCATGCTCTGCTTTATTCTCTTTTGTCGTCTGATATTCTCCGCTGACCAGTACAGGCATAGTCCCAAACGTGTTCACGACAGAAATCACTGTCTGCTCTTTTTCCTTTACAAGCTTAATCTTTATTATTTTGTCAGTACATGACTGACATGCCTCTATCGCATTATTCAACAGATTTGACAGGATGATGACCATATCCTCATCCTGAATCTTTGCATGTGACAGATCATTGATCTTTACTACAAATACAATCCCTTTATCCCTCGCTTCCTGATATTTTGTATTCAGTATGGCGTTCACTATCACATGGTTTGCATCAAAATAATCGACCCAATTTTCCGGCTGTTTATCCCATTTACTCAAATAATCCTCTAACTTTTCCAACTTTCTGTCTTTTACTAAGGCTCCAACCACCATCATTTGATTTCTATATTCATGCTCCCGTTTACGCTGCTGGTTATAGTTTTCAGAAATCTGATGATACATATCAATCTCACTCTTGACTCTCTTGCGAAATAATACCTCTTTTCTTAATTTTTCCTCCCCCTCTAAAATATCACCAATTAGATAAAATACAAGAATATTCATGATCAACATACCGAACGCAATGCACAATAATACATTTTTCTGTTCCTCACTCGAAGACATATTAAAGTAGATCAATATGGAAATAATCGTAATAATTGTAAAAATAGGGAAAATGGTAATGCGGATCCACTGCATTCCTGTAAGAATAGCAGTATTCTGCTTAATAAAGCACTTTTTTATAATCAAAAGAATACAAAACAATAAAATCTGACTTAATATAGCCATGAACATCTGTAAATTAGTTGACTGCAAATACTCCTGCCCGGCTGATGCAAAAACACAATTCAAAAATGTCCATGAAATACAATCGGTCACAAAACAAAGACCCTGATATAAAAGCATTAAAATCAAAATCCGCCAAAACTTTTCTCCAAAGACGTACATCATCACAAAAGTTCCCATAACAATAATCAAAATTGCCTTTAAAACCAAAAAATCCGCCAAAACAACCGAACACACATATTCTAGTACGGATAATACACCAAGTAGCATGGTTGTATAGAATATCGAAACAGAACGTTTTTTAGCAAATGTTTCCAAGAACAACTTGCACAGAATAATATATAAAACAGTATAAATCATCCCATATGGATGTAATTTCATCTAAATCTCTCCCTGATAGCAGATAAATTTTTCTCTTACCTCTTTATATCTTGGTTGAGAAACACAAACCTTCTCACCATTAACTAACGTGATTTCATATCGTTCAATGCTTTGAACATATTTCAAATTCACCAGATAACTCTTATGACTCCTGCAAAAATGATAATTTTGAAATTTGATTTCTATTTGATCCAGCCTCTCGTACATCGTATAATTTTTTTCACTCTGCCCTCTCAAATGAAATGTTAATTTGTGCAGATTGCTTTCCACATACAAGATATCATTGGGTCGTATGTATTTCTTCCCCTCTAAAAATTCTAATTCTATTTTTTGCTCAATGCTGCTCATTCTGTCTGTTATTGTATTCAGACACTCATACATTGATTTTTCCAATGATTCACTATCTTTTAAAATATAGCGAATCGCATCTACCTTGTATCCTTCCAGCGAATAATCAATAAATGCCGTTACAAATACAATATACACATTATTATAATACTCCCTGATTCGTTTCGCCAATTTGATCCCATCCATTTTCGCCATACTAACATCCAGAAAAAGTATATCATATGGAACATTTGCCCCTGAATCAATAAATGTGGTTCCTGAATCAAAAGTATCAATTTGACAGGGGCAGTCCCTTTTTTTCATATACTTTATAATAATTTCTTTTTCTTCCGATAAAAAGTATTTCTCATCATCGCATATTCCTATATAAAGCACGAAGCCCCTCCTTTTTTCTACCAATAATCTTCGACTTACACGTTTATAATGCTAATATAAGATATATCGTCAATTTATGCTATTTCTTTATCAATCACAAAGTAGATACCATCTAAAAGACCTAAAGTCACCACATTACTGTGATGACTTTAAGCTAACACTACTACTTGGTTATAGTTTCCAGTTTATTCATAATTCTCAAGAAAACTCTTCGTATTTGTCGTATCTATAACTAATTGCAATTTGAGGATTTGTAAATGTCGTTGACATTCCCGCATATGTATAATAATCTATTGACCAAATTGCTTTAACGGGTTCATAAGAATTTCGTAAACCAGAAAAAGAAGTATTGTACCCCTTGTTTAATCTAGCTTCATTATGGGAACCCGATATAGAGTTATCTATTTCCATCCATGTATTCCCAATATTATAACTTAATGTACCTGATACTTCAACTTCGGTCACCTCTGCCGAATCAGGTATCGATGAGGTTCTCCGCAAATCAATCGTTGCTACACTGGAATAAACCGGATCAAGTGTTGCTTTTCCAGGATTAGTAATTTTTTTGGGGCTAAAACTTCCTGTATATTTTCCCTTAACATATAAATTATCCAAACTAATGGAATAAACTTTTTTATTATATATTCCATCCGCTGCATAAACATGCAAATAATAAGTAGTCATCGTTCTTGGTTTTGGAATTTTAATGACCTTATCATTAGTACCAGCCTTTCCAATCCCCCTATATATAATCCCATTCTGAGGATCTGTAATCTCCATCTGATAATTGCATCCATCTGGATTCGTCAAATAAACAGCCATAACATCTGGATATGAAGATGACGACCCCAGAGAAAACTTAAAATAATGATCCGTTTCTCCTTCGGCAAATATACCTGCCGCACTACCTGACATGGTACTTCCCGAAATAAGCGTAATAACTGTAGGATTCCCCTCGTCCGTACTAGCTGCATTAACTACTGAAGCATTGATTGTGACAACCATCATAACAGCACAAAAAATGGCTGCTATTTTCTTTACGTATTTCATTTCTAAATTTCTCCTATCATAAAACAAATATATTACCTTCCTTGTATACTATTCTTCCTACATCATCCTCACTTGAGCCCCCTCTCTCTATAAGTTTTTTTATATTATTATAAAAATCGGAGTCAGACCGATATTCATAATCATTATAAACATCTTCTGTCATTCCGAAAATTTCACCGTCCTCCGTGATTGCCAAGT
>ENA-UOJE01003371-UOJE01003371.1-human-gut-metagenome-genome-assembly--contig:-C23-NODE-3371-length-10889-cov-8.068580_pt1 | contig 10889 bp, 7 predicted proteins | sample MGYA00242341_ERZ723888 | MGnify/ENA metagenome assembly ERZ723888 | reverse complement strand
AAGCGGCACATCTTTGTCATCGAGGCGCTTGTAGCTGCCGCCCTGGGCGCCCCGCTCTATGACATAGCAGGGCTTGCTCGACGGATCGAGCTCCTCAATCGTAATGACGAGAACGATGACGCCCTGAAGCTCCACTCGCTCGATCGTGTATTTAGGCGGATTGGCCAGCTTTCCTCGACCGCCCGCATCACCCATGCCTGACACAAATTGGTTGAGCACTTTCTCGGTCTCGAAGTTCTCAACCGGGACAAAACCTGCGCGCTCACTCACTCCGAGCACGATGATTCCGCCGGCAGTGTTCGCGAATGCGCTCACCGTTTCCCATACGTCGCGGGAAAGCGTCGTGGCGCTCTCCTTCACTTCGACGTTAAGATCATCCGAGCCCATACGCCTTAAAGACTCAAGCAGACCGGTCAGCTCGTTTTCGTTCATCTGCACGTCCTTTCGCTCGGTCCTGCGGAGAATGCCGCGGATAGATTTCCCTCGTCTCTCAGTTATCTCTCGTAATTATCTCTCATTTATCTCTCTATCTCTCGGCTTAGAGATAAGAGATAGATAGAGATGGAATGTCTACCATTTGCTTCATTTATACATATTTTTGCTGGTAGAACAATCGGTATTGAGACAATACCATGATTGCCTACCTCTTTGCTGCTCAGTTATCTCTCATATTTTTCTCTCATCTTCCTGTCATCTCTCATATTAGAGACGAATGAGGGACGAGAGATACGCGAGTGATGGACGAGCGAGGATTTTCGGACGGTCGGATATCGAGAGTGGATATTTGGACGGTTTTTGGGGCTTTTGCGGCAAATTCCGTCCAAATATCCACTCTCGTTCGATAGGTATCCGGAAATCCTCGCTCGTCCGTCCGAATATCCACTCTCGTTTGGCGAGTGTCCAATTTTCCACGCTCGTGCGGCGGGCACGCGAGCCCTTCGCCCAATCCGCTGGCATCGTCTCCAGTTCGCCGCAGGGTCGCGGCCCCATATGGGTATACTCTCGAGGATTCGACTCGATTCGCCCCCGCTGGGGCGTCAAAGGAGACTGCATATGCCCACCACCTCAACCGACCCGCGCGCCGCAGCCGCTGCACTGCTGGTGCCCGGCACTACCTGCCACGGCTTTGCCGTCGAGCGCCGCGAGACCGTGCCCGAGCTCGACTCGGACGCTTACGTGCTGCGACACACTGCCTCGGGCGCTCGTCTGCTGTACCTGGCGTGCGACGACGAAAACAAGGCCTTTGCCATTGGCTTTAAGACGCCGCCGGCCGATTCCACCGGCGTGTTCCATATTCTTGAGCACTCGGTGCTGTGCGGATCGGCCAAGTTTCCCGTCAAGGAGCCGTTTGTCGACCTGATCAAGAGCTCCATGCAGACGTTCCTCAACGCCATGACCTACCCCGACAAGACCATCTACCCCGTTGCCACCACCAACGAGCAGGATCTGTACAACCTGATGGACGTGTACCTGGACGCGGTGTTCAACCCGGCCATCTATACCAAGCCCACCATTTTTGAGCAGGAGGGCTGGCACTACGAACTGGACCTGCCGGAGGGCGACGGCGACAGCAGCGCCGCGAGCCTGCACGAGGGCACGCTGCGTTATAACGGCGTGGTGTTCAACGAGATGAAGGGCGCGCTGTCCGATCCCATGAGCGTGCTGGACGATGCCGTCAACGCCGCGCTCTATCCCGACACCGCCTATGCGCACGAGAGCGGCGGCGACCCGCGCGCGATTCCCGCGCTCACCTACGAGCAGTTCCTGGACACGCACGCGCGACACTACAATCCCTCCAACTCCTACATCACGCTCTACGGCGACCTGGACGTGGACCGCGCACTGGCCTTTTTGGACGAGCGCTATCTGTCGCAGCCGAGTGCCGCGAGCCGCCGCATGGACGCTGCCGTTGCCGCCGGCGAGGACCCGTCCACGCTGGCGCCCAATCCGTTGGACGCGCAGGTACCCGTGACCTGCGAGTACAAGCGCATCGAGATGGCCACCACGCCCGAGAACGCCCTGGTGGGCCTGGGCCTGGTGCTGGGCAGTGCGCTCGATCGCAAGCGCACGATCGCGGCGGACATCCTGTTTGAGGCACTGCTGGGCTCCAACGAAGCGCCGGTTAAGAAGGCCATTCTGGCCGCCGGCCTGGGCGGCAACGTGGTGAGCTACACCGCGGCCGAGAGCCTGCAGCCCTACGAGCTCATCATGCTGCAAAACGCGCAGCCCGGCGTGGCGCGCGAGCTGCGTCGCATGTTCCAAGACGCCTGCCGCGACCTGTGTGAGCACGGCGTTCCGCGCGAGCGCCTGGAGGCCATCATCAGCAGCAACGAATACGACCTGCGCCAGCGCGACTATGGCATCGCCGACGGCGTGGCCATTGCGTGCGACGCACTGAGCACGTGGCTCTACGATGACGACGCCGCGACGCTGGCGCTCAAGTACGGCCCGGTGTACGAGAAGCTGCGCGGCGAGCTGAACGGCACTTACTTTGAGGACCTGTTGCGCGAGCTCGTGCTGGAAAACGATCACATGGCGCTGGTCGAGCTGGTGCCGGTGGACGCTGCCGAGGGTGCGGAGAGTGCCGAAGCTGCCGAGCTAGCTGCCAAGCGCGACGCCATGACCGATGCCGAGCTGGCGGACGTGACCGAGCGCACGGCCGCGCTGCGTGCCGCGCAGGAGGCCGAGGACACGCCCGAGGCCAAGGCCACGCTACCGCGCCTGCGCGTGTCCGACATTGGCGAGGCACGCCCCGAGCCGCCGCTCGTTGTGGACACAACCGCGCCCATCCCCTGCCTGCGCCATGGCATCCCCACTAACCGCCTGGCCTACGCCATGCAGTACTTCGACCTGAGCTGCGTCGCATTTGAGGACCTGCCCTACGTGACGTTGCTCTGCCGCCTGCTCAAGCAGCTGCCCACGCGCGAGCACTCGGCCGAGGAACTCGACAACTTGCTCGCCGGCAAGCTCGGCTTTTTGAGCTTTACGACCGAGGTCATGACGCAGCCCGACGTGGACGACGTGCGCCCCTACCTGCTGGTGAGCGCCGGCGCCCTGTCCGAAAAGATCGACGCACTGGCAAGCCTGCCGCGCGAGGTGTGGTCGAGCACGCTTTTGCTCGATGCCGACGCCGACCGCGTTCGCGACGTGCTCACGCAGATTCGCATTGGGCTTGAGCAGGGCTTTATCAACAACGGCCACTCGGCGGCGCTGGGTCGCGCGATGAGCTACAGCTCGCCTTCGGCCGTGGTGCGCGAGCAGCTTTCGGGCGTAGATTTCTACCTGTTCCTGCGCAATCTGCTCGAGCACTTTGACGAGCGCGTGGACGGGCTGCGTACCAAGCTTGCCGAGCTGGCGGAGCGCATCTTTGTGGCCGATGGCTGCATGGCGAGCTTTACCGGCAGCAACGAGGACTTTGACGCATACTGGGATGCCGCGGGCGACCTGGGGCTGGGTGCGGGCGATGGTGCCGATGCCGGCCGCGACGCTCTCGTGGTGCCGACGCCGCGCGACCGCCACGAGGCTTTCGTCATCCCCAGCGATATCTGCTTTGCGGCAAGCGCGTCCGACCCGCGTCGCCTGGGCATCGACGTGACGGGCGCCTGGGCGGTTGCCGCCAACGCGCTCTCCTACGACTACCTGTGGAACGAGATTCGCGTGAAGGGCGGTGCGTACGGCTGCGGATTCCGCGCAGCCGGCGAGCGCCAGACGGCGTTCTACACCTACCGCGACCCAGCAATCGACCCCTCGATTGAGCGTGTGGCGCGCGCAGGCGAATGGCTCGGCAGCTTTGAGCCCGACGAGGCTGCCTTTGAGGGCTTTATCGTAAGCTGCGTGAGCGGCATGGACGCGCCGGTGAAGCCGTACGCGCTCACCAAGCGCCGCAACACGACCTACCTGGCCGGACTCGATCCGCATGCACGCGAGGAGCGCCGCGCCCAGATGCTCGCCGCCACGCCCGGTGAGCTGCGCTCGCTCGGCGCCGACGTCACGCGCATCGCGGCCACCTCGCCCACCTGCGTCTTTGGCGGCCGAGACGTCATCGCCAAGAGCAACGCCGGCTTTAACGTAGTCGACCTGCTGGGCTAAGGCACGGCAAGCAAAACTACCACGAAGGGCGCAGTTCACAGGCGCCCTTCGTGGTAGTTCGAACACTTGTTCTATACGCACACATGTTCTATAGTAGAGGTGCTTGCATCGAACTGAAATTGCAACTAGAATATAGTTGCAGAATGTGAGGCGGGATGACTCGATCCGATAAACTCATCGCCCAACTGTTTAGCTGTCCTTCGACGTATCGGTATACCGATTTTTAAAAGTCATGGCCTCATATGGCTTTGAAATGGACAACAAAGGCAAGACATCCGGATCGCGCGTTCGCTTCTACAGGCCATCAGATGGCAGGATGTTCGTAATGCACGCACCACATCCATCTGACGAATTGACAGCGGGGACCATTCGAAACATCGTTCGATTTCTGCAAGATGTCGGAGGTAGTCATGAGTAACGTTTTGGCATACAAGGGTTATTTCGCCCCAGTCGAGTTCGATGCCGAACAGCATGTGCTAACAGGTATGGTCGCCGGCATTAGGGACGCAATCGTATTTGAAGGCTCCACGGCTGAAGAAGTGGAGCAATGCTTCCACGATGCCGTCGACGATTACCTTGAATTTTGCGCCGAGAAGGGCAAGGAACCCGAGCGGGCTTTTAAGGGCTCGTTCAACGTAAGAACGGGCTCTGAGCTCCACAAGCAAGCAGCGCTGGCAGCTGCAAAGAAGGGCGAGTCACTCAATAAGTTTGTGACTGAAGCAATCGCTGCGGCGTTATAGCATTAACGCATAGGCGCAAACAACCACAAAGGGCGCAGTTCGCAGGCTTATTTGCGGTGGCTTTACCGCCCATATCGCGTTTACCCAGATAAAACCTGCCAAAATAAACCTGTCCCTTTTTGACAGGTTTGCTAGAGGAGGTTGGGATGGATAAGGCCGAGTTGCGGCGGGCGGTGATTGCTCGGCGCGACGCTCTTGATTTGGATGTGCGGGCGGCAAAGTCCTCCGCTATCTGCGCGCGGCTTGTTGAGCTGCTGGAGCGCTCGGACGCCGCGGTCCCGCACACCGTTGCCGTCTATGCCGCCATGGGTTCCGAGGTTGATCCCGCCGCCTTTGCCGTCGCTGCCGCTGGGCGCGGCTGGCAGGTGACCTATCCGTGCATGCTCTCGGCAGCTGACGCCGTGGCCTGCAGGCAGCGCATGTGCATGAGAGTGGTCGCCGCCGGCGACGTCGGCGCGGCTCCGTTTATCGCCCACCCCACGCGGGCCTTCGCGGCCACGGCCATCGACAGCAGCCGCTTCCCTATCGTGCCTGCCGAGGCTCTCGACATGGTCGTCGTGCCGCTCGTAGCCTTCGACCGCGCCGGCGCGCGCCTGGGCTACGGCGGCGGCTGCTACGACCGCTACCTACCCACGGTCTCGCCCGCATGCCGAATCATCGGCATCGCCTTTGACGAGCAACGCGTCGACGGCGTTCCCACCGATGCCCACGACCTGCCGCTACCCCACATCATCAGCGCCTGATCGCCGCAGTATCGAACCCGCAAGATGAGCGTGGAAAATCTCCCACTCCGGTCCTGTTCGGGGGCAAAAAACGGGAGATTATCCACGCTCATTATTCAAACGTCCGATAATCCACGCTCGTGTGTCCGAAAATCCACGCTCAACCAATGCGCGTCTAAATTCCCACGCTCGTCCGTCCGGATTTCCACGCTCGTGCAGCCTAACGCCCTGTAACCGTCTCAGCAGGCACGCGGCACGCCGGCAACCTTGAGCTTGCGGTCGAGCTTTGTCAGATCCTTTAGGTCATCCCAGCACAAGCGCACAATCTTGCAGTTATCGAGCATCGAAAGCCTCGACTCGCGCTGGCGCTCGTCAAATTGCGCCTTTGCGAGCTTGCCCTCCTCCGCCGCCTTCTCGCTTTTAACGAATCCGTCGAACTCCCCAATAATCAACCGGTCACCCACGCGCCACAAATAGTCAACGCGATACGGCCTTCCCGGCTCAACCGGATCGAACAGCTCAACTTGCAGCTCCGGAACCTGCCAGCCGCGCTCGATCATCAGCGCCCGCGCCTTGGACTCGCCGCCGCTTTCCGACAGGCCGTCGGCACACCGTGCAACTCTGCGTGCCGTCACAACACCGCGGCGATTCAAGCCAAGCTTGTTAACTGCCTCAATGAGATGCTCCTTCGACAAAAGCTGCTCATGGAGCGCCGAGTCCGCAATGATCAGCCCTTCGACAATCGATGCATCGACCAGGCAATCCGCAATCGTTTGATCGATATCGGTCACGGCAATATCCATCTGGCTTGCCCGTGTTCGATAAGCATACCGATGACGAATGACCTGAGAGCCCGGCGTCGTCGATTGCGCCGGCGCCACGGCGATATGGATGTGCGTCAAATTGGCATACGAAACCGAGAGGCCATAGATAACAGCCGCCGTATAGGAGCAAAACGTCCAGTCGGGGTGCTTTTGCGCAAGCGCCCGCACCCGATGCAGATAACGCTGCCGAAACTTGAGCTCGGACCAGTATTCCGGACGCGCATACAGCCCCGGCATGACTGCTTCAAGACTTCCCGCCTCCGCCCGCCGCTCAATCTGCTTTGCCTCCGCCGTCGTGCGCGCGTACACGCAGCTCATCTGCTGCTCGCACGCTTTAATGTGGCATGTGAGTCTTTGATTCGCCGTCATGTTTGCCATGTCGCCTCCAAACTCTTGGAACGGCGCAAACGTACCAGACGGTTTCATGCGAAGTCTGACCAAATGCCGACCAAGCGCTGACCAAATGCTTGACGGTTTTGAACGTTTTAGGTTAATGGCTTATATCTGCAGGTAGAAGCCTTGCCAAGAGGTCTCTGTCTCCACATTTAGACATCTTGGTCCATCGGATTATCAGAAAGAAAAAACACGTCAAGATTCAAGACTACGCCAAATGCGACTTTGCCTCTGCACGCACCGTCTCTTAGCCGAGCCATCGGCAACTACATGCCCAAAAAATGAGCGTGGATAATCTCCCGTTTTGAGCCTAGTTTTGAGCCAAAAGTGGGAGATTATCCACGCTCGATTTGTAAACGTCCGAAAATCCACGCTCGTGTGTCCGAAAACCCACGTTCGTCACGCCGCGAGCACAGCAACGGCCGCAGCAGCAACCACAGCTACAGCCGCAGCCTAGCGCTCCTCGCCAGCGCGGGCCAGGTCGTAGGGCGTGGTCTGGTAGACGTAGTAGTTGAGCCAGTTGGTGTAGAACAGCTGAGCCTGGCTGCGCCAGACGTTGCGCGGCTCGGCCGTGGGGTCGTCATTCGGGAAGTAATGCGCCGGCACTTGGGGGTTGAGTCCGCGCTTCACGTCGCGCTCGTACTCCAGACGCAGCGTGTCGGTGTCGTACTCGGGATGGCCAAAGACAAAGAAGCGGCGGCTGTCGGTCGACTTGACGATGTACAGGCCCACCTCGTCGGACACGGCCACGACCTCGAGCTGCGGCTCGGCCTCCACGTCCTCGCGGCGCACATCGGTGTTGCGCGAATGCACGGCATAGAAACGGTCGTCAAAGCCGCGAACCAGCGGGCTTTGCGGCTTCACCAGATAATGCTCGAACACGCCGCTCGCCTTTGCCGGCAGGTCGTGCTTCTGGATACCGTAGTGGTGGTACAGGCCGGCCTGTGCACCCCAACAAATGTGCAGCGTAGAGTGCACGTGTGTGGTGGACCAATCCATAATCTGGCAGAGTTCGGGCCAGTAGTCGACCTCCTCGAACGGCATCTGCTCCACCGGCGCGCCCGTGATGATCAAGCCGTCGTAGTGGATGTCGCGGATGTCGTCGAACGTACGGTAGAACGTCTCCAGGTGGCCGGCGCTCACGTGCGTGGCCTCGTGCGTCTTGGTGCGCAGCAGGTCCACCTCTACCTGCAGCGGCGTGTTGGAGAGCTTGCGCATGATCTGCGTCTCGGTGGCGATCTTGGTGGGCATGAGGTTGAGGATGAGCACGCGCAGCGGACGGATGTCCTGGTGCAGCGCGCGGTACTCGGTCATGACAAAGATGTTCTCGCTCTCGAGCTGCGCGGCGGCAGGGAGGGCGTCGGGGATGCGAATGGGCATGGATGCTCCTTACGAGTCAGTTGCAGCTATGGTACAACGAGCAGCCCCATCCGCGCGAGTGTATCGCCCAGCGATGCCGCCAGCGGCCCAAATCACTCCAAAAGTAGAGATTAAGGCATGTCCCAAAAATCTACGGCACTTTAGCCTAGCAAAGTGGCGGCAGGACGCTACAATGGTTCGACGCGAAAAACTCGGCCGAAAGGATACATATATGTACCAGACGCGTAAGATCGGTGTGGTCGGCCAGGGCCACGTAGGAGCACATGTCGCCAACAGCCTGCTCATGCAGGGCATTGCCGATGAGCTGTACCTGTGCGATATCAACGAGGCCAAGGTGACGTCCGAGGTTCAGGACCTGCGCGACTCCCTTTCGTTTGTCCCGTACAACACCAAGATCGTCAACTGCTACGACCACTACGAAGAGCTGGCCTGCTGCGACGTCATCGTCAACGCCGCCGGCAAGGTCGCGCTGGCCGCCGGCAACCGCGACGGCGAGCTGTTCTTTACCACCGACGCCGCCCGCACCTTTGCCAAACGCATCGTCGACGCCGGCTTTGACGGCATCTTTGTGAGCATCTCCAACCCCTGCGACGTCGTGTGCACCGAGCTGTGGCACCTGACCGGCTACGATCCCAAGAAGATCATCGGCTCGGGCTGCGGTCTGGACTCCGCCCGCCTGCGCACCGAAATCTCCAAGAAGGTCGGCGTGAGCCCCAAGTCCATCGACGCTTACATGATCGGCGAGCACGGCTTTAGCCAGCTGGCCGCCTTTAAGGCCGCGACCATCGCCGGCAAGAGCCTCAACGAGCTCCAGGCCGAGAACCCCGACAAGTACGCCTTTGACCACATGGAGGTCGAGGAGCTCGCACGCAAGGGCGGCTACGTAACCTACCAGGGCAAGCAGTGCACCGAGTACGCCGTCGCCAACTCCGCCGCGCGCGTCTGCGCCGCCGTGCTGCACAACGAGCATGCCGTGCTTTCCGCCTCCACGCTCATGACCGGCCAGTATGGCGAGGAGGGCATCGTTACCTCCCTGCCGTGCGTGATCGGCGCCGAGGGCGTCGAGGAGGTTTACACGCTCGACCTGTCCGAGTACGAGCTCGAGGGCTTCCACAAGAGCTGCCAGCACATCCGCGACAACATCGCCCAGCTCGACTGGTGGGACGCCGAGGCCTACGACGCAAAGTAGGCCGCTGGCTGCCGCAACCTTGCGAATCTAAGCGGGCCGCGACGGAAATCCCCGGCGCGGCCCGCTTTTTTGACTCACGCAGTGCCCTTGCGAATCGAAGGTGAATACTTTTCCGCGAAGTGAACGAGCAAAAACGAGCCCCCGAAGCATCGACACTTTTCAGACGCCGTTTCCTGCGGTTTCGCCGAGTTTTTCCTGCAGTTTTGGCGTCAAAAAGTGTGGATGCTTCGGGGGTCTAAAATAGGTCGTTCACTTCGCGGAAAAATATTCACCTTCGTTTTCGCGCAGACACGAATCCGGCCGCCACAACGCAAAACGGGGCCCGCGCGCAGCGCAGACCCCGTCAAAAAAGATAATTCCCGGTACCTAGTACTGCTCGATGCCCATGTAGCGACGAACCTCGGGGCTGTGGTCGAAGACCTTGCCGCGGGCGGCGCGCAGCTCGCAGCTCATGTTGTAGAAGAAGATCGGCTCCAGGTACGAACGCACGCTGGCGGGCACGTCGCCCACGCCGTACTCGAGCGCGTCGAGCACCATAATCGTATCGGTGTGCGTGTTGAGGAATGCAAGCGCGCGCTCCTCCATGGGGCGGCACTCGCCGGCGCCAAGCTGCACAAAGTAGAACACGCCGGGCTCGGTGGCCTCGAACGGGCCGTGGAAGTACTCGCCGGAGTGGATGTAGCAGCAGTGCTGCCATTGCATCTCCATGAGCGAGCAGATCGCCATGGCGTAGGTCTGGCTAAAGTTGGGTCCGGAGCCCAGGATATAGAAGAACTTGTGCTGCTGGCAGAGCTCGGCAAAGCGGGCGCCCAGCTCGGTGTTGACCTTCTCGCGGGCGGCGGGCAGCAGCGCATCCATCTGCTTGAGGCCCTCGTACATGTCGGCGAGTGCCTCGTAGCCTTCCTGCTGGTCGAGTAGCTCGGCGGCGATCAGAGCGCCGATGCCCTGCGGCACCTCGGCCTGCGGCACGCCCTCGCCCCAGGGGTAGACCCAGGTGGTCCACTTGCCGTTGTCGATCTTGGAGCCCTCGCAGTCGGTCATGGCGACGACCTCGGCACCGGTGGCCAGCGCCATCTCGCAGCCGTCGACGACCTCCTGCGTGTTGCCGCTGTGGCTGCAGGCAATAACGAGCGACTTCGGCCCTAGGCTCTTGGGGGCCATCAGGCAAAACTCGCGTGCCGTGTAGACCGTCGAGGTAAACGTGGTGGCCTCGCGCTTGAGCAGCTCGTTGGCCGGCATCAGGTCGATCATCGAACCGCCGCAAGCGATCCAAAAGACATTCTCGATCTTGCCCTTGCGCTCGATGATTTCCTGAACCAGATCATGTGCGTTCATCCTGATGTTCCTCCTTGTGGGGCGGCTTTGAGCGACGGCAGCTCGTACCTGCTGTCGTTCTATGTTGTCCTATTTATAACACGTGCAACAACGCCCGTGAAGTTATCTCGGCAAATTTGTTCTATGTTGTTCTATCTATGGACGTTAGATGTCGAAGACGTAGCGCGAGCCCACGATCTTTTGGCGGCCGAGCAGCAAGGGCCGCGCGTCCTCATCG
>ENA-UOJE01003366-UOJE01003366.1-human-gut-metagenome-genome-assembly--contig:-C23-NODE-3366-length-10906-cov-5.246060_pt1 | contig 10906 bp, 6 predicted proteins | sample MGYA00242341_ERZ723888 | MGnify/ENA metagenome assembly ERZ723888 | reverse complement strand
TTGAAATTGAAATACGGGGAGTATTACAGTCTAAAGATAACAGACAGCAGTAAAAACGTGATAAACAACGTGGAGATAACGGGCAGTCAGATAACGTCAGAGCAGGAAGTATTTTCGTCGCCGACATACAGGAATGAAAGCGACGACAGGGCGCGGGTGGCGGAGCTGATGAAAGGCGAAGCACGGCTGTCTGAGCTTAAGGATAAAAAAAGCTTGGGCCTATTAAACAATGATGAAGAAGGAGAGCTTAAAGATTTAGAAGATGAGTTTTTTGCTTGGACTTACGAAAAAATTTCTGACATAGATAAATTTAAAAATTTGGTTTCGCTTTTTACACCTGATAACGAAACCCCGTATAGAGAAACGGAAGTTTTAAAGCATGATTTAAAGTGCGAGCTTCAGATCGTGGAAAAGACGCGCGTCAAGAAGCGCGTCGAGGTGCCCATTATCGTGCGAGAGCGCGTAAAGATTTTGGGTATAGAAATGTGGTGGTACAAGGATAAGCAAATAGGCACGCGCACAGAGTGGCGCGACACCGACGAGTGGACGGAAAACTACCGCTGGGCGGACGAGTTTACCATTCCCAAAATAAAAGAGGAAACGTTGACTTTTGCAAAGTATAATATAGATCTTAATCAAAGACTGCTTAATGCCGCGCTGTTAAGAAACAACAGCAAGGACAAGCGTTTCGAGGTGTTAAACTGGCGGTACAAGCTTACCGGCGGCGCAATAAAGATTCAAAAGCTGCAAAAGGAAGTAGTTACGGACGAGGAGTCTACTGAGCTGCGAGGAAAAAACTCCTATTCCTATCCTGAAAGCACTTTAATTGAGGCTGATGCACGAGTGGGCGATAAACTACTGATAAAACACATAGGCGAGCATATACTCAGCAATTACAAGGACGGACGCGAGACTATGGAGCTTAACTGGCAGGGCGATCCCACGGTGACTTTGGGGGATAATATCGTGCTGGAGGATAAATTCGGGATAGAAAAGAAGTTTATGGTGACCGGCAACGAGTTTATTCTGGACAACAGCGGAAAGTTTTATATGCGGACCGAGGGTATCTCCGTACTGTAAAACGTAAGTTTAAAAATCAATTCGGGACGGTGTACGCGTAGCCGCCCGACGGATAATAAAAATACATATTGCAAGGATAAATGCGGCAAATTCGTCCGCATAGCTATCCTGTTGAAAAAAATCAAAAAAGGAGAAAAATATGGCAGATTTAGAAACACGAAAGCCTTTCAGCGCGGATAATTATGTCGATCCGGCCTCTTTATCCGGCATAAACGGCGGCAAAGAGTTCGAGCGCTCCGACGTTATGTTTGCCGACGACGTAAATAAAATCGTCAATAACCAGATGTATCTCAAGGACAAAAAAGCGGACCTGGCAAGTCCCGATTTCAGCGGAGAGCCTAAAATCACGGGTAAAGCGATAGCGACGGAGAGTTACGTCGACAAGGCCGTCGGCGGCATTACGATCAACAACAAGCCTTTTTCCGGAAATATAACGCTGAACGCAGAGGACGTCGGCGCGGTCGAGGCCAATCCAAGGATTGCAGGCGGAACAAAATGCAAAGTGACGTATGACCATAAGGGGCTTGTGACCTACGGCGAGGATTTAGGTTTGTGGGATATGCCTTGGGATCTTGTCGTTGCCGGCAACGGAATCAACGTGCGGCGTAACGACAGCGGCAAGTATGAGGTCGCTTCGGATTCCCAATTGGTCGGATTACAGTATCCGGGATGCAAAGCAGACACCTCTTACGAGTTTTCGTCTAGTGATCTGACTTCCAATTATAAAAAAGGCGAGGTGCAGCTGCTGTTTTTAAGACTGTGCCAGTCCAAAACGGACAATACCGTCGATATACCGATAGATTTACTTATTCTCATGAAAAATACCGGGCAGGAAATCACGATTCTGGGCGAAAGTTATTCCGGCGGGATTTCAATGCAGGTTACTGATTGTAGGGCGATAAAAACGGACGGTTACCGTCCTTATATGGATATATCCGTAACGATCAAATTTTCTTTTTCAAGCAGAGGCGGCGACAGCGAAGGCTATGTCAGAGCGGAATGGTGGGCGCGGCGGCTGGAACATAATCCCGGGCCTACGGGCTACTATCAGTAAGGAGAAAACGATATGTATTATTATCAGGATCATCATTTGTATCAATATTACGCAAAATACGGCGATACGCTTTTTAAAACGCGCGACGAATATCTCGATTGGGTAAGAGCAAATAACCTTAAGCTGGAAAAAGTCGCTTATTTCCGCTTGTCCAAGCGCGCAAGAAAAATATCGGATTATCCGGAGGGGGCATGGGTAGAATATGAGGTTGTACCGGGGACGTACTTATATGATGAAAGGGACTTTTCTCACTACGAGTTTCCTAACGAGGAGGAGGCCATGGAAATGGCCGATTCGTACAGGGATTATCCCGACGGACACGCCAGTCAAACCGTTTTCGAGGGCGTCCCGGGAGAAGGAGACTCGCTTGCTTATACAGAGCCTGATAGGCCGATAGAACCGTTTGATCCGCAGCGGGCGTGCACTCAGTTTGCGCATTTTATTCTCAGCTATATGCCGGACGATCCTGTCCGCAGAAAGGCCAGGATGGACGCGCACAAATTGCAGATACGCAATATTAAATTTATCACTCCGCAGGCCAGGATTTACATTGTCGCGCAGAATTGGGCGGAGCACGAATATATGCGCGATCCGCAGATAGAGTATATCAAGTATGCTCATGGTATCGGCGCGGGCAGGGCCAGAAACGCATGTCTTAATCTGCTTTACAATTCCAATTACAACTGGGGCATTATCAGCGACGACGATATCTGTTTAAAGGTTACCGATTCGGCGATTCAGTTTCACAGGGATCTTGAGATAAACGCGCAGGCCTTTATCGATTCGCCCATGGACATTTGCTTCAGCCGCGGCGTCATTTACGACAGGTGGAATTTCGACGACGTTTGCAGGGCCGGGGAAATGTCGGACAACTGGGTGCTTAGGACGCAGTTTGAAAATCAGTTTCATTGGGCGATCGTGCGCAATTTCAAAAAGTTTTACGGTAAAGAGGAGTATCAGAGAGAGGATTGGGATACCGCCAGATGCGACGGCTTCGACGACACGGAATTTGGTCTGAATCTTACAAGCAAGGGTTATCATCTTTATATGGAAAGGACTTTGCAGCGCCTTATAAGCTGCATGACCGAGGACGAAAGCGTTGTTCAGCAGAATTTATACGGAGATTATATATCTAAAAATCTTTACAACGCCAGAAAGCTTCATGTGAAGCGGAAAAACGGGTATTGGGATTACGGCGAGTTGTTTTGGCGGTCCGGCCATCCGGGGGATTTCAATATTCAAAGGACGGTAAAGGGCAACGTTTACGACGAGATTCAGGGGCCGAGGACCGACGACATGAAAGCCGATTATCAGGCCGCAATCAATAAAAAAACTCGTTTCTAGCTGCGCGCAAGGCGGTGACTTAAAATGGCAATGGAAAAATTTAAGTACGACTTTCTCGTGGTCGGCGCGGGACTGTTCGGATGCGTTTGCGCGCACGAGCTGGTAAAAAGAGGATGTAAAGTTCTTGTCATAGAAAAACGCGGGCATACCGGCGGAAACTGCGCCGTGCGTACCGTTAAGGGTAAAATTCAACATATGTACGGTCCGCACATATTTCATACTGACGACAAGCGTATTTGGGATTATCTTAACGACGTCGAGGCTTTTGTGCCGTACCGGCATAAGGTCGTCGCCGTTAACGGCGGATTGCAGTACGACTTTCCCATAAACAGGGTTACGCTGTGCAAAGTATTCGGCGAAAACGCGCCTTTGTTTCAGGGCGCCGGCGAATCTGCGCGCAACTTTGAGGAGGCGGCCAGGCTTAAGGTCGGGGACAAGCTGTACGACCTGTTGTACCGATATTATACGGCCAAGCAGTGGGGACGCGAGCCGAAAAATCTCCCTTCGGAGATATTCAGCCGCGTGCCGGTCAGGCTGAATTTTGACGACGGTTATTTTAACGACAGATATACCGGAGTTATCGGAAGCAACCGTCTGTTCGATAAGCTGCTTGACGGCGCGACGGTTAAGCTTAACTGCGCTTATTCTGATAAAAAGCACGGCGGAGCGGCAAAACGGATAATTTATACCGGAATGATTGACGAATTTAAGCATTACCGTTTAGGAAAACTTCCTTACAGGAGTCTGCGGTTTGTATGCCGCAAGGTAATGCCTTACGAAAATCAGGGCGTTGCGGTAATAAATTATACGGATTCAAGACCTTACACGAGGTCGTGCGAGTACGGATATATGTACGGCGGCAGACAGACGGGCGGCCTGCGCTGGTACGAATATCCTTTGGGCGAGCTTGACGCAAGGGGAAAGGCAACCGAGCCGTATTATCCGATGCCGACGGCGGAGGCCGGCGCGCTTTACGAGGAATACGCCGCGTTGGCAAAGCGCGATACGCCTGACGGCGTTCGGGTTTATTTCGGCGGACGCTTGGGCGAATATAAGTATATTAACATGGATCAGGCGGTCGAACGGGCGTTAAAGCTGGTTGATGAAATTTATCATTCTGAAATTAAGGGAGTAAATTTATGAAAGAACTTGAAATTATTTTATCCGTATCCTGCGCGGCTTTGGGGCTGCTTGTCACTTCAATAACGTTTATCATGAAATTTTTTAAGAGCGCAAGGGCTAAAAAGATTTGCGAGCACGTCGTGGAGGTGGGGAACGCGGTAATTCCTTACATAAAACAGGCGGAAACGTTTTTAAACTATTCCGGCGCTGAGAAAAAAGAATTCGTTATGACTAAGGCGAATCAATACGCCATTGAAAACGGGATACGCTTTGACGAGGCGCTTGTAAGTGAAAAAATCGAGGAGCTGGTCAGGCTGACCAAGGAAGTCAATAAGCGCGATAAGGACAGAGTTTTGTCTGTACCCGATTCCGCGCAGACGGCTTGATATTAAAGATAAAGTAAAAGGCTGCGGTCGTTTGTTGCCGCGGCCTTTTTATTTTTATCGGTATAGTCTGCGGCTCAATATTATGCGCGCGATATATTTCGGCCGAGCGGCAAAGCCGCCAATGTTCATGACGGCTTGCCGACGATTTTTGTTCGGCCTTTATAATTAACGGAAGGTACAGGGTTTTAAATATCTGCGGCAGCGGATTCTTCCGCAGCGGCGGCAAACGCAGCAGCGACAGCAAACGCACATTCGGCACGGGCTTGGCGTCGGGGAGTCGTTGATTATGGTTTGTACCGGATTGCTTTCATAGGTTACGTTCGGTTCAACGGAAGCGTCCGTTACTCTCGCAAAATTTATTATCGCTGTCATATCAGTTCACCGTTACTTCAAAGACGACCGTTACGGACTGACCGGGAGACATATTAGGCAAGGGAAAGCCCGCTGCCGGGTTATACGCCGGGTAGGACACGTTGTCGATGATTACGCTTCCCGCAACGAAGGTCGTTCCGGCGGGAATAGGATCGGTAAAAAACAGGTTAATCTTGTCGAGAGTGCCTGTATTGGATATTTGAGTCGTGTATCTGAGCGTATCGCCGCGCACGGCAAACGCTTTGTCAACGCTTTTTGTAATGGAAACTCTATTGGACACGACCGCGAATTCAACTGTATTGGTATTTTCGGTAAGCGTTACCGCTCCTCTTGCCGGGTCGTTGACCGTATAAGTCAAAGCGGCGTAGTTCTGCACGGGCGTCGACGTAACCGGATTGTTGGCCGTAACGCTGTAATTGACGGTCACAAACTGTCCGGGCGCAAGATCGGGCAGCGGGAAGCCTGCGTTTAAGTCGTATGAAGGCTGCGAAACGCCGTTTACTATGACGCTGCCGGCTACATACGCCGCGCCGTTGGTCATGCTGTCGCGCAGAGACTGGCTGAATAGGGTGGTCTGCGAGTTGTTTGTAATAACTACCGTCTGGGTTACGGTTTCGCCCTCCTGTACGAAGGTTTTATCCGAGCTTTTAACCTTGGGCACGGAATAAGTCAGGACCTCCGTCGTTACGATATTGCTGTTGAGCTCCGCCGAAATCGTCGAGCCGTCCGGCATCACGTATTGAAAGCTTATATTTGATTGATTATCGATAAGCATAATATTCTCCTTAGTTGATTGTTGTCTGAAATGTTATGATAAGGCTTTCCTGCGGCGTCAGGCTGCCCGCGGCAAATCCGTCCTGCGGATTGTAAGCCGGATAATTGATTCCGTCGATATAAACCGATCCGCTGACGAATTCCGTGCCCGCAGGTATTGCGTCTTTAAAGAAAATGCTGCTTACCGGCACGCTTCCGGTATTTGTTACGGTCGAAGTATATGTCAGAATATCGCCGCTTACGGCAAATTCTTTGTCAACGCTTTTTACGATTTGCGTTTGCATATCTATAATATACACTGCAACTGGATTGGATTCGGAAAAGCTGTCCGCCAGATAACCGGTAAACGGATAAAATTGAAAATCGACGCGGGCTATATTGAATACCGGATTCGGATTCGGCAGGGCGGCCGCCGAGGCGGAAAAACCTACCGTGACGTCGGCGCCGGCGTCTATCTGCGGAATAACCACGGGCAGCGCGCCCGCATACGGCGCTCCGTCTATCGTGATCGAGCCTGCCGTCAGCGTCATTCCGGGCGGCAGCATGTCGCTTACGGTTGCGTTCAGCGCCGGAACCGAACCCGTATTTGTTATTTTAAGCGAATACGGTATATCCTGACCTACTGCGGCATAAGTAACGGCCGCTGATTTTTCGATCGTCAGGTTTGCGCCCTTGCTGTCGATTAAAATTCCCAAAGCGTTAGGGACGTATAGGTCGCCGCTGCTTGTAAACCGTATGGCGGCGCTGTTCTGTCCGGCGTTGAGCTGCGCGGATATATCTACGGCGGTGATATCCCAGCCCTGACGGCAGGCAAGGGTATTTGTTCCGGCCGCCGCATTCGCGTTTCTGCTTCCGAATGTTCCCGTCGTATCAAGAAATCCGTCCGAATCGTTGATTTGCGACGCGAAAAAGTTTCCCTGCGGATTGTTGGGGCCGCTTAAAGGCATCAACGTCGCCGTCGTTTCTCCGAACAGCATCTGGTCTCCGCTCAGTACCGCGTCGCCCTCTTGCCCCGATACGAAAATTTTTCCGGTAATCGGCAGTACGTCCGGGGTAAGGAAATCTGAAACGGTTACGGTTGTCGTTCCGGTCGACGGCGATACTACTGCGCCTCCGCACCACAGCGTAAGATTGCGCAGCGTGATGTCGGCGTTTTCGTATGCTACCGCAAGCGTCCAGCCGGCGTGATTGGTCTGACTGGTGCGCGAGTCGATTGCTTCTATAAGCGCGGGAACGCCTTGTAGCGAGTACGTTCCGTTTCCGGCGGCTTGCAGCAGAGCGGTTACGTTGGCGGATCTTGTGTAAAAGCCTACGGTAACGTTATCCACGGTGATAAGAAAATTCTGCGCCGTGACGGGATCGGGAATTACCGTCTGGACGGAAGCAGGCGTCGTAAACGTTACCGGATTGTTGATAAGATTCGATATATTATTGATCGTTGACTGGTACAAACCGCCCCAGATGAGCTCGGCATACAAGATGTCGGAGTCCGGTGGAAGCGTAAGCTGAGCCGCAGAGCCGTTTTGCGCGTAATCCAGCGTTGTTCCCGGCGGAAAATTCCCTACCTGCAGACTGACGTCAAGACTGGTAAACGCTCCTATCGAGCCCTCCAGTCCCGGGCTGTTCGAGTTGGATGCCTTGCTCAGCCCCAGGGTATTGCCGGTAAAAACAATCGCGCCTTTTTTTACGTCGCTGTATCTTTGTATAAAAGGCATAAATTGCTCTCCTTTGCATAGTAAAAAACTACATACCTTTGGCCTGTTCCGGACAAAAAATATGTAGTCTTTATACATAATATGTCTAGAGGCGCCTGCCCGTTAACGCCGCGCAATAATCTGAGCGTTTATAATTTGACAACAAATGCTACAATACGATTTTTTTATTTAATCGCTCCGTAAAGTCTTTAATACGGGCCGATTTCATGATTTATGACGTTCGGGCCTTAATAATAAAAAACAAAATCGGTAAAAAAAGTATTTTCTGCGGCAGTTATTTTACTGGAAAAATTCGGCGGAATGTAATATAATAAGTGAGTAACGGAGAAATACGATTATGGAAACGATAAAAATCAAAGGCGCTAATGAAAACAATCTGAAAAATATAGATCTGGAGATTCCCAGAAACAAGCTGATAGTATTTACTGGTCTTTCGGGCAGCGGCAAAACGTCGCTGGCGTTCGATACCATTTTTGCGGAGGGGCAACGCCGTTACGTCGAGTCTCTTTCTTCTTACGCGCGTCTGTTCCTGGGACAGATGCTAAAGCCTGACGATGAAAGCATAGAGGGCCTCAGCCCTGCTATTTCCATCGATCAGAAAACTACCGCAAGAAATCCGCGTTCTACAGTCGGTACTGTGACGGAGGTGCACGACTATCTAAGGCTTTTGTTTGCCCGTATAGGCGTGGTGCACTGTCCTCAGTGCGGCAAGGAAATAGCGCAGCAGTCCATTGACCAGATAATCGACCGTATTGTAGCGTACCCGGAGGGAAGCCGCATACTTGTCACCGCTCCGTTTGCAAGGGGCAAGAAGGGAGAATTTAAAAAGGAGCTGGACTCTTTCCGTAAAGCGGGATATCCGCGCGTCAAGGTGGACGGAGAGGTAAAAAGTCTGGACGAGGACATTGTCCTGGATAAACAGATCAAGCATAACATCAGCGTGGTGGTTGACCGCCTTATAGTCAAGCCCGGCATAGAAAAACGGCTTACGGACAGTGTCGAAACCGCTCTTAAGCTGGCCGACGGCATCGTGATCATAGACCGCGACGGAGAAGAGGAATTGTTTTCTACTAAATACGCGTGCCCTGACTGTAATATTTCGATCAGCGAGGTAGAACCCAGGCTGTTTTCCTTCAACTCGCCTTTCGGCGCCTGTCCCGAGTGCGCTGGACTGGGCTTTAAGCAGCAGCTTGATCCCGAGCTTATATACGGAGACGGCAGCAAGAGCCTGAACGAAGGCGCGCTCAACGTAAGCGCATGGAATTTCGATACAAGTCAGATAGGCGGTATGTATTTCAAGGCGCTGTCAAAGCGTTACGGATTTTCGCTCGATACGCCGTTCAGGGATTTGCCTGAGAATATTAAAAACATACTGCTTTACGGCAACGGCGACGAAAAGCTTGATCTTACCTATGAATCCGCAAGCTTTTCCGGTAGCTACAAGCGCAGCTTCGAGGGCGTTGTCAACAATCTGGAGCGCCGGTTCCGGGAAACGGGCAGCGATTATATAAAAAGCGAAATTTCCAAATACATGCGCGAAATCCCTTGCGAAAGCTGCGGCGGCAAAAGACTTAAAAAGGAAGCGCTTGCCGTTACTGTCGGCGGATTGAATATTGCCGAGCTCAGCGATATGCCGATTGTCAAGATTCGTGATTTTATAGAAAATCTCAGCTTTTCTTCCTCTCAGGAAATTATTGCGCAGCCCATATTGCGTGAGATCCGCGCGCGTCTGAAGTTTCTTTCGGACGTTGGGCTTGGGTATCTTACGCTTTCCCGCGGAGCGGCTACGCTTTCGGGCGGAGAGGCGCAGCGTATAAGACTGGCCACGCAGATAGGCTCGGGGCTTACGGGCGTATTGTATATTCTTGACGAGCCCAGCATCGGGCTTCATCAGCGCGATAACGAAAAGCTTATTGCCACGCTGGAGCGTCTGCGTGATCTGGGCAACACGCTTATAGTCGTCGAGCACGACGAGGATACCATGCGCCGTGCGGATTATATCGTGGACGTCGGTCCGGGCGCGGGCGTGCACGGCGGTGAAATAGTCGCTGCCGGACCGGTCGAGGAAATAATAAAGGAGCCGCGCTCGGTGACCGGAATGTATCTGAGCGGACGCAAAAAGATCGAGGTTCCCAAGCTGCGCCGGCCTTTGGACGTCAGGTTTATAACCGTCAGAGGGGCGCGGCAGAATAATCTGAAAAATATAACCGTCAATATTCCCGTTGGCGTATTTACCGCTGTGACCGGAGTATCCGGCAGCGGCAAATCAAGTCTTATCAATCAGATTCTTTATCCGGCTCTTTCCAATAAAATAATGCGCACAAGATTGCCGGAGGGTAATTGCGACGCTGTGGAAGGAGCGGAATATCTGGACAAGGTTATATGTATCGATCAAAGTCCTATCGGCAGAACTCCGCGCAGCAATCCCGCGACATATACGGGAGTTTTTACTCAGATACGAGAGCTTTTCGCCAAAACCGCTGACGCGCAGGAGCGCGGTTACGGCGCCGGTCGTTTTTCCTTCAACGTAAAGGGCGGACGCTGCGAAAACTGCACCGGCGACGGCATAATTAAAATCGAGATGAATTTTCTGCCGGACGTATATGTGCCCTGCGAGGTGTGCGGCGGCAAACGCTATAACCGCGAGACGCTTGCCGTCAGATATAAGGGTAAAAATATCTACGAAGTGCTTGAGATGACGGTAGAGGAGGCCTATGAATTTTTTGAAAGCATACCGTCCATCGCCGGCAAAATCAAAACTCTTTGCGACGTGGGGCTGGGCTATATCAAGCTGGGACAGCCCGCAACCACCCTGTCTGGCGGGGAAGCTCAGCGAGTAAAGCTGGCGACCGAGCTGAGCAAGCGATCCACGTCCAAGACTCTTTATATTCTCGACGAGCCGACTACAGGTCTGCACGTTGCCGACGTCGATAAGCTGCTTGAAATTTTGCAGCGGCTTGCGGGCGGCGGAAATACCGTCGTCGTTATCGAGCATAATCTGGACGTTATCAAGGTGGCCGATTACATCGTGGATATGGGGCCGGAGGGCGGCGACGCCG
>ENA-UOJE01003352-UOJE01003352.1-human-gut-metagenome-genome-assembly--contig:-C23-NODE-3352-length-10940-cov-8.892053_pt1 | contig 10940 bp, 9 predicted proteins | sample MGYA00242341_ERZ723888 | MGnify/ENA metagenome assembly ERZ723888 | reverse complement strand
TTATTTTGTATATCCTGTCTTTTTCGTTCTGTTATCTTGAAAAACGGCCGTGGAACGTGTATACTAATTTCGCGAGACGGAAACGAAAAAGAAAGAAAAAGGAGATAAATCATGAGTAAAAAGACAACAGTATTGATGATCTTAGATGGATACGGTTTAAATGACAGAAAAGACCATAATGCGGTAGCTGAGGCAAACACACCGGTTATGGACAAGCTGATGAAGGAATATCCGTTTGTAAAAGGTAATGCATCCGGAATGGCAGTTGGTCTGCCGGAAGGTCAGATGGGTAATTCAGAAGTCGGACATCTGAACATGGGTGCAGGACGTATCGTATATCAGGAACTGACAAGAATCACAAAAGAGATTCAGGATGGTACATTTTTTGAAAATCCGGCGCTTGTAAAAGCAATGGAAAACTGCAAGGCAAATGACAGTGCGCTGCATATTTACGGACTGGTATCCGATGGTGGTGTACACAGCCACATTACACACTTATACGGTGTACTGGAAATGGCAAAGAAATTTGATCTGAAAAAAGTTTATGTACATTGCTTTTTAGACGGACGTGATACACCGCCTGCATCAGGAAAAGGCTATGTAGAACAGCTTGAAGAGGAAATGAAGAAGCTTGGCATCGGTAAGGTTGCATCTGTATGCGGTCGTTACTACGCTATGGACAGAGATAACAACTATGACAGAGTAGAGCTGGCTTACAAGGCTCTGACAAAGGGCGAGGGTCTGACAGCAGAAAGCGCAACGACAGGTATTCAGGCATCTTATGACAGAGATGAGACAGATGAATTTGTAAAACCGACTGTAGTAGTAGAAGATGGTAAGCCGGTAGCAACCATTCAGGATAAAGACAGCATTGTATTCATCAACTTCAGACCTGACCGTGCAAGAGAGATTACACATGCCTTCTGTGATGACGACTTCAAGGGCTTTGAAAGAGGAAAACGTCTGGATGTGACTTATGTCTGCTTCTCAGATTATGACCCAACGATCCCGAATAAAGATGTTGCATTCCATAAGATCGCAGTGACAAACACATTCGGCGAATGGCTTGCTGCAAACGATATGACACAGGCAAGAATTGCAGAGACAGAAAAATATGCACATGTAACATTCTTCTTTAACGGTGGAGTAGAAGAGCCGAATAAGGGAGAGGACAGAATTTTAGTCAATTCTCCTAAAGATGTTGCAACGTACGATCTGAAGCCGGAAATGAGTGCTTACGAAGTATGCGACAAGCTGTGCGCAGCAATCAAATCTGAAAAATATGATGTGATCATCATCAACTTTGCCAATCCGGATATGGTAGGACATACCGGTGTGGAAGCAGCAGCGATCAAAGCGGTAGAGACTGTGGATGAATGTGTGGGAAAAGCTGTAGATGCGCTTCTGAGTGTCAACGGAACTATGTTTATCTGCGCAGACCATGGTAACTGCGAACAGCTTGTAGACTATGAAACAGGTGCACCGTTCACAGCCCATACAACCAATCCGGTACCATTTATCTTAGTAAACTATGATCCGGCTTATACGTTAAAAGAAGGCGGATGTCTGGCTGATATCGTACCAACTCTGATTGAGACAATGGGTATGACAAAACCGGCTGAAATGACAGGAAAATCTTTATTGATCAAGAGATAAAAGTAGCTGGAACAGGAAATATAATAAACTGACAAAAGACAGGTTCTGTCTGCAGATCGTAACTGCGGCAGAATCTGTTTTGATATATGAAAAAAGGATGAAAAGAAACAACAGATCACGGCAAAAATGACCGAAAACGCATGAAAACAGACCGATTTTGTGTAAAAAAACAGAAAAATCGGTCAGGATGGTTGAAGTGGAAAAATGGGAATGGTAAAATAAACTTTACAAAACAATTAAGTAGGGGTGGTTAATATGGATCAAAAAGTAAAAGCACAGAATTCTATTAAGGTAAGACTGGTTTTCTCTTTCTTTATTGTTACACTGGCGACGGGGATACTTTTGATTTTGAGCTATGCACCGACAGCGAAAAGAGAATTAACCAAGTTGTCTCAAAACTATATTGAAGATCTGGCTATGGCATATGGAGGTATCCTGGACGGAGAAGTTAAAAAGGCAGACGGAGACGCAACCTATGTTTTAAAGGCGGATGCTCTGTCTCAAAAGCTGGATGGGGTTGGCATTAAGGGCGTTGAGTCCTGCTATGTTTATGTGGTAGATGAAAACGGTACCATGGTATATCATCCGGATGGTGGCAAGATTGGAAAGTCTGTAGAGAATGAAGTAGTCAAGCAGGCAGTACAGGATGTCAAGGATGGGAAAGAAGTAAAGAGTGGTGTCAGGATTTATGATTATAGAGGACAGGTCAAGTATGTAGCACTTTATGTCAGTACATATCAGAAGTTTATGCTGATTGTTTCTGCCAATGAAAGCGAAGTACTGGCACCGGTTACAAAAATGAACAGAATGGGAACTGTGTCTCTGGTCGGAACGGTTATGATCGGTCTGATCATTGGTGTTATTTTCTCCGGTGTGATCGTAAAACCAATCGTCAGAATGACAAATTTTGCAAACAGATTGTCTTCTATGAATTTTTCTGATCATGAGACGGGACAGAAGCTGTTTGCCAGAAAAGATGAGATCGGGGCAATGAGCCGCGCACTGGAGTATTTGCGGACAGAGGTTGCGGACGTAGTCAGAGAGGTACGTGAACAGAGCGGTCTCCTTCTTGAGGCTTCCGATCATGTGCATGATAGTGCTTCCGAGACTGCCACAACGATGCAGCAGCTTGACAGTGCAGTAGGAGAAATCGCAGACGGCGCGTCTTCTCAGGCAGGAGATACACAGCTTGCAACAGAAAAAGTTGTCAATATGGGCGATATGGTAGAGCAGACGGCGAATCAGGTAGATGATCTGATGAAATATGCAACGCGTATGCAGCAGTCCGGGCAGGGCGCGACAGAGGCACTTGAGCAGCTGGAACAGGTAAATGGTCAGGCAATGCAGTATATTCATGTGATCGCAGAACAGACAGATACGACAAATGCATCTGCAAGCAAGATCCATGAGGCGGCAAGTATGATCACGGAGATTGCGGAAGAGACAAACCTGCTTTCTTTAAATGCATCGATAGAAGCAGCAAGAGCCGGTGAGCAGGGACGCGGCTTTGCCGTTGTAGCAGCACAGATCCAGAAGCTGGCAGAGCAGTCAAATGAATCCGCAAAAGAGATCAGTGAGATCATTCGTGTTCTGATGGAAGATTCCCAGAAAGCAGTTTCCATTATGGAGGATGTAAAGGAAATCTTTAAAAAGCAGAGCGAACACGTAGATAATACAAAACAGGCATTTGATGAGATACAGAAAAATGTGGAGCAGTCTATAGCCGGTATGTCAGCAATTGACGATAAGACAAAGCAGCTTGACAAGGAAAGAAGCGGCGTGATCGATATTGTACAGAATCTGTCAGCAATCGCACAGGAAAATGCAGCGTCCACAGAGGAAACATCTGCTTCTGTAACGGAAGTAAAGGCAATATCAGATCAGTTGTCGGAAGAAGCAGACAGCCTAAAGAATATTTCTCATACAATGGAACAGAGTATGGCGGTATTCCAAATTTAGTATTCTGAAATTGTTTTGATTTTATATATTGAAATTAAAAGAAAAGGCTTGTAATTTGATGATAGGTATGCTAAGATAATAATGTTTGTGACAGTAGGAGGTTTATAAATGAGCGTTATCAGAATTATTTTAACAGTGTTATTTATCATCGATTGTATCGGTTTAACAATTATAGTGTTAATGCAGGAAGGTAAGAGTGCAGGTCTTGGAGCTATCAGCGGTGCTGCTGAAAGCTATTGGGGTAAGAATAAAGGTCGTTCCATGGAAGGCGCGCTTGTGAAGATCACGCGTGTGATGGCAGTATTATTCATGGTTTTGGCAGTTGTATTGAATATAAACAAATTTTAAAGGTTTATGATTACAAAAGCACTCTTTTTCAAGAGTGCTTTTCTTTTTGCAGACAGTATTTAAGTAGTGAGGAATAGAATGGCAAAGAAAAGTTTTGAAGAAAGAAAAAAGATCATATACGATCTTGTGCGCGACGCACTTTATGTGCCTATGAAGGAAAAAGAACTGGCGATTTTTTTGCAGGTAGAGCCTGAGGACAGACCGCAGCTGAAGCAGGCGCTGGAAGAACTCTTAAAAGAGCATGCGATCGAGATTACCAAGCGCGGGAAATATAAAGCACCGGAAAATCCGATTCTGGAAGGACGTTTTATAGCCAATGAAAAGGGATTTGGTTTCATTGAGGTAGAAGGACAGGAAGAAGATTATTATGTTCCGGAGGAATATGTGCATACAGCCTTTCATCATGACAAAGTCAGCTTCAGGCTACTGCCGCCTTCAAGGGGCAGAAGGCAGGAGGCGGAAATCGTTTCTGTACTGGAACATGAGATCACACAGGTAGTAGGTACCTTTGAAAAGAGTAAAAGCTATGGATTCGTGATTCCTGATGATACGAAGATTCCGACAGATATTTTCATCCCGGCAGGTGCGATCGGAGGCGCAGTAGATGGGCATAAGGTAGTCTGTGAGATTAGTGATTACGGCGGGGAACGCAGAAATCCGGAAGGGAGGATTGTGGAAATACTCGGGCATCGTGATGATCCGGGTGTAGATATCCTTTCAATCGTAAAGGCGTTCGGTATTCCGACTGAGTTTGAAAAGCGTGTGCTGGATCAGGCGCAGAGAGTGTCTAATCCGGTTTCGGAAGCAGACTGCGCAGGCAGACTGGATCTGAGAAACGTACAGATGGTCACGATCGACGGAGAAGATGCAAAGGATCTGGATGATGCAGTATCGCTGACGATGGAAAAAGGAATGTACCGGCTTGGCGTGCATATTGCGGACGTGACTAATTATGTGCAGGAAAATTCGGCGCTGGACTGGGAAGCAAAGGAAAGAGGGACAAGTGTATATCTGGTGGACAGGGTTATCCCAATGCTGCCTCATACGTTGTCCAATGGCATCTGTTCCTTAAATGCAGGAGAGGACAGGCTGGCACTGAGCTGTCTTATGACAATTGATGCGACCGGAACCGTAGTAGACTATAAGATCGCGGAAACAGTCATCTGTGTGGATAAGAGATTGAACTATACAGGTGTCAGGAAGATACTGGAAGATCACGATGCGCAGGAGATCGAAGCCTGTGAGGCACTTGTGCCAATGCTTGAGCAGATGCAGAAGCTGTCGGAGATCGTCCGCAGGAAAAGAAGAAACCGTGGTGCAGTGGATTTTGATTTTCAGGAATGTGAGATTAAACTGGATGAAAGCGGGCATCCTGTAGATATCCTGCCACATGAACGAAATGTGGCAACTAAGCTGATCGAGGATTTTATGCTGTTGGCAAATGAAACGGTGGCACAGCACTTTTTCTGGCTGGAAGTGCCTTTTGTTTACCGGACACATGATAAGCCGGATCCGGAGAAAATACAGAAGCTGACGACATTTTTGAATAACTTCGGTTATTCACTGAAAGGTACAAGGGATGAGATTCATCCGAAAGAGCTGCAGAAACTGCTGACAAGGATTGAAGGAACTAAGGAAGAGGATATGCTGAGCAGGCTGATCCTGCGCAGTATGAAGCGTGCGCAGTACCAAGATGTCTGTACAGGACATTTCGGACTGGCATGTAAATATTATTGCCACTTTACCTCACCGATCCGCCGGTATCCGGATCTGCAGATCCATCGTATCATCAAAGAATACCTCCGGGGCAGGCTGAAGGAAGAGAGAATCCTGCATTATAAGGATATTTTGCCGCAGGTATGCAAGCATGCTTCGGAAATGGAAAGAAGGGCAGATGAAGCGGAGCGGGAGACCGATAAGCTCAAGAAAGCCGAATATATGACAGCACATATGGACGAGGAATATGACGGTGTTATTTCCGGCATTATGGCATATGGTATTTATGTGGAACTGGAAAATACGGTAGAAGGGCTCATCAGGGCAGCAGATATACCGGGCGATTATTATGTGTATGATGAAGCTGCCTGCGAAATGGTAGGCAGACATACGGGCAACTCCTATCGTCTGGGAGATCGGATCCATGTTTATGTCAAAGATGTAGATCTACAGAAAAAGACGATTGATTTTGGGCTTCACAAAGAATGAAAAATGAGCTATACTTTAGAAACGGACAGAGAGGAAGTGGGAGCATGTCAAAGGAGGCAATGAAATTAGTTGCCAATAATAAAAAAGCATATCATGATTTTTTTATCGACGAGAAGTATGAAGCAGGCATTGCTCTTCACGGAACAGAGGTAAAATCGCTTCGCATGGGCAAGTGCAGTATTAAAGAGGCATTTGTCAGGATTGAAAACGGCGAGGCGTTTATTTACGGTATGAATGTCAGTCCATATGAAAAGGGCAATATTTTTAACAAGGATCCGCTCCGTGTGAAAAAGCTGCTGCTTCATAAAGCCGAGATCGGAAAGCTGGCAGGTAAAATGGCAGAAAAAGGCTATACACTTGTACCGCTTCAGGTCTACTTTAAAAATGGCAGAGTCAAGGTAGAAGTTGGCGTTGCCAGAGGTAAGAAGCTCTATGATAAGAGACAGGATATTGCTAAGAAGGATCTGCGCCGCGAAACAGAGCGGCAGTTCAAGATCAAAAACCTCTAAGGGGACGTAATGGTTTCGACAGGGGTCTTGCAGCTGGAGAAGCTATCCGAAGGCGATGGCGTCAAATCGCAAAACTAAAATTAAACGCTGAAGATAATTTAGCATTCGCTGCCTAATGGCAGCTGTCTGACTTAGTGCACCTACACATTAAGACCCAGGCATCGACTATGTAGGAAACGACATATACTAAGCTTTGCGTATATGGGCGTATCATGAAGCTACCGAAATCTGCCAGGTGTCAGTTCCCGGCAGATGGAGGGAATCCCAAATAACTGACTATGATAGTAGAAGGACAGGGAATAGGCTTTTGGACACGGGTTCGACTCCCGTCGTCTCCACTGAAACGACATCGTATATTACTAAAGTGATATACGGTGTCGTTATTTTTGTGCTATAATAATCGCAAACAGATGCAAAAGGAAGAAAATAAATGGAAACCTTTATTGTAGACAATATTGTATTTTATGACCGGAACCTTGCAATGCAGGCAGAAAAAGAGTGGAAGAAAGTCAAGCTGTTGCAGGAAAAATTGGATGAGAAGAATATGGCAAATGTTGCCGTGATGTACCAAAAGGCGGTAGAAGGCAACTTTTTTCAGACGCCTGTTGGCATGGCATATCTTCTGAAACTGCGCCAGCTGCTACGGGAAAATGGATATGAAGATCTGACAGCGGAAAAGCAGATAAACTGTCTGCTACAGAGTATACAGGAAAAGCAGGATGATCCGGTGGAAGAAAAACTGCAGAAAAGAGATGCGATCTGGAAAAGCAGGCTGGACATGCAGCAGGAAAAAGAAGCAGAGCTGCAGCAGCGTTGCAAGAAGCTGAAATGTATTGCCGCTATGCTCGCGGTTCTGGTGATCGTACTTTTTGCGATCAGCCTGACAGGGAAAAATCCAACGATCATCAATTACAGATCGAAGATTGTAAACCAGTATGCATCATGGGAGCAGGAACTGAAAGAAAGAGAAGCGGTGGTCAGAGAAAAGGAAGCGCAGCTTGGTATTACAGAATAAAGCATGTGGGGGTTCACATTTTTGCCATAAAGTTGTTGTAGGCTACCAATAAGAATATGGAAAAGAGGACGGGTTATGGAAAAAGTAAAGATTTTAGTTGTAGACGATGAAAGCAGAATGCGAAAACTTGTAAAAGATTTTTTGGTCAGAAGTAACTACGAAGTATTAGAGGCTGAGGATGGAGAAAAAGCACTGGATATTTTCTTTGCGGATAATTCCATTGCCTTGATCATTTTGGACGTCATGATGCCTAAAATGGATGGATGGCAGGTATGCAAAGAGATCAGGGCATATTCTAAAGTACCGATCATCATGCTGACGGCAAGAACAGACGAGCGGGATGAATTACAGGGCTTCCAGCTTGGTGTGGATGAATATATTGCAAAGCCGTTCAGCCCGAAAATTCTTGTTGCCCGTGTAGAGGCGGTCTTAAGACGTACAAAAGGAGCTGCCAAGGACGATATTCTGACGGCGGGAGATATTGTGCTTGATAAATCTGCACATATAGTGACGATCGGTGGCAATCCGGTTGAGCTGAGTTATAAAGAATTTGAGCTTTTGGCATACTTTATGGAAAACAGAGGGATTGCCCTGTCCAGAGAGGTGATATTAAATAATGTATGGAATTATGATTATTTTGGTGATGCCCGTACGATCGATACACATGTGAAAAAGCTACGCAGTAAAATGGGCGAACAAGGTAATTATATAAAAACAATCTGGGGTATGGGCTATAAATTTGATGTAGATACGCAGCCATAACAGACAGGAAGTGAAAGTGTTTGTATGAAACATTCGATTAAGAATCAATTCGCAATGATCTTCATTGCTCTTATGACAGGGACAATTTTGTTATGCTGGTTTTTGAACAGTACTTTGCTGGAAAAATATTATACAAGTAATAAACAGAATGTGCTGCTTACAGCTTATCATAATATTAATGAGGCGACCAGCAAAGGAAATACTAACTCGGATACATTTAAAATTGAGGTGCAGAAGCTTTGCGGTATTTACAATATCAGCATTCTGATCGTGAATGCGGATTCCGATATCGTAACATCTTCTGTGCACGAAACAACGGCGCTGACACATGAACTGATGGGGCATATTTTTGGCGTTATGGATCAGAATGGTGGCAGACAGGATGAAATCCTGCAGCAGACGGATTCCTATACGATACAGAACAATCAGGATTATCAGACAGGAATTAATTATATTGAAATGTGGGGAGTTCTTGATAATGGCAATCCGTTCATTATCCGTTCGGCGCTGGAAGGTATTCATGACAGCGTTAAGATTTCCAATCGTTTTATGGTATATGTTGGGCTGCTGTCAATCGTGCTCAGCGGACTCACTATCTGGTGGGTCAGCAGAAAAATTACGGATCCGATCTTGCAGCTTGCTTCTATTTCCAAAAGGATGTCCGATCTGGATTTTAATGCAAAATATACCGGAAAAGACAAAAATGAGATTGGACTGTTGGGCAATAACATGAATCAGATGTCTGACCGGCTGGAAGAAACGATATCGGAGCTGAAGACCGCAAATAATGAATTGCAGAAGGATATCGCAAAAAAAGAGCAGATTGATGAAATGCGAAAGGAGTTTTTGTCCAATGTTTCCCATGAACTTAAGACACCGATTGCGTTGATCCTTGGATATGCTGAGGGGTTGAAGGAGGATATTAATGAAGATCCGGAAAGCCGTGATTTTTATTGTGATGTTATCATGGATGAAGCGGAAAAGATGAATATGATGGTGAAGAAGCTTCTGACTCTTAATCAGCTTGAATTTGGAAACGATGTGGTAACGATGGAGCGATTTGATATTGTAGAACTGATACGGAATTATCTCCAGTCTGCATCGATTCTGATCCAACAGAGTGAGGCACAGATTACCTTCGTTCAGGAAGAACAGGTCTTTGTCTGGGGTGATGAATTTAAAATAGAAGAAGTATTTATGAATTACTTTACAAATGCCCTGAATCATCTGGATGAAAGAAAGCAGATACGGATCGCGCTTGCGAATGAAAACGGGATTGTAAGAGTATCTGTGTTTAATACAGGAATTCCGATTCCGGAGGATTCCCTGCCGCATATTTGGGAAAAATTCTATAAGGTGGATAAAGCGAGAACAAGAGCATATGGCGGAAGTGGCGTGGGATTGTCGATTGTAAAGGCAATCATGGAGTCATTGCATCAAAGATATGGTGTCTGCAACCATAAAGACGGTGTAGAATTTTGGTTTGAATTAGAATGTAAATAATGTTACAATAAATGGCATGGAATGGTAAGTTCAGTAGATTAAATGCCGGGGTAGGAACATGAATAAGAAAAATAAGATTGTAATTTGTCTTTTGACAAGTGTAATATGTATGACGGCGTGTGGTAATAGCATTCCGGATATGACGCGGGAACAGGAAGATCTTGTGACGCAGTATGCGGCAGGCGCTTTGCTGGAACGTTTGAATGACTCGGGAACGAGGCTGGTGGATACTTCCAAGCCGAAGGAAGAACCTACACTGGCAGATGCTGCGACTGTGGCACCGGAGGGAAAATCCGGTGTGTCGGAGAATGATATTGCAACGGATGAAGCACCGGAACAGGCTATGGAAAACAAAGAGGCTGCACAGATTTCCGCAACACAGTTATTGCAGATAGAACCTCTTACAATTACTTATACCGGTTATGAGATATGCGACAGTTATCCGGAGCAGGGAGAAGAAGATCTGTATTTCTCCGTGGAGGCAGGAACAGGTAAAAAGTTGCTTGTTCTGCAGGTGGCTGTTACAAATCCGGGACAGGAGCAAGTGGAGTTTGATACGCTGCATAAGCAGAATATCAAATACCGGGTTATGCTGAACGGTGCAGACCGACATCAGGTCATGCTTACTATGTTGGATAATGATTTTTCGGCTATGGATATTATGATCAATCCGGGGGAAACAATGCAGACAGTCCTTCTGGCAGAGGTATCGGAAGAGACGGCGGGGCAGATTACAAGCGTAGATCTCGTCATCCGGTCAGACAGTGATGAAGTGACACTTACACCTTGAAAAAATGCAGGAAAAACTTGAAAAAATAATTCGACAAAAAAGTTGAAAAAAATCCAGAAAATAGGTTGACATGCCAGAGGCATGGTGCTATTATAAGCAGGTCGCTTGTGAGACACGACAGTGAATCACAAAAAACGACAAAAGAAAATAAAAAAAGATGTTGACAAACGACAAAACACATGATATTATATCA
>ENA-UOJE01003350-UOJE01003350.1-human-gut-metagenome-genome-assembly--contig:-C23-NODE-3350-length-10944-cov-6.262834_pt1 | contig 10944 bp, 9 predicted proteins | sample MGYA00242341_ERZ723888 | MGnify/ENA metagenome assembly ERZ723888 | reverse complement strand
TCAGAGCCGGATTAAACATAAGGGGCTGCGGCCCCTTATCAACCCCGGGGTTTTTCGACAAACTGTCTTTGTTTATAACTTAACTATTGCCATATCATAGAAAACCCCGCTCATATATGTTAGAATAGCTTGAAAGGCATCTTTCAAAGACAAATTCAGTGTCAAAGGACATCAGTATGAAAGTCGTATTAAAGGATCTCACCAAGAAATTCTCCGGTCAGGGCAAGAACGCCCCGGACGTAATAGCCGTGAACAACTTTAATGTGGAAATACCCGACGGCAAACTCATCGGCCTCTTAGGCCCCTCGGGCTGCGGCAAGAGCACCGCGTTAAACCTCATCTCCGGCCTGCTCTCCCCTACGGCGGGACGCATATTCTTTGGCGAGGACGACGTTACGGACCTGCCGCCTGAAAACCGCGGCGTTGGTCTTGTGTTTCAGAATTATGCCCTTTACCCCCACCTTACAGTAAAGCAAAACATACTTTTCCCTCTGCAAAACCTAAAGGGCGAGGACAAGCTTTCCAAAGAAGAAATGCTCGCTCGCGCCTACGACGCGGCTAAGCTTGTTCAGATCGAGGGCCTTATGGACCGCAAGCCAAAGGCGCTATCCGGCGGGCAGCAGCAGCGCGTTGCCATTGCCCGGGCCCTTGTTAAAATGCCGCGGGTGCTGCTCCTCGACGAGCCTCTTTCCAATCTTGACGCCAGGCTCCGCCTCCAGACCCGGGAGGAGCTCAAGCGCATACAGCAGAAAACCAAAATCACCACCATATTCGTCACCCATGACCAGGAAGAGGCCATGAGCATTTCGGATATGATAATAGTAATGCGGTCAGGCGTGATACAGCAGATAGGCCGGCCTCAGGAGGTTTACGATCAGCCCGTAAATATGTTCGTAGCGAAGTTCCTCGGCACTCCGCCCATAAATATGTTTACCGGCAGCGTCCGCGGCGGAAGGCTTTTCATAGGCGAAAACGACGTCCTGCCGGCTGTCGGCACACCCGATGGCGAATATAATATTGGAATACGCCCCGAGGGCTTCATCCCGGAGGAAACCGGCCCCCTTTGCTGCGCCTTCAGGCGCATAGAGGTAATGGGGAGGGACACCAGCGTCATATTCTCCCACCCCGCGGCAGAAGCCGACACCGTACGGGCCATAATAAGCTCTGCAAATAAGCCCGATGGGGCCTCGGGTAAAATACGTTTCGCCCTGCGACCTGCCAAGGTATTCCTTTTCGATAAAACTGACGGAAAGCGCATAGCCTTCCGGGCGGAGTGATATATGGAAAAGAACAATGCAAAGGGCTGGCTGTATCTGCTGCCCGCCATACTGTTTTTAGGGGTATTCATGATATACCCCCTCATAGACGTATTCGTGTATTCCTTTGAGGAGGGCTATAATTCCGCCTCCCAGACTTTTTTCGGCATCGGGCTTTACAACTACTCCTACGTGCTCCACGACCCTTACTTTTTACAGGCGCTGAAAAACACCTTCTTATTGGTGATAATCACCGTTCCCCTCTCCACCGGCCTTGCCCTGCTCATATCCGCCGGGTTAAGCTCAATCAAAAAGCTTCGCAATCTTTTCCAGACCGTATATTTTCTGCCCTACGTCACAAATACCCTGGCGGTGGGATTGGTATTCATGATACTCTTCAAGAAGACTGCTTATACGGACGGCCTTGTTAACCTGATGATAAACTGGTTCGGCGGAAAGTCCGTGGATTTCATAGACGGCCCCTACTGGGCCAAGATGTTCGTGCTCTGCTTCTATACTATATGGATAGTAATGCCCTTCAAGGTACTCATACTCACAAGCGCGCTGGCCTCCGTCGACCAGAACTACTACAACGCCGCCCGCATAGACGGCACCTCCAAATTCCGCATATTTACCCGCATAACGCTGCCGCTCATCTCCCCGATGATATTCTATCTGGTAATAACCGGCTTTATAGGCGCCTTCAAGGCGTACAGCGACGCTGTGGCCCTCTTCGGCACAGATCTTAACGCAGCGGAGATGAACACCATAGTAGGCTATATTTACGATATGCTCTACGGCAACAGCGGCGGCTACCCATCCTTCGCATCGGCTGCGGCCATAATACTGTTCGCCATAGTGCTCACCATAACCTGCATAAATCTTATTATCAGCAAAAAGCACGTTCATTACTGATGGAGCGACCTATGGAAAAACATACCGATTACGCCAAAATAGAAAAGCAGGCAAAAATTCGCAGCCGGGTACGCAGTACGGCAGTGCATATACTGCTGTCTCTCTGGGCCGTCATAGTGCTGTTTCCTTTTTACTGGATGGTGCTGACCTCCGTAAAGAGCTACAGCGCGTATAATTCAGAATACATACCAAAGTTCTTTACCCTCTCCCCCACTCTGCAAAACTACGTCGACGCCTTTACGGCGGTGCCCCTCGGGCGTTATTTCACCAATACGCTGGTATTCACTTTGATCACCACGCTGCTGATGCTATCGGTCATAACCCTCGCTGCTTTCGCCTTTGCCCGGCTTGAATTCAAGGGCAAGCGTCTTGCCTTCACCCTGCTGCTGTCGCTCATGATGATACCCAACGAGCTGGTGATAATTACCAACTTCGTGACAATTACCGACCTTGGCCTTCGCAACACCTTCACCGGCCTTATATTGCCCTCGGTAACGTCGGTATTCTATATTTACTTGCTGAAAGAGAATTTCGCACAGATACCAGACGAACTGTATTACGCCGCAAAGGTGGACGGCACCTCGGACTTCAAGTATCTCACCAAGGTAATGATACCCATTTGCAGCCCAACTATGATAACCATAGTAATACTGAAGGTCATAGAGTGCTGGAACTCCTACGTCTGGCCCCGGCTCATCACCGACGACGAGAATTACTTCCTAGTCTCCAACGGCATACAGGCCATACGCGAAAGCGGCTTTGGCCGGGAAAACATACCCGCCATGATGGCGGCGGTAGTGGTAATATCAGTGCCGCTCATAGCGCTGTTTCTGATATTCCGCAACAAGATAATGGACGGCGTATCCAGAGGAGGTACAAAGGGTTAGTATGAATAAAAAGCTTATCTGCCTCATACTGTCGCTGTGTATGCTGCTTCCTCTCCTTGCCGGCTGCCACGGCTCCCGGGGGCTCAGGGAATTCGCGGTGCCTGAGGAATTCGACACAAACAGGGATTATGAGATAACCTTCTGGGCAAAGAACGACACCAACAAGACCCAGACCCAGATATACCAAAGGGCCATAGAGGACTTTCAGGCGCTGTATCCGAATATCAGCGTGAACCTTCGGCTCTATACCGACTATGGCAAGATATATAACGACGTCATCACAAATATTTCCACCAACACCACCCCAAACGTCTGCATAACCTACCCCGACCACATAGCGACGTACCTAACCGGGACAAACGTGGTAGCGCCTCTCGATGAGCTACTTGACCACCCCAGGTACGGGCTACGCGGCTGTGACGTATGGTTCACCTCTCCCAGGAGCGGCGAGATAATACCCAGTTTCCTAAACGAATGCAGCTTCGCAGGTCACTGCTATGCCCTGCCCTTCATGCGCTCCACAGAGGCCTGCTACATAAACAAGACCTACGTGGAGGCCATGGGCTATACCCTGCCGGATACTCTGACATGGGACTTCGTATGGGAAGTGGCCGACGCCGCCACAAAGAAAAACGCCGACGGCACATTCGCCGTAAACGGCCAGAAGGTGATGATACCCTTCATATACAAGTCCACCGACAATATGATGATACAGCTGCTGCGCCAGTCCGGCGGCGGGTATTCCAACGATCAGGGCGAAGTGCTGCTTTTCAACGACACCACAAAGGAGCTGCTGTACACCATAGCAAAACACGTGAAGAAGGGCTCCTTCTCCACCTTCAAGATATCCAGCTATCCGGCAAATTTTCTGAATGCAGGCCAGTGCATATTCGCCATAGACTCTACGGCGGGCGCCACATGGATGGGCACCCACGCCCCCCTTTCCGACATAAGCGCGGACAAGCTGGTAGAATTTGAGACGGCGGTAATGCCCATACCCCAGTTTGATCCGGATCACCCCCAAATGATATCCCAGGGCCCTTCAGTATGCGTATTCAACAAGGGAGATCCTCAGGAGGTACTGGCCTCCTGGCTGTTCACGCAATACCTGCTGACCAACAACGTGCAGATAGCATACTCCGAAACAGAAGGCTACGTTCCCGTCACCTCCATGGCGCAGGGTTCCGACGAATATCTTGATTATCTTTCCAGGGAAGGGCAGGACGTCGCCCACTACGATGTAAAGATAAAGGCGGTGAAGATGCTGCTGGCCAACTCCGACAATACCTTCGTCACCCCAGTATACAACGGCTCCGCGTCTTTGCGCGACGCTGCGGGACAGCTCATAGAAAACGTCACAAAATCCGTCCGCCGCAAGGAGACCGTAGATGACGCATATATGGACAAGCTGTTTTCAGATGTTACTTCCCTTTACCGTCTGGACGGAGCCGGAAGGGAGAGCATATCCGCAGAAGGTGCAGAAGATCTCGGCCCTCTCCCCGGCCCTTCAAGAGCGCTGCTTTTGTCACTTTGCGCGGCATGGGCGCTTATCGGGGCGTATACCCTCCGTGACGCCGCAAAAAAGCGTAATAAACGGGTTTGATATCCTGCAATGTCTATTGTATAATCATTAAGTCATAAAACCGCTCCCGAAAGGGGCGGCAATTATAAAGGAGAAAAGCAATGAAAAAATTCTTGGCAATGCTCTTGACCCTCTGCATGGTCCTCGCTTTCGCAGGCTGTGCCCAGAAGGCTCCCGAGGCAACCGAAGCCCCCGACCAGGAGGCTACCACTGAGGCTCCCGCTGGGGAAACCCCCGCTGCTACCGAGGAAGACGTCAAATCCGAGGGCGTTATGACCTATGCCGAATATGTGGCGGCCGAGCTGGAGAGCCAGGTTACAGTAGAAACCTACGTACAGGCCAAGCAATCCTGGTGGGAAGACAAGGCTACCGTTTATTCCCAGGATAAGGACGGCGCTTACTTCCTCTACAACATGGCATGCTCTCAGGAAGACTATGACAAGCTGGTACCCGGCACCAAGATCAAAGTCACCGGCTACAAATCTGAGTGGTCAGGCGAAATTGAGATAATCGACGCCACCTTTGAAATAGAAGAGGGCAGCTTCATCGCCATTCCCTTTGACGCCACCGAGCTTCTGGGAAAGGACGAGCTGATCGACCACCAGAACCAGCTTGTTTCCTTCAAGGGATTGACCGTCGAGAAGGTGGCCTACAAGAACGACCAGCCCGGCGATGACATCTATGTCACCTTCGGCTACAACGGCGCTTCCTATGACTTCTGCGTAGAGTCCTACCTTACCGGCCCCGACACCGAGGTTTACTCCACCGTTGGCGCTCTCAAGGAAGGCGACGTAGTTGACGTTGAGGGCTTCCTCTATTGGTATGAGGGTGTAAATACCCACATAACCGCCATCACCGCCGCTAAGTAATAACCGCACACACGGCTCCGCAGGTTCTTCCCTGCGGGGCCTTTTTTATTTGATGAACTAACTGTTAAGCTTTGCCGCAGTTTATTGACCCACATGTCAATTTAGATTATATTTATAATCACAAGCTTGATATTAAAAGCATAGGAGGTAATGCCTGTGAAGGATACTCTAAACCCCAACGAATGGATAGTTATGGAGGCGCTTTGGGCAAAATCCCCGGCAACGCTGGGCGAAACCATAGACCGCATAGGCAGCCGCGCCAGCTGGAACTACAAGACATACCAATCCTACATGAACGTCCTGGAAAAGAAAGGCTACATCTCATCAGAAAAGCGCGGCCGGGACAAGTTCTACTCCCCCGCCATATCCCGTGAGGAATGCATAGCCCGCGAGAGCCGCGCCGTGCTAAGCAAGATGCAGTCGGATTCTGTAGGGCTGATGATAACCAGCATGGTACGGGAGGGCGACCTTTCACGCAGCGACAGGCTGGAGCTCATGAACATGCTGGAAAAGATGCTAAAGGAGGAAACCGAAAATGAAAGCGACCGTTGATGCCCTCGTTCAGGTGGCTCTCTACTCCGCCGCCATAACGGCAGGCATACTCCTGTTTCGTTTTATATTCAAAAATCGCATATCCTCTAAGCTTCAATACCTCATGTGGTGGCTGCTGATACTGCGGCTGCTCATGCCTGTAACACCTGACATCGGCCTCCACTTTAACTTGCAGGACATGCTGCTCAAGCAAGCCCATCAAGCCGAGCTGCCCACTCCTGCTCCGGTTCTGGACGTGGCCCCGGCGTCTGTACCCAACACGCAGCCCTCTTACGATAGCGTCACCCCGGCGGTACAGCCTGATACAGATGTAGCCCCATCACAGCACGTAAATCCCACAAAAAGCACCGACTGGTATTCCATCGTATTCGTAGTATGGCTGCTCGGCGCGATAGGTTTCCTCGGCTGGCTGATATTCGTAAAGCTGCGCTATTACGAATCCCTTCAGCACCTCATGGCGGGTGGACCCAGGGAGGTCTATGAGCTTTACGACAGGTGCTGCAAGGAGCTTTGTGTAAAGCCGCTTCCCCTTTGGATAGTGAATAAGTCCATGTCCCCCGGCATAGCCTTCTTCGGTGAGCCCGTGCTGCTGGTGCCCCTCTCGCTTTGCGGCGATGAAAGCAGGCTGCGCTTTGCCCTGCTGCATGAGCTTACACATAAAAAGCGCGGCGACCATTACATGACGCTGCTTCTTAATATCCTTCGCGCCGTGTACTGGTTTGACCCGGTTGTACACTTCGCATTTTCAGAATTGCGATCCGATATGGAATCGGCCTGCGACTCGGACGTACTGGCCTATATAGGCCACGAGCAGAAGCGGGGCTACCTCACCGTGATACTCGACATGTTCTCATATGACACCGAACCCATACTGGGCATGAGCCAGATACGCTCAAAGCGCATGGCAAAGCGGCGCATGAAGGGAGCCTTTATGAAAAGCCGCACCTCTCCCGCCTTCAGGGCGATAACGCTGTGCATCGCGCTGATAATGTCCCTATGCTGCTTCACCACCGCCTGCCAGAGTGCGCCGGAAAAGGATACTCCCGGCATGGCAGCAGAGCAGACGGCAGACCCGTCCCCCAAGCCCACACTTATCCCTGATCCCTCCGCGCAGGAGCCCGAAGCGGCTGCGGCTACCTATGCCTTTGACCGCACAGACCCTAAGCAGGCGGTGGCTGAATTTCTCACCCGCTACCTTGACGACATGGCGCATGGCAACGACGACTTCGGCTTCGACAGCTCGAACAGCACCATGTACGACGGGCTGCTGCAATTACAGGGCAGCTTTGAATCCCACAAAAACATCGCCCTGCTGAGGCAATGGATAAGCTTCACCCAGGTCCTCAGGGAAACCACCGTCCCCGCGATAGACAGGGGCAGGTTCCAAAGCCTTGAGATCACGGAGTTTGGCATAGTAGACCAGCTTTCCGGCAGCGGCATAATGTACGAATACCTTCTAAAAGGGTATTTCAAAACCACCGTGATGGGTACCTTTATCGAAGCGGGGCTGATAAAAGACGGGGATAAATATGTAATAACCTATGTGGATTTCCCTGACAGCAAGGAATATCAGAATTTCTGCGCCGACTTCATAGATTACGCCGAGAGGAACGATATAAAGGACTACAACAAGAACGCATACATCGAGTACATACGCAAGCAGAAGCAGCAGGCTGCGGAAAGGTATCCGATAGCGGCTCCCGAATCGGATCCTTCCAGCGGCTTGACCTCCTCAGCCGTAGCTGACATACAGTCCGCCCTGAAGGCGCTCGGCTACCTCGAAAATCCCAGCGGCGCATACGACTCTGCCACAAGGGCTGCAATCGAGATGTTTCAGGAGGATAACGCGCTGCCCTCCGATGGCATTGCGGGAGATGAAACCCTTGCTCTGCTGCTGAGCGACAGCGCAAAAAATTGGACGCTTGCGGACGGAATATACACAGGCGATAAGCGTATATGGCGTGAGCCGCCAAAGGACGGCGTTGACGGCTGGAGCAGTATTACGGCGGACAAAATATCAGCCTATTCCGGCATCTCCGTTACCTCCACAGGTGCAGAGTGCAAGCTGGGCACCGCCTCAGTAAATCCCAACGCTATACCCATAGGCACGGAGCTTTATATACCCGGCTACGGTTACGCAATAGCCGCCGACGTCAACGCCTACAAAAACAAGGTCAATCATTTAACCAAGGAGCCGCTGAACATGATAGACCTGTGGTTTGCCAGCAAGGAGGATGCAAGGAAATGGGAAAACAAGCATAACTTCACTATATTGTACCGCAGCGCAGACGCCCGGCCCGCAAGGGAGGCGCCGACGGCAGACGCCATCGCCTCCGCCGCGAAGAATCAGGTCGGCAAAGAGTATGTTTTAAATGCCTTCGGGCCGGATGAGTTCGATAGCTCGGGACTTGTGTGTTATGTGCTTAACGAATGCGGCATAGCTGTCGATCGCAAGGACTGCGCCGGATATGCGCAAAATGAGGATTGGAGCAAAATCGAAAGCCTGGGCGACGTCAAAGCGGGCGATATACTGTTCTTTTGCGGCGAGGACGGAAAAATACGGCACGCGGGTATAGCCGTTTCCTCAAAAAACATGATTGACGCCTCATCGTCACACAGAAAGGTAGCCGAACGCGGGTTTCAGACGAGATACTGGAAGGAGCACTTCGCCTTTGCCCGGCGGGTGGTCGAGTAGCTAAGCATCAAAAAGGCGGCCTCGTGCCGCCTTTTTTTACTCCTTATACAGCCCGTTATAAAGCTGCTTTTTGTTCGTCTCAAAGTCCTCTATTGTGAACTGCCCGTTTTCGTCCAGCTTCCAGCTATCATCGGCAGGAATCCATATGTTCCGATACTCCATCTCTTCGGCCTTCAATATCTCATAGCCCATATCGTGTAGGGCGGAAAAATCGAGATTAGTCTTTATACTGCCCGCAACGAGGCTGAGCAATGGCAGCATTGCCTCCTTTGTGGCAGTCCTGCGCATATTCTTCACCGCAGATTCTACAAGCTCCAGGCGGCGCTTCAGGCCGCCCATCTGCTCCTCTCCGCTTATGTCGTCCATGGCGTATATCATGCTCTGGCTGCCGTTGAGCTTTTCCCGGCCCGCATTTACGCTCTTTTCGCCAAGGGCCTTGTTTATATAGTCCGCCTCGCTGAAATCCACCTTTACGGTTATACCGCCAAGGAGGTCTATCATGGCTCCCAGCGACGCCGTATCTGTGCAGGCGTAGTACTCGATATCCAGCCCAAACCCGTCGTTTACGGCATTCACCAGGCCGCCGGGGCCGCTGTTCGCATAAATATTACTGAGCGCCGCGCCATTTATCTCCATCTGGCTGTACAGCGCAGCCATGGTCAACCGCTGGCGGAAGGAATCAAAGGACGCTATGAACACCATATCCGCTCCTGCTTTATCGCTGGAAAGGGGCTGGTTCTGCACGATTATGAGGACGCTGGTGATGAACTTGTCTATCTGTTCCTTGGTATATATCTCGTCCTCCTGCTTTTCAGTCCTGCCCCAACCATTGGTGCTGCCTATGCTATTCAAAAGCACCGCTCCCGACACAACAGAAAGTATAAGCACCGCGGAAAGGCAGCATATGGCCTTTTTCAGCCTTTTTCTTATTTCACTGTCCTTCAATTGCCCGCTTCCTCCGTAGTTGCTGTGGGTACAGGTGAAGGCGTCACGCCATGCAGTTCCCCTCCGTCAAGGTATTCGCCTATAACTATCATGTCGAGCAGCTTGCGAGCGTCGCCGTTGCCCGATGGCCGGTTGATTATCTCGCCGTTAAACACCATTATGGCACTGCCGCCGCCGTCCAGATTATACGCATCCTTCAGACCCATGCGAGTGCAGAGCTCCTTCATCTCGTCAAAATTCATACCTATGGAGTAGCCCTTCTGCCGCCCGTCTATAATTATCAGGCAATAATGCCCGGGCTGATAGTAGCCGAGTATGCAGCGGGGACTTCTGCCCTGCTTCTTTACGTCCTTCTGTGGTTTGGAATCCCGCACCAGTGTAGGGCCAAACTGCCAGCCCTGCCACGCACCTTTTTTCATAGCTTTTTTAGTGCTGAAATCCTCGAATTCGGTCGTGGCCAAGGTCCCGTCGAGATACAGCACGCAGGTAGAGCGCTCCGGCCTTGCCGCTTCGTCAGTGGACAGCGCTGGCGTCACCGTGCCGTACATTCCATAGCTGTTATAGCCCGGCGCAGACGCCGCATCGGGGTCCGGCGTGGGCGTAGCTCTTACCTCCGCCTGGCGGAAAAGCTCCCCGTTGCGTATCACGAGGCCGCTCAAAAAGTCTCCGTTGACCGCCAGTATCGCGTTATTGTCCTTGGCGATCTTTTCCGCAGATTCCCGCTTCCCCCGGTACTTGCCGCTGGAAAAGGCGGTGCGGAAGCAGTTAACATTTCGCATCCATATGTCCGCGACGTAATATGTTACGCCGTCGTCCTCTACCTTGTTTACAGCTATCTTTAGTTCGTCGCTCTGATAGCTGTAATCGGACGCGGCTCCGGTATCATAGTCCGGGAAGCTTACATTTTCTATGTCCCCGAGTTTTGGTGCTCTGGTAGGTACCGGCGTAGGTATCGGCGACGGGGTGACACTTATCACAGGCACCGGCGTGGCCTCCGCCGAAAGCCGTATGTGCTTCCGCTGCTCACTGTACAACCTTCCCAGCACGCAGTCTACATATATGGCGGCGCAGCAAAGCAGAGCCAAAACTGCCGTTATGGTCCAAAGCCATCCTGTTTTAAGTCCCTTGTCCTTCTCGCGCCTGTCTTCCATCTGATGATTCTAACCTTTCAAATATACAGCGCGAAGCATACCATCAGTTGACAAGAGCACACAAGCCCTAAAGGCTTGTTTTGGGACGCTCC
>ENA-UOJE01003349-UOJE01003349.1-human-gut-metagenome-genome-assembly--contig:-C23-NODE-3349-length-10950-cov-7.205599_pt1 | contig 10950 bp, 8 predicted proteins | sample MGYA00242341_ERZ723888 | MGnify/ENA metagenome assembly ERZ723888 | reverse complement strand
TAAAAAATAAAGAGATTTTAGAAAAAATGTAATATAGTTTTAAAAAACAGATTAATCCCAAAAAACCGCCGCCCGAAAATCGGGCGGCGGTATTTTTAGGCGGCAAAGCGGCGGCAAAAACAGCCGGCCGCCATGTCAGGGCACAAGATGATTGATGTCCCGGGGGAACAGACTGGCGTCGCGAATATTGGACAGCCCGCACAGCTTCATGGTCAGGCGCTCCAGCCCGATGCCCAGGCCGCCATGGGGCGGCAGGCCGCAGCGGTGTACGCCGATATAGCTTTCAAATTGAGCAGGGTCCAATCCGCGGGCCTGCATCTAGGCCACCTGCGCGTCATAATCGTGGATGCGCTGGCCGCCTGTCGTCACCTCCAGCCCGCGGAACAGCAGGTCGAAGCTGAGCGTTTCCCTGGGGTTGTGCGGGTCGTCCATCACATAGAACGGACGTTTGGCCGTGGGAAAATGCGTCACGAACACAAATTCGCCCAGCCCCTTTTCCCTGTAATACTCGCACAGCAGCACTTCGTCCTCGGGCGTGAGGTCGTTCCGGTTTTTGCCGCCGCCGAGCGTTTTCAACAAAGCCAGTGCGTCTGCGAACCGGATACAGGGAATTGCGCCGATCCGGGGCACATCAACGTCCAGCAGCGCGATCTCCGGCGCGCAGTGTTTTTTCACATAGGCCATGGTGTGCTGCAGCATGGCGGTCTCCATCTGCATCACGTCCTCCATGCCGTCGATGTATCCCATCTCAAAGTCCAGGCCTGTGTATTCGTTCAGATGGCGGCTGGTGTTGTGCAGCTCCGCCCGATAGACGGCTCCCACTTCAAACACGCGGTCGAAAAAAGCGACACAGGTCTGTTTGTACATCTGCGGGCTCTGCGCCAGCGTGGCGGGCATGCCGAAGTAATCCAGCTCGAACACTTCTGCGCCGCCCTCGGCACCGATGCCCGTGATCTTCGGAGTATGGATCTCAGTAAAATCCTGGGAAAGCATGAACTCCCGGAAGCCGCAGGCGAGAGCCTGCTGGATGCGGAATACCGCGCGTTCCCTGGGATGACGCAGCGCCACGGTGCGGTACTCCATTTTGGTGCCCAGCGTGGCCTTCAGCTCTTTATCGGCCAGGTTCAGCGGCAGCGGCGAAGCCGGACGGGACAGAACGGTGAAGCCGTGGAGCAGCAGCTCCACGCCGTTTTCAGCGCGGGGTTCGGCGCGCAGCAGGCCCGTTGCGCGGACACAGTCGCCTGCGGAAAGCTGGCTCAGATTATTATCCGGACACACCTCCTTGTCGTACACGGACTGAATGAGATAACGCCCGGTGCGCAGCACCACGAATGCGATGCCGCCAAGCTCCCGGATGTTGTGAACGCACGCCTTGAGGGTGATTTCCTGCCCGGCGGCGGCCAGCAGCTCTGCGGGGGACGGACTGTGCCAGATTTGATCGCCTTTGATCTCCATGACTTACACCACCTTTTCTTTTCGTTTTGTAAAAGCCATAATTCTTCCGGCAGGCCGGAAAAATTATTTTAATATTTTAGCAAGATGAAGTGAAAATAGCAATATTTTTGATGGATTTTTTTTACAGAAAAACGCATTTTTTACCAATTGAACAAAAAAACGAAAAAACAACGCCGCAATCCCGCTCAATGCGGATTTCCGGGTATGCGCAAAATGTGCTATACTAATAAAAAACAGCAGCGCAGCTGCTGGTTTTTACGCGCATCCAGACACTTTGTGCCTGGGCGCTTGAGATCTTAAGGCCGTGGGCCGGGAGGGCCCGAATGGCCGTTAAGAAGGGCCTTTTATTGCGGAGCAAAAAGGGGCGGCATGCCGCGGGAGAGGGCGACCGCCGCGCCCGGAAGACAATGTAGAGAAGGAGTGGAAAGGAATGGAAAAACTGACGGAGCAGAACCGGGCCGAGGTAGAGGCATATATCTCTGCCGAACCGGAATACAATGTATTTGTGCAAGGCGACCTTGAAAATTACGGCTTTGAATCGAAAACGGTGGAGATCTTCGGCACACGTGCTGCGGACGGCGCGCTTTGTGCGCTGCTGCTGCGGTATTTCAACAATTACTGTCTGTGCATGAGCGGGACAGCGCCGGTGGAGGAGCTGGCGGCGTTTCTGCAAGCCCGCGGGGCGCAGTATCTTTCGGGCAAGGAAGCAGATGTGGCCGCTTTGGCCGCACGCATGCCCGGCTGGAAGCTGCGCGGAACGAATCTGGCGCGCATGGACCGCCTGGCCGGCGGCGCGGCGCTGCCGGAGGGCTTTTCTCTGCGGATGCTCGGGCCGCAGGATGCGCAGGCAGTGATCGGGCTGGAAGTACAGATCGATGAATTTGCCGACAGCTTCCGCGGTGTGGACCGGGAAGAAAAGGTGGAGGAATGCCGGGAAAACCTGACGCGCGGCGGCCATGCCTTCGGTGTGTACGATGGGGACAGGCTGGTGGCGCTGGCAGAGACGACTGCGGAAAACAGCGTTTCGGCCATGGTCGTCGGTGTGGCGACGCTGCCGGGATGGCGCGGGAGAGGCTTTGCCCGTGCCTGTGTGCACGCGGCCGCGGCCCACAGTTTTGCCGCCGGGCGGCGGTACCTGTGCCTGTTCTACGACAACCCCGCGGCGGGGCGCATCTATCACGCGCTGGGCTTTGCGGATGTGGGGCGTTTTGGTATGGCAATGCCCGAATAAAAAGAACAAAAACAGATTTTCAAGGCACGCGAACCATTGGAGCAGGAAGAGGACGGCGGCGGGGCGGCTTGTGGCCTCTGCCGCGAAACCGGGAGGTGCGCGGATTTGAAGTATATCACGGCAGTGCCGGCCTCGGCGGGGCTGGCGGTGGGGACGGTGCGGTATTTGCGCCATACGCAAAGCGGGCTGGGGCGCGCGGTGCGGTCCCCCAAGGAGGAACAGGAGGCGTTTGAAAACGCGGTGCGGGAGGCGCAGGACCAGCTCATCCGGCTGGAGCGGCGCGCTGCCGCACAGGACAGGGATATTTTTATGGTGCAGAGGGTGCTGCTGGAGGACGAGGGCCTTCGGCAGGAGGTGGCGTCCTATATTCGGGTGGGCGCGGGTGCGGCGGCATCGGTGGAGCGCGCGGCGGGCATTTTTGCGGGCCGCATTCGTGCACTGGAGGACCCGTACATGCGCGAGCGTGCCTGCGATATCCTGGACGCATGCCGCCGGGTCGTCAAGGTACTCGACGGCCAGCCCCACGAGACGCTGCGCCTGACGGGCCCGGCCATTTTGGTGGCTGAGGAGCTGTATCCCACGGATATCGTCACGCTGGACCGCAGCCTGATGCTGGGGTTTATCACCAGCGCGGGTTCCCCCAATGCCCACGCGGCCATCATCGCCCGCACCATGGGCATCCCCGCCGCGGTGATGGCGGGGCCGGAGCTGCTGGAGGGCTGTGACGGCCGCACGCTGGCGCTGAACGGAGACACCGGCGAAGCGTATCTGGACCCGGATGAGGCGACGAAAACACGCTTTGCCCACAAACTGCGCTTGCAGCGGCGGCACACGCTCTCGCAGGAGCGGCTGCGGGCGGCACCATGTACCACGAAGGACGGCACGCGCATCTCGCTGATGGCGGACTGCGCGTCGGTGGAGGATGTGCGCACGGCCGTGGAGGCGGGAGCGGATGGCGTGGGTCTGCTGCTGAGCGAATACCTGCTGCTGGCGGGGCGCGTGAACGGCGAGGAGGAGCAGTATGGCTTCTATGCTGCCTGTCTGGCGGCGGCACAGGGCAGGCCCGTTACCATCTGTACCTTTGATGTGGCGCCGGATAAGACGGGGACGGAATTTCCGCGGGAGGAAGAAGCAAATCCCGCGATGGGGCTGTGCGGCGTGCGCTACTGCCTGGCGCATCCGGATTTTTTTGAAACGCAGCTTCGGGCGCTGCTGCGCGCCGGGCTGGCGGGAAATCTGCGCATCCTGCTGCCCATGGTCTCTACGCGGGATGAGTTCGAGCATGCTCTGGACGCTGTTTACCGTGCCAAATGCGCGCTTCGGGAGCGGGGCGTACCCTTTGCCGAAACGGTTCCCGTGGGTGCGTTTATCGAAACGCCCGCCGCAGCGCTGACAGCCGGGGATCTGGCGCGCCGCGCCGCGTTTTTCAATGTGGGCACCAACAATCTCATCCAGTATACATATGCGGCCGACCGTGTGAACCCCCAGGTGCGGGCCTATCTGCCCGCTGCCTCTCCCGCCGTATACCGGCTTGTACGGTTCGCCGTGGAGGCCGCGGCCGAAGCACGCATCCCGCTGTGCCTGTGCGGCGAGGGCGCGGCGCAGCCCGCGCTGGCCGAGGCCTATGCCCGCCTGGGCGTGCGCGCCTTTTCCCTGCCCGCGCGGGAGCTGCTGGAGGTAAAGGAGTACCTGATGGGCGTCACGCTGTAACAGAGCGTTCTGCCGGAGATAAGCGGCGGATGAACTTTGCGGGACACGGCGACACAGGCGTAAAACGAAGGCAGACAGCCGCTTTCATACAGCCCGGCGGCCCGGCAAACTGGAATCGGCCAGGCGGAACAGGAGATGCTTTCTGCATGACAGGGCAAGAAATGGGGCAATAAAACAATCAAAAGCTGAAGAGGAAGAACCGCAAATGGCAACAGGGAGCGGTATCAGGAAAAAGCTGGAAACAGAATATTTGGCGCAGAGTCTGCAAGGCCATATTCAGTATTACGCAACGTCGTATAGCAGAAGTCCTGACCATGAGGGGCGGGCGGCAATAAGATATGATGGCAACGAAATCATCAAGGGATGTTATTGGAATAACTGAATGAAAGCAGATTTGTTTCCCGGAGATGAAAAATACAAAAAACGCATGGAAGTGGAAAATGCGCATATGGATGATACAGCTTTAAGACTAAGTGTTTTTGGTCAACGCTGTTTTTACAACGCCTTTGCAGAGTTTGATGATTAAGATATTGAAATGAGCCTTAACAGTGCTAATTTAATCGTAAGAATATTTGCTGTATTGGATAGGCGGGTTGGCAAACGGAGATTGACCTTGATGAAAAAGAAAATACAGGAAAAATCAGATACGTTTCAGGAGTTTTTTGCAATTCGTGCAAAAGCAGAAGGACTGTTATAATTTCCAATTTACCAATTTTATGTTATCCACATACAGGCATCCTTCGTAAAGCAGAGCGTTGGCATCTCGAAGGCCGGTTTAACCATATTTTTGAGTTGTGCGGCCTGCGGATTCGGCTGTTTGTCCGTTGACAGCCTTTGCCGAAGCGTGGTATCATGAATACATAACCGAGACGCGGCCGTAACTGACGGAACGAGTGGGCTTACCACAGGGGAACGGGCGCGGAGTTTTGATGCCGGCCGTCTGGGCAACACCGCTTTTGCGGTGCTGCCCTTTTTTGTTGCCCTGAAACAAAAAGATTTTCTCAATGGCCGCCGCCGGGACGGTACAGGAATGAAAAGGGGCCGCGCCTCCGCGGTGTGTGAGCGAACAGGAGGTACAGGAAATGTGCAAGGCATGGGAAGGGTTTACGACCGGGGCGTGGCAGAGCCGCATCGATGTGCGGGATTTTATCCAGAAAAACTATACACCCTACGGAGGAGATGAAGCGTTCCTGGCGCCGGCAACACCGCGCACGCAGGCACTGATGCATAAGCTGCAGGGCCTGATGAAGCTGGAGCAGGAGTTCGGCGGCGTGCTGGATGTGGACACCCAGACGGTGTCCTCCCTGCTCAATTACAAGCCGGGCTATCTGGACAAAGACAACGAGCTGATCGTCGGCCTGCAGACGGACAGGCCGCTGAAGCGCGGTGTGAATCCTTTCGGAGGCATCCGCATGGCGCGGGAGGCCTGCCGGGCCTACGGCTATGAGCTTTCCGGGCAGGTGGAGCAGGAGTTCGCCTACCGCACCACCCACAACGACGGCGTATTCCGCGTGTACAACGAGCAGACCCGTGCGGCCCGGCACTGCGGCCTGATCACGGGCCTGCCCGACGCATATGGCCGGGGCCGGATCATCGGCGATTACCGCCGCGTGGCGCTCTACGGGACAGACCGACTGATCGAGGAAAAGAAAAAGGACAAGGCGGAGCTGGGCCGCGGCGCGATGACGGACGAGAACATCCGTCTCATCGAGGAGGTCTGGCGGCAGATCGACTTTCTGGGCAAGCTGCGGGATATGGCCGCGCTGTACGGCTGCGACATCAGCCGCCCGGCGCAAAGTGCCCGCGAGGCCGTGCAGTGGACCTACTTCGGCTACCTTGGGGCCATCAAGGAGCAGAACGGCGCGGCCATGAGCCTGGGCCGCGTGAGCACGTTTCTGGATATCTATTTCGAGCGGGACCTGGCCGCGGGCAGGCTGGACGAGGCGGGCGCGCAGGAGCTGATGGACGACTTTGTGATGAAGCTGCGTATGGCGCGCCACCTGCGTACGCCGGAGTACAACGCGCTGTTCGGCGGCGACCCCATGTGGATCACCGAAGCCGTGGGGGGCATGGGCTCGGATGGCCGCACGCTGGTGACGAAAACTTCCTTCCGCATGCTGCATACGCTTTACAATCTGGGGGCGTCGCCGGAACCGAACCTGACCATTTTGTGGAGCGGTGCGCTGCCCGCCGCGTTTAAGACATACTGCGCCCGCGTCTCCTGCGAGACAGACGCCATCCAATACGAAAACGACGACCTGATGCGCCCCATTTACGGCGACGATTACGCCATCGCATGCTGTGTCTCAGCCATGCGGCTGGGTAAAGACATGCAGTTTTTCGGCGCGCGGGTCAATTTGCCAAAGCTGCTGCTCCTGTCCCTCAACGGTGGCCGGGACGAGATGAAGAACATGCAGGTCGGCCCGGTGCATACGCCCTATGAGGGCGAGTATCTGGAGTACGGCAGGGTAACGGCGCTGCTGGACGCATACCGCCCCTGGCTGGCGGAACTGTATGCCGATACCATGAACGTCATCCATTACATGCACGATAAATATGCTTATGAAAAAACGCAGATGGCTCTGCACGACACCCATGTGCACCGCTACATGGCTTTCGGTATGGCGGGCCTGTCCGTGCTGGCAGATTCACTCTCGGCCATTAAATACGCGAAGGTGCGCTGCATCCGCGACGCCGGAACAGGCCTCATCACGGATTTCGAGGTGGAGGGAGACTACCCCGCCTTCGGCAACGATGACGACCGCGTGGACGCCATTGCCTGCGAACAGGCCGAAGCGTTTTACAACGAGCTGGCAGGCCATGCGCTGTATCGCGGAGCCGAAGCCACGCTCTCGGTGCTGACGATCACCTCCAACGTGGTGTACGGTAAAAAAACAGGCTCCACGCCCGACGGCCGCAAAGCGGGGCAGCCCTTTGCCCCGGGCGCGAACCCCATGCACGGCCGGGAAAAAAGCGGCGCGCTGGCCTCGCTGAACTCTGTGGCAAAGCTTTCGTACCGGTACTGCAAGGACGGCATCTCCAATACGTTTTCCATCGTGCCGGGAGCGCTGGGCAGGACGGACGAACAGCGCCGGGCCAATCTCGTCAGCCTGCTGGACGGCTATTTTTCCCAGATGGCCCACCACATCAACGTCAACGTGCTCAGCCGTGAAACGCTGGTGGAGGCATACAATGACCCGGAAAAATACCCCAATCTGACCATCCGCGTTTCAGGCTACGCGGTGAACTTCCACAAGCTGACGAAAGAACAGCAGCGCGAGGTCATCGCCCGCACGTTCCACGAGGCGATGTGAGCCGTGGACGCACAGATGCAGACGCCGGAAAACGGCGTGAAAGGGCGCATACACTCGTTTTTGTCCATGGGAGCGGTGGACGGACCGGGGCTGCGCTATGTGGTGTTTCTGCAGGGCTGCCCGCTGCGCTGTGCCTGCTGCCACAACCCGGACACCTGGAACGCGGCGGGCGGCACGGAATACACGGTGGAGGATGTGCTGCGGCGTGTGCGCCGCTGTAAGCCGTACATTTATGAGTCGGGGGGCGTTACGGTTACGGGCGGTGAGCCGCTGGCCCAGCCCGTGTTCACCGCGGCGCTGCTGAAGGCGCTGCGGGCGGAGGGCTACCACACGGCGCTGGATACCTCCGGCGCGGGTGCTCTTGCCGCCGCGCGGGAGGTGCTGGCGCATACGGACCTGGTGCTGGCGGACCTGAAGTTGAGCTCCGAAGATGGATACCGCGCCCATACGGGCGGCAGCCTGGCCCATACGCTGGATTTTCTGGCGCTGACACAAGAGCTGGGCGTGCCGCTGTGGGTGCGGCACGTGGTGATCCCCGGCTTGACGGACGGCGAGGCACATATCCGCGCATTGGCGCGCATGGCCGGACAGTTCCATAATTTGCAGAAGGTGGAGCTGTTGGGCTTCCGAAAGCTGTGTCTGGAAAAATACGGGGCTATGGGCGTTCCGTTCCCTCTCGCGGACACACCGGAGATGGACGCCGCAGCGCTGTGCCGGCTGGAGGACGCGGTGCGGCGAGAACTGCCGGACCTTGCGTGAAAAAGGCGCGCCGGACGAAAAAACACTTGCGCGCCGCAAAAGGGTATGGTAAGATATGCTTATACCTTTGAGGGAGTAGTTCGCGCCGGGCCTGTACGGCGTGTAAAGTCAACATGATGGCGCGCCGGCACGCGCCTGGCTTTGCTTAATGAACAAGACTCATGGGCGGCTTTGCGCCGTCCGTGGGTCTTTTTTTTGCGGCCCCGCCCCACAGGGCCGCAAAACGGACGCCTCCCTTTTCCGGCGCGCGCTGCGGGCGGAACAGATTATCCGGCCGCAGACACGCATATTCTTATGAAAGCAGATTTGGAGGAAAAAGCGTTATGGATTCGATCACCCTGTTCGTACTCGCGCTGGGGCTTTCGATGGACGCATTTGCGGTGTCCATCTCCAACAGCATGTGTTTTTCCGGCCTGCGGCGGAACGAGGCCGCCCTCACGTCGCTGTCCTTCGGCGTGTTTCAGGGCCTGATGCCCGTGGCCGGGTATTTTGCGGGCCGCGCCTTCGCCGATGTGGTGAGCGCGTTTGACCACTGGATCGCCTTTGCACTGCTGGGCTTCATCGGCGGCAAAATGATCTGGGACGCCGTCAAGGAGCTGCGCGCGCCGGAGGCGTGCCCCGTGGGCCGCGCGTTCAGCTATAAGCTGATGGTGGTGCAGGCCTTCGCCACCAGCATCGATGCGCTGGCTGTCGGCGTCAGCTTTGCCGCGCTGGATGTGAACATCGCCGCGGCGGCTTCCTTCATCGCCTGCGTCACGTTCGTCTGCTGCCTTGCGGGCCATCTGCTGGGCAAAAAATTCGGCAGCTGGCTGGGCGGTAAGGCCGAGATATTCGGCGGCGTCATTTTGGTGTGCATCGGCGCAAAGATCCTCGTTGAGCATCTTTCCGGCGGCTGAGGGCCGGAAAAAACAGAGAAAATGCAAAAACGTGCGCGTGTTTCGTTGACACACGCACGTTTTGTTTGCTATGCTGGACAAAGACGGCGCTCTATGCGGATGCGCCGGGTATCGGAGAAGGAAAAAGAGGGATCAGGGTTATGGAAAAACGAGAAAAATTTGCCTCGCGGCTGGGCTTTCTGCTCATTTCGGCCGGGTGTGCCATCGGCATCGGCAACGTATGGCGCTTCCCCTATATTACCGGACAGTACGGCGGCGCGGCGTTCGTGCTTATTTACCTGTTTTTCCTGGTCGTGCTGGGCTTGCCCATCATGGCCATGGAGTTCGCCGTGGGCCGGGCGTCCCGCAAAAGCTGCGCGGTCAGCTTCCGCGTGCTGGAGCCTGCGGGCACCAAATGGCATTGGTACGCCTGGCTGGGCATGGCGGGCAACTATCTGCTGATGATGTTCTATACCACGGTGGCGGGCTGGATGCTGGCCTATGTGGTAAAAATGCTGCGCGGTGCGTTCACAGGCGCGTCCGCCGAGGCGGTGGGCGGCATTTTCAATGACATGCTGGCGCAGCCGGGGCCGCAGATATTCTGGATGATTGTGGCTGTGGTGCTGGGCTTCGGCGTGTGCAGCCTGGGCTTGCAGAACGGTGTGGAGAAAATCACAAAAGCCATGATGGTCTGCCTGCTGCTGCTGATGGTGGCGCTGGCTGTGCGCAGCGTCACACTGCCGGGCGCGGACGAAGGCCTCAAATTTTATCTTGTACCGGATTTCGGGCGCCTTGTGGAGCAAGGCGTGGGCAATGTGGTGTACGCGGCCATGGGACAGGCCTTTTTCACGCTGTCTCTGGGCATCGGCGCCATGGCCATTTTCGGCAGCTACATCGGCAAGGAGCGCACGCTGCTCAGCGAGAGCGTCAACATCACGCTGCTGGATACCTTTGTGGCGCTGATGGCGGGCCTTATCATTTTTCCCGCCTGCTTTTCCTTCGGCGTCAACCCGGGGCAGGGCCCAGGCCTTGTATTCGTCACGCTGCCCAATATCTTCGGCGGCATGGCGGGCGGCCGGGTATGGGGCGCGCTGTTTTTTGTGTTCATGAGCTTTGCGGCGCTGTCCACCGTTATTGCCGTATTTGAAAACATCGTTGCCTTCGGTATGGACTTGTGGGGCTGGAGCCGCAAAAAAGCCGTGTTGGTAAATTTTTTCGCCATTCTTGTGCTGTCGCTGCCCTGTGTACTGGGATACAACGTGCTTTCGGGCTTTATGCCCTTCGGCGAGGGCAGCGCCGTGCTGGACCTGGAGGACTTCCTTGTTTCCAATACGATCCTCCCGCTGGGCAGTCTTGTATACCTGTTGTTCTGCACGTCCCGCTACGGCTGGGGATGGAAAAATTTTGTGGCCGAGGCAGACGAGGGCAAGGGCATACGGTTTCCAAAATGGGCGCGGGTATACGTCAGTTACGTTCTGCCGCTCATCGTGCTGTTCATCTTTTTGATGGGCTATAAGGACAAATTCTTCACCTGAGGAGAAAAACAAAAAGAGGCGCCCCCCCCGGGGTGATACGCGCGGGGGGGGTGGGGGTTGGGTCTGGAGGT
>ENA-UOJE01003346-UOJE01003346.1-human-gut-metagenome-genome-assembly--contig:-C23-NODE-3346-length-10956-cov-8.723145_pt1 | contig 10956 bp, 8 predicted proteins | sample MGYA00242341_ERZ723888 | MGnify/ENA metagenome assembly ERZ723888 | reverse complement strand
GGGTGGAATCAGTGTGCCACACCAGGCTGATTTCGGGCCGTTTTTACGCTGGTGTGGCACGGACTGGGCTGAGAGATGGGACATGCGGCGGTGCGACTGGGCAAGGCATGTGCAGCGGGGCAACACGAAACACGGCAGACGGCGGGACTGGACGTAGCTGCACATTCAGCAGGTACAATACGGCAGGGCAATTCGCGTCAGTCAACGCGGTCAGTCGCCACTCGCCGTCATCCGCGTCGGTGCCGGCGGACACACTGGAGTAAACAGCCGGGACCCCGCGGCGAAAAGGAGCGTGCAGATATGGTCGATTCGCGTCGCGATGTGGCTGGCCAGGCCGGCCGGAGCCCCAGCCCATCCGTGCAGGCTACCATGATTGGTCTGATGGCGATTCTGCTGTGGAGTCTGATGACCGGGCTGGTTCGCGTGGTCGCCGATGCGTTCGGCGCGACGCTGGGATCGGCGTTGATATACACCTGCGGCGCGGTGCTGCTGCTGGTTTTTCGCCGGCCGGCACCGTTGCACAAGTATCCGCGAACGTATCTGATCGTCGGTGGCCTGCTGTTCGTGTTCTATGAGTCGTCGATTTCCTTGTCGATCGGGCTGGCGTCTTCGGCGGCCTCGTCGGTGGAGGTCAGTCTGGTGAACTACCTGTGGCCTACAATGATGGTGTTGCTGGCGGCGGCATTCGTACCGAGCGGCGAGAAGCGTTCGGCGCGGAACGAGGGGATAGGACGGGAACCCGCAGCGCCCAGCGACGCGCAGGCTCAAGATGACTCGGTCCAGTGCGGCACAAACTGCAGCGCCGGCAAGCCGCCCCGCCATTCTTGTGGCCGCGCGGTGCTCCGCGTATTGCCTGGCGCTGTCGTCGCCACCGCCGGCGTGATACTGGCGGTCGGCGGCAACAGCGGCTTGGACTGGGCGCTCGCCGCAGGGCATGTCGCGGCGAATCCACTGCCGTATCTGCTGGCATTTGCGGGCGCGCTCGCATGGTCGGTGTATGCGGTGTTCACGCCCGCGCTGTCCAAGGGATTCGACGGTACGTCCGTATTCTTCCCCTTTGTGGCCGTGGCGCTGTGGATCATCCACTTCGCTTCCGGCCAAGGTTGGCCGGAAGCCGCGCCGTCGGTTTGGGGCTACTTGGCTGTAGTGGCGGCCGCGGCGGTCATCGCTGGCGGATACGCCTGCTGGGGCTATGGAATCTTGCGCGGCAGCATGAGCACGCTTGCGATGGCCTCTTACGCCACGCCCGTGCTGTCCACGGCAGCCAGCGCGGTATTGCTGGGGTTGTCTTTGACGTTGCCGTTCTGGTGCGGCGCTCTGCTGGTCGCAGCCGGTTCGATCATCAACTGGTGGATTTCCTCGCAGCGCCGATGATCGGCAATGGCCGGCGACCTCCCGCCCGTGCCGCGCTATTCGGCGGAAACCGGCGCGTGGTCAGGGGCGCCGGCCTTGCGCACCTCGATGGTTTCGATACGGCGGCCGTCGACCTTGGTGACGGTCATGTCGTACCCGTCGTCGGAGTGCAGCACATCGCCCTCGGCACCCATCTTGCCGGTGTGTGCGAGGAAATAGCCGGCGACGGTCTCGTACGGGCCGTCCTCCAGTTCGATGCCGGTCAGATCGGCGAAGTCCTCGATGGTCATGCTCGCGTCGATGGTGGCGACGCCGCTCACGAATGCGGGCTGCTCCTTGCGCTCGCCGCCCGGTTCGCTGGGCAGGTCGTATTCGTCGCGGATGTCGCCGACGAGCTCTTCGGTCATGTCCTCCAGCGTCACGATGCCGTCGGTGCCGCCGTACTCGTCGATGACCACGGCCAAGTGGATGCCGCGCTTGCGCAGCAGTTCGAGGCTCGGCAGCAGCTTGGACGTGCCGGGCAGCGAAATGCCTTCTCGCGTCACGTCGGCCACGGTCGTTGCGTTGGGGTCGCGCACGTCCAGCAGGTCGCGCACATGCACGAAGCCGATCACGTCATCGAAATCCCTGCCGGTCACCGGATAGCGGGAGTACGGCATCTCGCGCACGTACGCCGCCGCGTCCTTGATGCTCTGCGAACCGTCGAGGAACACGACATCGGCGCGCGGACGCATGACCTCGGCGACGATGGTCTCGGACGCGTCGAACACGTCGTCGAGGATCGTGCGCTCGTCTTTGCTCAGCGACGTGTTCGTGTTGACGAGCACGCGCAGCTCCTCGTCGGAGACCTCGCTTTCGGTCTCGTTCGGGTCGAAGCCGAGCAGGCGCACGATACCGTTCGTGTTCTTGCCGATGAGCCAGATGATCGGCTTGCAGACCTTGGCGAACACGTCGATCGCGGGCACTACGGCGCGGGCGATCTGTTCGGTGCGCTGCATGGCGATGCGCTTCGGCACCATTTCGGAGATGACTATCGAGCAGTACGAGATGATCAGCGTCAGCACGATGGTGGTCAGCGGTGCGGCGATGTTCGCCGGCACGCCCCAGCTTTTCACGACGGGCACGATGAACGGCGAAATCGACGATTCGCCGAACGATGCGGACAGGAAGCCGGAGAGCGTCACGCCGATCTGCACGGTGGACAGGAACTTGTTGGGGTCGCGTGCGATTGCCGCCACACGTGCGCCACGGGCGTCCTCCTGTTCCATTTGATCGATCTGGGATCCGCGCAGGGAGACCAAGGCCAATTCGGTGCCGGAGAAGATGGATCCGAGCACTAGGAATATGAAGATCAGAAGGATGTTTAAACCAAGTGACATGGACTCTACTGTAGGGGGGTGGCACGTCAATTGTCGCAGCGAATCATTCTCAGTAAGAAAGGTGCGAGCCTGCCCACGCCCGAAACGAACATCAAAATCGACAAAGTCCCGAGATGCCGCCCTTTATGGTTTTGTGCGCTTGTGCGCAAATGTGAGAAATCCTCGCACCTTTCTTATTGAGAACCGTTCGCTGCGACTTGCCGGCCGGTCACTTGCATCCGCAGGACTGCCTGGTGACGAGTTCGGCGGCGATGAGCTGCATGTCGGGCGTGTGCGCGGGGTCGAGCGCCGCGTTGACCGCGCAGCGCGCCGAGCTCGGCATCGGTCTGCGCGGAGGAGACGAACATCGCGTCGACGTTGCGCTCGGCGAGTTCGTTGATGCGGCGGCGCTCGCCTTGCGGGTCGCCTCGCGACGGGTTGATGATCAGCGCTCGTTCGCGTTTGGATGCAGCGGCTTCGCTGGTCGGTGAATTCGGCGAAGTATGGGTTCGAGAAGTCGGGCACGATGACGCCGAGCGTGTGCGTGGTGCCGGTCTTGAGGGCTCGGGCGACGGAGTTGGGGTGGTAGTCGAGCCGCTGCGCCGCGTCGAACACCCGCTGCGCGGTGTCCGGTGAGATTATCTTGGGACTGCCGTTGAGCACGTAGCTGACGACGGCGGTGGAGACGCCTGCGGGACGCGCCACGTCGAAACGGGTGGCGCGTTGCCGTTGCGGATGCGGCGTCTCGAATGCGTCACGCTGTGCGGGGTGCGTCACTGTGTGCGCCCCTGCAGCGTGACGCATATTGTATAACCATTGGAAAATAAGGGTTTTACTGATGCGTCACTGTGTGCGGGGCCGCACAGCGTGACGCTACCCGCACACAGTGACGCGAAATGCGGCGATAAGTCACGCTCCCGTCAGAAGCTCAGTACCTCGACCTTGCCGGTGGACAGCTGGTAGCGGGCGCCTACGATCATCAGTCGATCGTGCGCCAGCGCGTCCTGAATGATTTCGCTGCGCGTGACCAGCTCTTCGATGGTACGCGCCACATGTACGCGTTCGAAGTCCTCGCTCGTATCCAACTCGGCCTCCCGCGCCTGCCACACCGACATGCCGACCGAGCGCAGCACAATCGAATCCGAGCTGGCGATGCGCTCATCCAATTCGGCCATCGCATCAGCGGACTCCAACGAGCTCTCCGGGTCGCTCGTGCTGTCGGCGATCAGCGCGTCAAGTTGTTCGGCGCCCAGCGCCACCGCCCCGCAGCCTTCATGACCCATGACCATGAGCAGGCTGACGTGCAGATGATCCACGGCATATTCCAGCGATGCCAATACCGCGTCGTCGATGATCTGCCCGGCCGTGCGGATCGTGAACAGGTCACCGAGCCCCGCGTCGAAGATGATTTCCGGCGGAACGCGCGAATCGGAGCATGACAATACCGCCGCGTCGGGGTTCTGCCGGTCGATCAGTGATTCGCGGGTCTGCATGTCCTGCCACGGGTGCTCGCTGTGCCCTTCGGCGAACCGCCGGTTTCCCGCCAGCATGCGGCTAAGCGTCGAGTTCGCGGTGGATTCCTGATCCGGGTCTTCCTCTGCCATGACATCTCCGTTCCGAGTCTCAGGTTCGCGTCGGGTCGGCGTGTATGTGCCTGTATGTGTGAGCATAGCGGAAACCTGTTTGATAAGTATGAAATATCCAAGGAACGTTCATCACCTCTGCTCATAGCGAAACCGCGGATCGGGCGCGGCTGTTTTTACCGGTTTGTGAGCGCAAACTGTGATGATTGTCATGAAGAAACCCTCGTGCGTCCGTATCGGCGAAAGCCGCTTGACGTTACGATGGGGAGACGCAATGACCGGATTGCGTGGAAAGGAACGATGATGACACTGCTTCAGCATGAACTCACTGATTTTACGGTGCAGGCTTTTCAGAACAACGAATTCCATGAGGTGACCAAGGCGGACGTGCTCGGTCACTGGTCGGTGTTCTTCTTCTACCCGGCGGACTTCACGTTCGTGTGCCCGACCGAGCTGGAGGATCTCGCTGCCAAGTACGAGGACTTCAAGAAGATCGGCTGCGAGATCTACTCGGTCTCCTGCGACACCCACTTCGTGCACAAGGCTTGGCACGACGCCAACGAAAAGATCGCGAAGATCCAGTACCCGATGCTTGCCGACCCCACCGCACTGCTCGCGAAGGACCTCGACACCTACAACGAGGCCGACGGCGTGGCCGAGCGCGGTGACTTCATCGTAAACCCGGAGGGCAAGGTCGTGGCCTACGAGGTCATCTCCTCCAACGTCGGCCGTAACGCCGACGAGCTGCTGCGCCGCGTGCAGGCCTCGCAGTTCGTCTACGAGCACGGCGACCAGGTGTGCCCGGCCAAGTGGACCCCCGGCGAGGAGACCATCGAGCCGAGCCTCGACCTCGTCGGTCTCCTCTGATTTCCCGCCTCACTGACGGGCTGAGTTGTCAAGCAAACAGCAGAGCTGTTTGTAGGCGAAGGCGAGCCGACAGGCAAGCACAACAGGCTGCGGCTGGAGGCCGTCCCCGATTGCAGGGGCTGGAGGGCTGTCGGTAGCGGTCAGAGTTGACTGGGGATCGCCAACTCTATCGCCCCCGCTGGCGGGTAGCGATGTAAGGCGAGTGGCCTCTCTCGCCCCCGCTGGCGGGGGCTGGCGGCGACAGCCGACTGGGGGTGGTCGCGGTGATAGGCGAACTACCCCACCCGCTTCGCGGGAGCCCTGTCGGCAGGGGGCATATGCATATGTAAGGAGTTCCATATCATGACCCAGATCAACCGAAGCGATCTGTATGACGTTGTTGTCATCGGTGGCGGCCCTGCGGGACTCACCGCCGGCCTGTATCTCGCTCGCGCCCGCTATCGCGTGCTGATTCTCGAAAAGGATGATTTCGGCGGGCAGATCACCATCACCGACGAAGTCGTCAACTACCCGGGCGTCGGCCGTACGTCCGGTCGTGCGCTCACACAGACCATGCGCAACCAGGCAAAGGATTTCGGCGCGGAATTCCTCTCAGCCGAGGCTACCGGCCTTGACGTGAACGGTGACATCAAGACCGTGCACACGTCGCGCGGTGACCTGAAAACGTTCGGCATCCTGATTGCCACCGGAGCCAGCCCACGCAAGCTTGGTTTCGCCGGCGAGGCCGAGTACGCTGGCCGCGGCGTGGCCTACTGCGCCACATGCGACGGTGAATTCTTCACCGGCAGGGAGGTGCTGGTCGTCGGCGGCGGTTTCGCCGCGGCAGAGGAATCCGTGTTCCTGACCAAATACGCCTCCAAAGTCACGGTGCTCGTCCGCGAACCGGACTTCACCTGCGACGCGGCGGTGGCTGCCGAAGCCAAGAACAACCCGAAAATCGACGTGCGCTACAACGTCGAGCTCAAAGGCGTCACCGCCGGCCAGGGCGGGCTGCGCGAGGCGACGATCCTCGACCGCCGAACTGGTGAGACGGAATCGTGGAAGCCATCCGACGACGGCACGTTTGGTGTCTTCGTGTTCGCCGGATACGTGCCGGCCACCGAGCTCGTGCGCGGTGTCGTCGAACTGGACGACCACGGCTACGTGGTCACGCGCGGATACCTCGAGACCTCGGTGCCGGGCGTGTACGCGGCCGGTGACCTGCGCGTCAAGAACCTGCGTCAGGTCGTCACCGCCACCGCCGACGGTGCCATCGCCGCAGTGGAACTGGAGCGGTACGCCAAGCAGATGAGCGAGAAAACCGGTCTTGTGCCGCCTCGTCCGACCGCATCCGCATATGAGCAGGCCGAAGCGCAGACCGCGGCTGCCGCCAATAGTGCTGCCGCTGCCGGCACCACGCCCGCCCCGGCTCCTGCCAAGCGCAGCGCCGATACCGCCGCCGCGACGGCCGCCGCCAAAAAGCCCGGCGAGCTCTTCTCCGCCGCCATCAAGCAGCAGCTCGGCGTGGTCTTTGGCCGTATGACCCGCCCGGTCACGCTCGTCCTCGAACTGGACGATACGCCATTGTCGACGGAGTTGCAGGGATTCATCGGCGAGATGGTGGCGTTGTCGAACGGCAAACTGAATTCGGTCGCGGTCGATGCGGCGGGCGTGATCACCGCTGAGGACGGTTCCAGCGCGCCAACGTCGTTGACGGTCGGCGAGCCGTTGGCCGTCACCTTGCCGGATGGCGCCGAACTGCCGGTATATGGTTCGCTGGATGATTCCGGTCGCGCGCAGTTCGACGTATCAGGGGTGCTGCCGTCTGCGCGGCCGGTCGTGCGCATGTGCGTGCCGGCCGAGAATTCCGACGCCGGTACGTTGCTGTTCACCGGCTTGGCCTTCCACGGTGTACCGTCCGGTCACGAGTTCAATTCGTTCGTGCTCGGCCTGTACAACGCCGCGGGTCCGGGCCAGCCTCTGGACGATGACCTCAAGGCTCGCGCCGAGGCCATTGACACGCCGATCGACGTGATGATCCTCGTCTCGCTCACCTGCACGATGTGTCCGGAAACCGTACTGGCCGCGCAGCGCATCGCGTCGCTGAACCCGAACGTGCGTGCCGAAGCCTACGACGTCGCGCACTTCCCCGAGCTCAAGGACCAGTATGGCGCGATGAGCGTTCCCTGCATCGTCATCAACCATCCCGGCGGCGAGCAGAAGGTCGAATTCGGCAAGAAGAGTGTCCCGCAGATGTTGACATTGCTCGGCGCATAGTGGGCGCTGTGCCCGGCGCTGTCCTTTCATCCCCTTTCAATAATTCTTACATGTTAGAATTCTCCGTTAACATGTTAGAATTATTGAAAGCCGTGAAAGGAAGAGCCGATGCTGCCGACCAAGGAAAGCCTGACGGTGGAGTTCAAAAGCGAACGCCAACGCCCGCAAACCGATGACGAAATCGTCGACAATGTGGTGGCGATGGCCAATACCGAAGGCGGTACGCTGTACCTTGGTGTCGAAGACGATGGCATGGTGACTGGGGTCTGTGACCGGCATCGCAATGTCAATGGTCTGGCGGCATTCATTTTCAACAAAACGGTTCCTCAGCTTTCCGTGCGGGTGACGTTGCTGAGCGAGAGCGGCAAGCCGGTCGTCGGCATTGAGGTTGACAGCAGTCAGCAGATCGTGTCCACCAGTCAGGGGAAGACGCTGCAGCGCCGGCTGAAAGCCGATGGCACGCCAGAAGTCGTTCCGATGTTCCCTGCGCAATTCATCAGTCGTTTGTCACAGCAGCGTAGTTACGACTACAGCGCGCAGCCTGCTCCGGGGTCGACGCTGTCCGATCTTGATCCGTCTGCGCGCGACCGTCTCAGGGAGAGCATACGCACGGCCAATGCCGGCAGCTCATTGTTGGCATTTGATGATGAGGACTTCGATCGGGCCCTAGAACTGGTAGTCGACGGCCCTGGCGGCCCGCAGCCTTCCGTGGCCGGTCTGCTGGTCATCGGTACGGAGCGGGCGCTGAAGCGTTCCGTACCGTCGGCCTCCGCCGTATTCCAGGTCATGAAAGGCACGTCTCCCAAGGTAAACACGGATCCGTTCTTCATGCCGCTGGTCGATATGCTCCCTCGTATCGGCGCACTGATGGAACCATGGAATCCAGATCATGAGGTTATGAGCGGTCTGGTCCATGTCAATCTGCCGGACTTCGATCATCAGGCGTTCCGCGAGGCGGCAGTCAACGCGTTCTGCCACAGGGATTATGCGAGGATGGGATCGGTGCGGTTCCTCGTGGACGACGATGGCCTGACCATATCCAACCCGGGAGGTTTCATCGAGGGATTGAGCGAAAACAACCTGTTGACCGCGCAGCCGCGTTCCCGCAACCCTCAGCTCGCCTCCATCCTCAAGACGGCGGGATATGCGGAACGCACCGGTCGTGGTGTCGATAAGATATATGCCGGCTCCTTGGCTTCCGGCGGGGCATTTCCCGATTATTCGCAGTCCACGGCATCGGAGGTGGTGCTGTTCCTGCGTCGCGTGGTGCCGGATGAGGCATTCGTTGTGATGATTGCCAATGAAGAGGCTCGCCGTGGCGCTCCGTTGTCGGTGTGGTCTCTAATCGTGCTGTCGTTGCTGCGGGAGCATCGCAGACTCAGCGTGGCGCAAATGCGCGAATTCTCGCGAGTGGAGTCTCGGCGATTGGTCGGCGCGGTCGAAAGCCTAGTGGAGAGCGGGCTGGTGGAAGCCTGCGGCAGCGGTGTCGCACGAGATTATATGCTGAGCGCGCGTGTATATAAGAGGGATGATAAGTTGCCGGCTTATGCGAGGCAAAAGGGCCTCGACGGTCGGCGGGAGAACCTGGTGACGGAATTCGCGCTGAACAATGGGGGCGCGGCGACCACGTCTGACGTGATGAAGCTGCTGGATTTGTCTTATATCAGCGCGTACAGGCTCATGAAGAGACTTGAGGGGGAGGGCGTATTCCGGCATGAGGGGAGTGGTCCCTCATCCCGCTACGCGTTGGTGTAAGGTGCCCGGCGCTGTCCTTTCATCCCCTTTCAATAATTCTTACATGTTAGAATTCTCCGTTAACATGTTAGAACTTCGTTGACCGTGGCCGGCGGACATGGTGCTTTCGACGCGCCACACGGCATCAATAAGGGGGCCCGCTAGGCGCAGGCCCCCCGGATCAGTCAACTATGAGATATTGTCGCGGATGTGGGCAGTTGCCTCGTTCTTGGCCGAATACTGTCCGGGGCGATTCAGGAAAGTGATTTACTTTCAGTATCTGAAGCCCTCCGCCTTGCGTACGGTTCAGGCCCCGATGGATCTCTTGCCCTCGCCGTTCCTGCCGCCGAGATACTTGACCAGGCTGATGCTGATCAGAGCCAGGGCGAACAGGCCGGTGAGCACCGGAATCAGCGCGGCGTAGCGATGGGCCTGATCGGGCGTGTGCGTGACCACGAACGAGGCCAGCTGGTTGCCGGACAGGCCGGCGAACGCCCAGGCGCTCAGCGCGAGACCGTGCGTGGTGGAGACGGTCTTGGTGCCGAAGTGCTGGTCGAGCAGCACCGGCAGCGTCGAGAAACCGCCGCCGTAGCCAGCGTTGATGAGGAACAGCATGGCCAGCACGGCCCACAACAGCGCATTGTTGATGCTGTTGGTGAAGATCTGCAGCAGGCATACCGCGATCGACATGATGAAGATCACCTGATAAACGGTCTCGCGGCGCTTCAGGTGGTCGGAGAGCGTGGAGAAGCCCACGCGGCCGGCCGTGTTGAACACGGAGTCCACGGCGAGCACCAGGCCGATGATGCCGGCGATGGCGGCGGCGAACTTGGCGGGGCTCAGGCCGGCATACTGCGGGAAGGCCTTGAGCACATCGTGCAGGATGTCCTTCTCCTGGCTGATAAGCGCCAGGCCGCAGGTGATATTGATGTAGAAGGCGATCCAGATGCCCCAAAACACGGGCTTCCTGAGAATCTCCGCGCGGCTTACATGCGAGGTCACGGGATCGTAGACCCAGTCGGCCGGACGCTTGATGAGCAGGAAACCGAAGAACATCATCACCGCATAAATCACGGCGAGGATGAAGAACATGTTGACCAGCCCCACCGTGCCGATCAGGTACTCCATCAACGGGCTGGCGATGGCCTTGGCCAGGCCGAAGCCGGCGACGGCGATGCCGGTGGCGAGGCCCTTGTTATCGGAGAACCAGAGCATCAGGTTCTTGACCGGGGTCAGGTAGCCGACGCCCAGGCCGATGCCCATGATCGCGCCGTAGCAGATGAACACACCCGGCAGGAAGTTCAGAGCGATGCTCACGCCCGTGCCGGCGAAGCCGACCACGAAGCAGACCATGGAGACGAGTGCGGATTTCTTGATGTTCTTCTCCACCATGGGGCCGGCGAATGCGGCTGACATGCCGAGGAAGAAGATGGCGAGCGAGAAGCCCCATTCCACGGAGGCCGGGCTGGCGTTGAGCCTGTCGGCGATGAGCTGCTTGAACACGCTCCAACAGTAGACGGTACCGATTGGGATATGAATCAGCAATGCGGGGATGATTGCGCTGGTCCAACGATTCTCGGTAAACCTTGCCATTCGGTAGGATCCTTTCGTAACTGGCTGTACGATGACCTGCCGGCCTGAACAAGAGCCGCATCGCTCACTCAAGGCACATCATGCAGGACTGTTCGTGAACATGCGAACAATTCACTGAACATCGTTGGTGTGCATTCTATCAGCGTTCCAGCTCTTGTCGACGCCGACAGCGCTACTATAACGCCACTTCGCTGGTGGGATTGCCGATGATC
>ENA-UOJE01003344-UOJE01003344.1-human-gut-metagenome-genome-assembly--contig:-C23-NODE-3344-length-10958-cov-5.343300_pt1 | contig 10958 bp, 7 predicted proteins | sample MGYA00242341_ERZ723888 | MGnify/ENA metagenome assembly ERZ723888 | reverse complement strand
TATGGCAGATAAGAAATTAGAAAAGAAAGAAGAAAAGATCTTCACATTGGAAGGCAGTGAAAAAATGTTGGCATTTACGAATGTAAATAGGGAAATCAATAAAAGTATAGTCAATTCCAAAAAGAAATCTATTGAAGAATTTGGCTTACTAACTCCAATTACAGTAGTAGATGCAAAAGACGTGATAGATAAAGGAATTACTGTTTATGATGCCAGTAACCCTAAAGATATAGTAGATTCTGATAATGCAGATAATTATCTGGTAATACTGGATGGACAGCATAGATATGCAGCTATCAGAGAGTTAAACAAGAAAGACAAGTATTTTGATATTTGGTTAATGTACCCACTTAATAAAGATGTGGCTATTACTACTATGCTGATGGAGATTAACACTACGGCTGTTAATTGGGAGAATGATAATTATATTGATGTATTAGCCAAACTAAGACCAGAAGATAAGGGACTGGCTTTTATTGATAAGTATATGAAGTTAAGACATAAGAGGGCTAAGAAAGGTGAACCATCTGATAACCTGCCTAATAACGGTTATGGTTTGTCTGTATTATCTAAGTATCTTACATTAAAGACAGATATAAACAAACAATATCTTTATAAGATGGCTAATAACCCTAATAGACAACTGCCTGATTCTATAAAAATAAATAGAGCAGAGAAGATAATACAGACTGGAATAGAAGTAGGTTTTACACATATATTCTTATCTAGCAGATTCTTTATTGATTGGATCATTAACTGGGTTCTACAGGAATATTCAGTAGAGAAGATACTAGAATGTACAAAGGAGTCAATAACACCAGATAAAGCAAAGAAATTGATGGAAGAATGTAATGCAGATAATTACATAAAACAATTTGATGAAGCAATAGAACTTCATTGATACATTAAGTCCAGTTATCCTAGTGGTAGCTGGACTAATTTATATTAAAGGGGTATGGGGTTGAATTTTAAGAGAAAGTAGAAAGTAACCACGCTCCCCCCAACTTTTCACGGCTGGTAAGTTCCTAAAGTCCAAAACTCCATCAATAAAGATAAATGTATAACTCCTTTATAATCAGTATTATTACATACTATATATAACTGTAAATGTTAAACCTACTACTTATCGTCTATAGGTAGTACTACGTATAGACGATATGTAGTGACTACCAACAGATACTTTACTATATGTTATGAATTAGTTCTTGGGGGGTTTTGATTTAGTTGATGGTATGAAACGGATTAATTTACCGGTCATCCCAGGCCGATTTCTCAGAGTACCGTATATCGGAACCGACACCATACTGACACCACACCGACACCTATTTAATACGCTGTTTATCACACATATAAAAGCACTTAGTGTCAGATGCCAGTCTTTTTCAAATTTTTCTATCCCACATTATAGATTTGCTAGCATAACCATTCGTATCTACCGGGTGCAGATACACCAGCCGTCAAAATATCAGATTATCCGTCAAAATATTTATATAGACCTTCTTCGTAACGCCATCATAATTTTTCAGTTCGCCTACCAACACAAGTTCCGCCCCCTTCATCCAAGACTCGAAAGGAACCGTCTTCCGATAGGTAATCTCTCGAAGCAAGGTCGGTTGATTTTTCACAACCAGATAAGCCCCGTCATCAGCCACGGCTTTTCCTCTAAAGGCAAGGGTTCGTTCGTACACCTTCTGCTTATTAGTTCCGTTCACAACAATCGGTTGAAGTCTCAGCGAGTCACGGCCTTCGCGAAGCATCGGTGCTATCGCCAAGCTTTCGTAACGGCCTACGGACAATCCGGACAAGTCGATTTGCAAGTCCAACATCAAGTTATCTCCCTGCAGCCCGATACTATTTTCTCTAACATACACCATTCCCCGGTAATCGGACAGAAGTTCCTGAGCAGGACAGGACAAGGCGGTAAAAAAGAAAAACAGGATATATGGAATTGTTCTCATAAAATTCTTATTTAATGATATACATAATACTAATCCCCAACTTGGTAGGTCCGAAATAGTCATTGCGGTAACTGCCTGCCACTTCCCGGCCCGCCGGGAAAGGTGCTTTGTCGTACTCGAAACGAACATATCCGATTCCGGCAGCAAACTCGATATTCCAATGGGGGGAAAGATACAACTGGTAGCCATACGAAATACCGCCTCCATAGGCATTGCCATCATAAGCATAATCGGACTTCATCACATTCAGAAGTGTCTTGCCTGCCACTTAATAATCGGCATATAGGACATGAACACCCAAAAAATGTCCGTTAAACCGTTCGTGCAGCCAATAGCTCAACTCCGATTGTACGAGCCAGTGCTTAATGGATTTATCGTCCGAAAAGGTCCAGGGATTGTAATTGCCGGAAATATCCAGCGAAAGATGTTTATTGCATGCAACTTCAACTCCCAAGTTGAGAGTCGTGGTTGCATCATACAACGTATTCGTTTTGACGGCAACCACCTGCGACCGGGCACAGAAAGCACAACACAGACAGATAAGGACGAGACAGGTTCTATTCATCGATATTTATTGATTTACAATATGAATTTAAAAACAAAGATATGTAAAATCTATATATTTATAAACAGAATCGATACTGAATACACATTCGGACAGATTTATTGCATATATTTGTAGAATAAACTATTTAGTATTGGGGGTATATGAAATTTAAACTTATCACTCTGTTTATCATCCTTTGCCTAGGATTCACAAGCTGCTCCGAGAACGAGACTCCGGAACCCCGGACAACCCGCACCATATTAGTCTATATGATGGCTAATAACAGCCTCAACAGCTTCGCCTCGAAAAACATAGAAAGCATGATAGAAGGAGCGACCAGCAAAAACCTCAACGGAGGAAACCTGATCGTTTATTATGCTCCCGCCGGTTCGCCCCCGGAACTTCTCCGGATAAAAGAAGAAAACGGCGTTGTCAAGAAATTCCATCTGAAGGACTATGAAAAGCAGAATTCGGCTGATCCGGACGTGATGCGGAGCGTGAGATCGGCGAAGTGGTTTCACAATATCCGGCAGACAGTTACGGGTTGGTGTTATGGAGCCATGGGACAGCCTGGCTTCCTTCCGACTACCAGAATAAGCTGAAAGCGTTCGGACAGGACGGCAACAACTGGATGGAGATCGACGACCTGGCAAAGGGACTGCCAGATGATCTATTTGATTTTATCCTGTTCGATGCCTGCTACATGGCAAGCGTCGAATGCACTTATGAGCTTAGAAACAAAGCTGGATATATCTTAGCTTCTCCCACCGAAACAATGGCGGACGGATGGCCTTATGAAGAGATGATGCCGCAACTGTTCGCTACTGACCTGCAACTGGAAAAGGTCGGTGAAACATTCTACAACCATTACCTGAACAATACCTATCCGTATGCGACCGTATCGCTCACGAAAACAAGCGAACTGGATAATCTGAAAAGCGTAGCACATGATATCTTGGCAGATAAGACCGAAAGCGATATTTACAACCTCGATCTAAAGAAAATGCAAAGACTGGAATATTTATACCGTAGCCCAGGAATGCTTTATGACTTCAATGATTATATCAAGCAGTTGGCGACAGCCGAACAATACGATCGTTTCATCAGTTGCCTGGATAAAGCAGTCGTCTACAAGGCCCATACGCCCAAATCCTACTACGCCGCCATAGGAAATGCGTTGCCGATCAAAAGCTATTGCGGCCTGACCATTTTCGTTCCGCAAGAATCTCTACCCAAAATGCTCGAATGGTATAAACAAAGAGTCGGCTGGTATAAGGCAGTTTATGAATAAATCCTCTATCACCGGATCAGGAAAGCCTTTTTAAAGCGTTTCACCGTACCTTCGGGGTGGTATATTTCAGCATAAAAGATATAGACTCCTGTTTGCAGCGGACTTCCGTTGTTGGCTACGCCACTCCATGTGATCTTACCGGAGATGCCTAACAACTCATGATTGGATATATCAGCTACACGCAGACCGGAGGTATTGAAAACGAAAGCGCGACAGCTATATCCCGGACGGTCGAGCAGGTAGGACACCGTGTAACTACCGGACTCTTCTATCCACACAGGAGGTTCTATACCCGTGGCATCGCCCGATGAAGCGTCTTTGTATTGAGAGTTCTGATAGCCAGGTGTGCCATAGCCAACTGTTTCGGAAGCGGAGGTCCAGTTTGCCGCGTCTTGCGTAGCGGCATCCGGATCGATACGCTCAAGGGCAACACCTTTTTTATTTTTGACTGAATGAGCATGCCATTTAGACGAATAGGCGACTTCATCTATTATTATTTCATCCGCTGTACGAAACAATACCAAGGTAGAAGATGTATTGGCAAGAATAGGAAGCTTGGCCAATCCGCAAAGAGCAGACGGATCGGCTATATCATAAAAAGAAGTCACACCTTCCAAGTTCTTGGTCAAGAGGAGGTAACTTTTTGCCTCCAGATTATGCAGGACGGAAGTCAATGGATAGCGAGTGCTAAGTGTTCCGTCCGATTTACGGATGGCGACAGAAAGGGCGGACAAAGACAAGGAATGCTCCGAACGATTATACAATTCGATATATTCGCTGCCTCCGACATATGGGTCAGGGAGCAACTCGTTAATGATGATTTCTCCGGGCTGGATCGGTTCTGTGACTTCCGGAATGTCGGGATCATCCGGATTATCCGGGACATCGGGTCGGTCTGGATCTACCGGCGGATCTTCCTCCTTATCGGGAGAAGATTTAACGGCACCGGGAGTTCCACCACGTGGATCAGTAGAAAGATGCCAGCCTGAAGTGCCTCGTTCCCACGACACACCAGAGGTAGCCGCTTCATACGCCACTTCTTCTATCTTGCCCCCGGCAGCATCCCACAATTGCAAGACAGCTCCTTTGTCATTCAAAGCCGGAAACTTCTCGATAGGAATCAGCAACGTTTGGACAGGGAAGGACAACACATCCTCCTGGTCCAATAAAACTGCATATCCGCCAGCAGGCAAATCCATCTCTGGCAGGGTTTTTGCCCTCTTCCCCGTCACATTCTTGTACACCCATCCATCCAACGAGACGGTAGCAGCAGTCGTATTATGTAATTCGATATATTCCACCATTCTTCCATCTCCCGGCTTTGCCATGACTTCATTGATAACGACCGAACCTGCTGGATAGCTCTCCGGTTCATCCGGATCAGGCTTCGGTTCCGGCTTATCCGGTCCAGGTTCTTCTTCCCCTCTCAACACGACTTCGACAGCTTCATCCGGCATCGCCTTTCCCGACAAAGAGCGAAGACCGGCATAAGAGATCGTGTATGAATGGTCCAACTGCATCTCTTGATCGAAAAAAGTGCTTACGAATTGCTTCGTCCCTGCATCTACATACCTTTTGAGGTAAGCGTCTCCAATATCCGAAATACTGAAGACAGCCTTATCAATATCAACCGGCTTATCAAAAGCGAACAGCAAGTTGGAAGCCGATAGCGGCTCAACCTCAAGCAACTTTGGCGGACTTTCTGATTCTCCCAGTTCTTCTTCAGGCTTGTCCGGCTCGATCGGTGTATCCGTCACCCGATTAAGCACACACACATTATCTATGCTGAAAAGAGAACTTCGTGTCTTCGTGTAATAAAACGTAAACACCAAGTTGCCTCTCTCAACCGGCTCTTCTATCGTGTACATGGCTGAACCTTCAAGGCGGTATCCCTCCATATCGTCTGTCTTGTAATACAAACTCCACCGGAGATTGTCTTCAAGTGTCACTTTCACATGTAACAACAATGGCGACTCTTCAAAATCGGTCTGTGGCAGAATCAAATTCCCGTTTCCGTTACGCTTCAGTCCTAGTTCCTTGTTGCCAGTATTCCCGAGACGTACATAATAATAACGTTCTTGATTTTCCTGATACAAATAGATGCATAATTTGTTCTCGTCGCTCGGTTGGTTTTGCATATAAACATCGAATTCCCATTGCATATCGGGCGAATAGGCGATTTCTTTGCCTATGGAAGCAGTTCCTGACTCAGTCGGTTCGATATTCAACTGAAGCCTGCCATCGGCATTGACTGCAAACTGCCCTCTGTCTTTGCCGATCCAGTCGGCCCCCAACATCGGGCCGTCAAACGTCTCATTCACCTGTGAATTCACACAAAAAGGAAGTAATATGAAGAGATAAAGAATAAATTGTTTCATAGCATTCTAGTTTTGTTTATAATTTGCATATCTTTGCACCCCAAAGCGTTGTAATGAAGGAAACGCAAAGCTTTCTGTAAACGTTGGAAAGTTATACTATTTTTTTTATAAACAAATTAATTAGTGCTCAAAATGAAAGTAGCAATTGTTGGAGTGAGTGGAGCGGTAGGACAGGAATTCCTGCGCGTACTCGACGAGAGAAACTTCCCAATGGATGAGCTTGTGCTTTTTGGCTCATCTCGCAGTGCCGGACGTGTTTATACTTTCCGTGGTAAACAAATTACCGTCAAGGAGCTTAAGCATAACGACGACTTCAAGGGAATCGATGTTGCTTTTGTTTCGGCCGGTGGCGGTACTTCTATCGAATTCGCAGAAACCATTACGAAATATGGTACTGTGATGATCGACAATTCCAGCGCATTCCGCATGGACAACGACGTACCTTTGGTAGTTCCCGAAGTGAACCCGGAAGATGCACTGAATCGTCCGCGCGGTATCATCGCCAATCCGAACTGTACCACCATCCAGATGGTCGTTGCATTGAAGGCAATCGAAGGCCTGTCGCACATCAAGCGTGTACACGTATCGACCTACCAGGCTGCCAGCGGTGCAGGCGCAACAGCAATGGCCGAACTGGTAAAACAATATGAACAACTGCTGAAAGGCGAAGAACCGACTGTGGAAAAGTTCGCTTATCAACTGGCTTACAATGTCATCCCTCACGTAGACGTATTTACGGATAACGGCTACACGAAGGAAGAGATGAAGATGTATAACGAAACACGCAAGATCATGCACTCTGACATCGAGGTGAGCGCAACTTGTGTACGTGTTCCGGTTATGCGTGCCCACAGCGAAGCGACTTGGGTAGAGACAGAACGACCGGTCAGCGTAGAAGAAGCTCGTAAGGCGTTCGCTGAAGCCGAAGGTGTCGTCCTGCAGGACGAACCAGCGAAGAAAGACTATCCGATGCCGTTGTTCATCGCTGGAAAAGACCCAGTTTATGTGGGCCGTATCCGTAAGGATATCACGAACCCGAACGGCTTGACATTCTGGACGGTGAGCGACCAGATCAAAAAAGGGGCAGCCCTGAATGCTGTACAGATTGCAGAATATCTGTTAAAAGTAAAGAATATCGGATAAACGGTATACGATATTTGGATATAAAGAGAAGGAGATGTCAAAACTCCTTTATCAGGATCTTTTAGGCACGGATTTACACGGATAAATTTATTTTCTTTCGTGTAATCCGTGCCTAAATTATATCTTCATTTCTTTCAGTCCTTCTTCCAGCGTATGCGGGCGATAGCCCAATTCGCGTTTTGCTTTTTCGATGGACAGTCCGCTATTGCGTGGACGTGGCGTTGCCTCCTTCATCTCTTCCGTTGTGACCGGACAGATCAGTGAACGATCCAGTCCGAAATAATCGGCTACACGGTATGCCATTTCTGCAATAGAAAGATATTCCGCGCCACAGATATGATAAATACCGGAATCATCGGTATGCACAAGCCGTTCCACTCCGTCGGCAATATCCTCTACCCAAGTCGGTGTGCGGTATTGATCGGCGACGACACGGATCTCTTGCCCTGCTTCCAAGCGGTTCTTGACTAATTGAAGGACATTGCCATGCTGTCCCGGCAACGCTTTCCCATAGACGACAACCACACGGACAATAGCATAGTTGCGGCAAATACTCGCTACCGCTTGTTCTCCCTGATACTTGGTCACGCCATAGTAATTGAGCGGAGCGGGCAGGTCTTCTTCCGTATAAAGACGGTCACTTCTCCCGTCAAACACAAAGTCTGTCGACAAATGGATCAATCGGCTCCCCTGATGCTCGCAACAATACGCCAAGTTCTCTACCGCCGACACGTTAATGGCATACGCCTCCTCACGGTGCTGCTCGCAATAATCCGGGACGGAAAGAGCCGAACAATTGACAACGACATCAGGACAAATATGGTCGAACAAGGCCTCCACCGCCGGATAGTCGTTGATGTCCAACCGGACGAAAGTATGGTTCCCTTCCGGACGGATATCCGGATGAAGGGAACAGCCGAATACTTCGCAGGCCCCGTTCTCCGAAAGGTTATCCAGGATTCTTCTCCCGACAAACCCGTTAGCACCTATAACCAATATCTTTTTCATCAAAACATATAGATCAGAACACCCAACACACGGTGGTTCGTCACCGAATGCGTGTTTTCTATTTTACCATTTTCTGCATTCATATCTCCATACCAGGCAAGAGAAGGACTGTATTCCACTCCCAGCTTCCAGTGGGGCAGATTATAAGAAAGTTGGAGGTTGGTAGTAAACACCTGATCCACCTCCAATCCGACACCATAGGTCGGCCCGGCAATCGTCTTTCCCGTTCCTAAGTTCTTCAGATAGCCGACAAAAATTCCCGGTTTCCATTTCTTGCCATAGACTACATTCAGCCAAGTCATGGAATGACGGTAAGGCGTATACTCCTGTTCACCTGTACGCGGATCGACAGAGGTAACCGCATAACCACCCAACATACAGGCTTGCGTCAGATTGGAAGCCAGCAACGTCTTACCTGCAATCACCCAATCCTGAGTCATATATTTGGCATGTGCCTCAAAAGACAACGAAGTGACCCGCTCGTTCACTTTATACACCCGGTCGTCCACCGTCGTTTGCTGTCGGGGTTTCAAGGACAGCACTTCCATGCCAACGCCGGCAATCAAACCATCAACCTTATAATCAGCCGAGACGTAGACTTCCGGGATGCAGCTGTTCTTGATATATTCCTCGCTTTTTCCGTTCGGGCCGGCAGACAAATACTGCAACTGCCACAACACGGCTCCTGTCAGCTGCAACCCTTTGCCCGACGTGTACCGGTAACGGATCTGAGGGCTACGGTTAAACGGTTGGAAAGGCGCACCGGTCGAAAGGTTCAACATTTGCGGAGATACATCGCCGAACAACGGATGCCAGGTTTGTCCTACCAGTACCGCCGATTTTCCCCAATCTAAGTTGACATAAGCATGGCGAATACGCAAGACCGCCCAGTTGCTTCCGGAGCCGCGAAAATCCGCCTCTAACTTGGCTGTTGTCACGGCTTTCCCGATATTCGGTCCCGTCACGTCTACTCCCAAACGGGAATAGAGCAGATAGAAACTCCCATTTGCCGTGGCATTCAGGTCATTACCATCGGCATCCAAATTCTTGTCTTTAGGATAAAGGTGGAATAGCCCATCCACAATTTCAGCATTGGCACGTGAATTATAAAACAGGTCGCCACGCACCTGTCCATAAAATTTATAAGAAAAATTCTTTTTCTGAGCATGACCGGCCGTAACCATGTATAAGGCCGCGAAGAGTAGCAAATATCTTTTCATTTCTGTCTTTTCAAATTGATTGCAAAGGTAAGGAAGTTTGGGATTACTGCAAAACAGGAAGAGTCTTACTACACCTTAACCTTATCCGAAAAACAGGAAATATCCTGGTAAAAGCACCCCTGACACCCATACAAAAAACGGAGAGGATAACATTTTAATACATCCACACCAAGCAAGTCGTAGTTCCACTATAGGGAACCATCAGTTTTATTCAAGGATAATTCTTAGAGCTCTGAAAAACGCTTGGAAAAGGGAACTGGGAAATTCTTCGAGCCTTTAAAAGTAATACATCACAAGTCCCAATATACGATGGTTCGTGACACTATGCGTATTTACGGTCTTGCCGGAGACTTTGTCCGTATCACCATACCAAGCTGTCGTCGGCATATATTCCATACCGATTTGCCAATGGGGCAGATTGTAGGAGAAAGCGATATTGGTAGAGAAAACCTGGTCTATATCCAATCCCATACCATACACGGTGGCGGAAACTAATACGTCGGCCGTTCCCAAGTTCTTGGTATAACCGGCAAAGAAGTGCCCCTTCCATTTCGTCCCGCAAGTGAAATTAATCCAAGATGTGGAATGCCGGAAAGGCGTATATTCCTGCTCGCCGTTATCCGGATCGATGGAGCTGATACCATAACCGCCGATCAATGCCGTATGATCCAGACAGGAAGCCAACAGACTCTTGGCGGCAAAAGTAAAATGACGCCCGGTATATTTGACATGAGCCTCATAAGAAAGCGCCGTCATGCGCTCGTTCACCTTATAAGTCTTTTCATTCCAGACCGAAGACGTACAGGGCTTCAAAGAAATCAGATGCACACCGCCACCCGTCAGCCAGCCACTGGCGGAGGCATAATCGGCTCCGACATAGAATTCTGGCACGCAGCTATTCTTGATATATTCCTCGCTCATGCCGTTCGGACCGCTCGACAGGTACTGCAACTGCCAAAGGGCAGAAGCCGTCAACTTCACATCCTCTACTTTATATTGGTAACGTATTTGCGGTTCGCGGTTAAACGGCTGGAAAGGGGCGCCGGTAGAGAGGTTCAGTATGTCCGGACAGACACACCCGAACAAAGGATGCCAGGTTTGCCCGATCAGGATTTGGCTCTTTTCCCAATCCAACGCCACATAAGCCTGCCGGATACGCAGCATCGTCGTACTGGACGAGAATCCTCCGAAGTCGACTTCGATCTTTGCAGAAGAGCGGGCCGTACCGATATCCGGTCCGGTCACATCCACGCCAAGACGCGAAGTAAAGGTGTAGAAACTGCCGTTGGGACCGGCATTCAGATCCTTACCGTCCGCATCCGGACGCTTGTCCAGCGGGTACAGGTAGAAATTTCCGTCTACCGGAGCCATATTGATACGTGTATTATAGAAGAGGGCTCCACGGACAAAACC
>ENA-UOJE01003342-UOJE01003342.1-human-gut-metagenome-genome-assembly--contig:-C23-NODE-3342-length-10966-cov-5.673907_pt1 | contig 10966 bp, 7 predicted proteins | sample MGYA00242341_ERZ723888 | MGnify/ENA metagenome assembly ERZ723888 | reverse complement strand
CGAGCGCGTGCAGGAATTCCTTGTCTTTCAACGCTTTGCCATAGTTCTTAAGCCCCACCCATTCACCGTCGGTAACGGTGGTGAATTCGCAGAAGCTTAAGTAGACGCCCATGATGAAGGGCACCAGGAACCCGATGATGAATGCGGCGAATGTGGGGAGCGCGAACAGCGCCCACCATCTGCGTATCGCCTTGCCAGCCATGCTGATCATGACTTTTCCTCCTCCTTGAGTCCGCTGCGTTGTGACACTGCATCGTGCGCCGGCTGCGGAGTTCAACTCAATGCGAGCTTGCCGATCGAGAACCGCATGCACGGCCTGTTCTCGTTCAAGCCTATGTTCATAGTAAACGTCGAATCATTATATGTCAAACGTTGTCATTTTAGGCGTTTCAAGTTCGAGCATACTCCGGTTCCAGCAATCTTCTTTCACCTAAGATAATGGCTATATAAAGCCAATCTAACGCCGACATAGACACTTTGCAAACGTTTGTAATACAATCGTTGTCATCGCCGCAGATCAATCAATCAGCATGTACACTGGAGTCAGTTGTGCATGTGTATTGCGATTTTCCATTCAACGCAAGGGGGCTGCAATGGCTACGAGCATTCAGGATGTCGCCCGCGAGGCCGGCGTCTCCATCTCCACCGTCTCACGTTCCTTCACCAGGCCGGATCTGGTGTCGGCCAAGACCCGCGAGCGCGTGCTCGCCATCGCCGACAAACTCAATTTCTCACTCTCCCGCTCGGCTGCGGCCCTGAAATCCGGCCGCTCCCTGCGCATCGCAGTACTGATGAGCGGCCATATCCGCCTGTGGTTCACCGCCTCGGTCATCGAGGGGCTCAACGAGGTGCTGCACACGCAGGGCTACGATATTTCGGTATTCCAGATTTCCAGCATCGAGGAGCGCAAGGAATTCTTCGAGATGTTGCCGGTACGCCGTAACGCCGATGCCGTGATTGTGGCGTCTTTCGATATCGACAACAACGAAATCGCGCAACTGGCTTCGGTCGGCGTGCCGATCGTCGGCATCAATTCAGTCGAACCCGAAGCCCGCGGCTTTACCGCCGCCGTCAATATCGACGATGTGCAGGGCTCCACGCTGGCCGCCCGCCATCTTATCAATCTCGGACATCGCCGCATCACCTACATCAGCACCAATCGCGAGGTGTCGCTGAGCTTCTCCGTGCAAAGCCGATTCGACTCATTCACCGCCTGCTGCCGCAGGGAAGGCATCGAGCCGCAGGTTATCGTCTGCAAGGTCGATGACGATGGACGTTATGAAATCAGCGACGTGGTCAACCAACTCATAAGCCAAGACGAGATGCCCACCGCCATCGCATGCCAAGAGGATGGCATTGCTTTGCCGCTTATGTTCCAGCTGGAGCGCAATGGATTCTCCGTGCCCGGCGACGTCTCGTTGATCGGCTACGACGATAGTTTCTACACCGGCGATATCGGCCTGACCACCATCCGCCAGGATCCGGTGGAAATGGCCCGCGTGGCAGCCCGCATGACGCTCGATCTCATTGACGAAAAGCCGATTGAGCAACCCTACATCGTGTTCCCGGCCCAGCTGAAGGTCCGCTCCTCCACCTCCCGCGTTAAGTAGGCTCACACAACAAAGCCCACCATAGAAAAAGTGTGAGGCAACCGCACAATAACGCTCAATCGCACATTGTGGAGAATGGCGAAAAATCGCCGATTCATGGCCCCACAGCGTGCGATTGAGCGGGTGCGTGCCTCACACTTTTCTGCGGCGGACGATTTTGTGCGAGACTCAGCAATACAAAGCGGCGCCCCTGGAGAAGGAAATGGCAGGGGCGCCGCGGATTGTTGCTTATCGGCTATGGGACTCTATGAGACTCAGTGCGAGGCCTCGTATTCGGAAGCCCAACCGTCCACGAAGGCGGTCTTGACGGCATCCCACTTGCCGGTGCCCTGCGCGTACTCGAGCAGTGCCTGGCCGACCTTGTTCTTCCACTCTTCGGACGGCATCATGGTGAAGTTCCAAGAAACCTGGGTCTTGCCGGACTTCTGATCCTCAACAGCGGCTTCAGTCAGCGGGTTGTCAAACTTGACATCATCGAAGGTCTTGAACGGGGTGGTGAAGCCCATGTCCTGAGAGATGGCCTTCTTGCCGGTGTCGGAGGTGATCACCCAGGAGAGGAAGTCCTCGGTGGCCTTCTTGTCGGCGTCGGAGGCCTTGTCGTTGATGCACCAGTAGTTCTCGGAACCAGTGGCCAAGCCCTGCTTCTCTTCACCCTTGACACCGGTGTAGATTGGCATCATGCCCACGGATTCGGCCTTCATGCCGGCCTTCTGCAGGTCGGTCCAAGCCCAGGTGCCGTTCTGATAGAAGGCAGCCTCGCCGAGCGCGAACTCGGAGTTCGCATCATCGCCGGTCTTGGCGCTCAGCTGGGTGGGGTCGGTGGTGGAGTCGGTGATGTACAGGTCGAAGATCTTCTTGTAGTTCGGCAGATAAGTGCCCTTGATGGTGGCCGGTCGGTGGAGGTTATGCCCTTGTCCTGATACTCGAAGTAGATGGGCAGGTTGGCCAGGTGGGTCTTGAAGCGCCAGTCGGAGCTGGAGTCGAAGCCGGCGGAGGTGAACGCGCCCTTGATGCCAAGCTCGTCCTTGCGGGACTGCATGTCGTCAGCCACGGCCTTCAGGGTGTCGAAGTTGTCGATTCCGTCCATGGACGTGGCTTTGGCACCATCCAGCGCGAAGTATTTGTTAAGGATGTCCTTGTTGTAGATCAGGCCGTAGGTTTCCATCACGTACGGCACACCGACCACCTTGTCGCCGTCTTTCAGGGCCACGTCCTGGTTGGTGAGTTCCTTATACACATCCGTGTTGGACATGTCGGCGGTGTACTTCTTCCAGTTCTGGTAGCCGACCGGGCCGTTCACCTGGAACAGGGTCGGGGCCTCGGTCTTGGCAATCTCGGACTTCAGGGTCTGCTCGTAGGTGCCGGAGGCCGCGGTCTGGACCTTGACATCAACGCCCTTCTCCTTGGTGTACTCCTTGGCCAGAGCGGCCCACTGATCAGCCGCTTCCGGCTTGAAGTTCAGGTAGTAGACCTTGCCCTTGGAGTCGTCGCCGGAAGTGGAGCTTCCACAAGCGGCAAGGGTTCCGAGGGACATTGCAGCGATGGCCGCCACTGCGACCGCTGACTTCACTGTACGATTCATCATCGAACCTTTCTCTTTCATCGTCGACCCGGCCATCCCCGGTCAGGACAGGTACGCTAGCACGCACCTTTATGACTATCGACATGCACTATTGTGCAACGGTTTGCTTCTTTTTGCAAACGATAGCAATATCGGCGCGTCATAAATCATCATTTTCAGGCCATTGTCAACAAATATCCCATTAATTCGGTCATTTTTGCCTCATTATCGCAATGCAAGCGTTCGCAATTATGAGAGCGCTAACATATCTTTCATGGCAATCGATTGCCACTTATACCCATCAAAAAAACAACACGGCGACGCTATCGTTTGCAAATCATTTATCGACATACCGCAATTCCCGCCACAAACAATAAAGGCCCGCCCGCAGTAGCGGGCAGGCCAGCGCAATCGCAGCGCAACCGGGGCTAGGCGTTCCACCGTTCGATGACGTTATCTCCCTTATAGACGCTGAGCACCGAGTAGTGCGCCGTATCCAAACGCAGCAACCGCGCGAAATGCGGGTCCACGCCCAGCCATTGCGAGGTGAGGATGCGCAGGATGTGCGCATGAGCCACCAACAGCACATTATGGCCGTCTTTCAGCAGCGGCGTAATCTCATCGATGGCGCTCTTGGCGCGTACCGCTGCTTCTTCCAGCGTCTCGCCAGGCCCGGCATGGACCGGCACCTGCTCGCCCGAAGGTAAGGTCTCGACCCAATCGCCCTCCAGCGTGGGCGTCAGCGAGCGCGGCCCGTCACGCCACACATCCCATTCAAAACCGCTGGCCTCACTCACCTGCTGGCGCGTACGCCCCTCGGCTCGGCCGTAATCCCATTCAGCGATGCCGTCCAACACACCGTGGTCCGCAAAACCGGCCAGTTCAGCGGTTTGGCACGCCCGCTTCAGCGGACTGGAAAACACACAGCCCTGGCTGAATCCTTCGGGGAAAGCTTCGCGCAGGCGCCTTCCGGCATCCGCTGCCTGCTGCTCGCCGACCGCGGTCAACGGGATGTTCGTGCGCCCGGTATGCTGCCCGGATTCGCTCCACACGGTCTGGCCGTGGCGCAGCAACACCAAAAATCCGTTGCCGCCACGAGAGTTCTCGACGGCAACGGTGCCGTTCACGTTCTGTTCGCTCATGCCTCCACTCTAGTCTGCGCTCGTTCATGACTCCACCATTAACGCCCATCTTTTGCGCTGAGATGATTGAGATGCTATTAGACTGAGAGTCATGAGCGACGAAACGAACACCGACTTCCCCTCCAGCGCCGACCGCGCGGTCGACAGCCTGCACCGCATCGACGAGAAGGTCAACAGGCTGCGCGAGGACCGGCTCAACGACCCTGATTCTCTGGGCGACAAGCTCATCAAGTCGGCAGTCCCAGCGCTGGCAGGCTTGGTTGCCGGCAAAGCATTCCAGATGATATGGGACAAGGGCACAAGCAAACGCAATCTGCGCAAGGGACTGGCGGCAGACGCGCCGCAAAGTCTGGCAATGAGTCTGGCATTCGCCGCCGTTTCGGCCGCACTCGGCGCAGTGGTTTCGCAGCTGTCGGATCGGGGCTCCAAGGCGTTCGTCGACCACCGCCATCGCAAGCCCAGCCGCTAATCCCCCGGTTGGATGATGGTTTCTGTTGGCTGACTGATGACTCATCGCTGGAATTTCGTCAAGGAACCATCAGTCAATCGACAGGAACCATCAGTCCAGCACAGTTCCGCCACACAATATCGGCATTTCACTGTGAGGTAATCCACCGTGACGTCCGGCGTCTGCCGTGCGACAATAAAGCCATGGTTACCAACGCAACAATCGAGGCTCTTCTGGGCCGCCGCTCCATCCGTAAGTTCAAGGACGAGGCCATCGACGACGATACCCGCGCCACGCTCGAAACCGTCGCCCAACATGCCGCGTCCAGCCAGTTCCTTAACGACTGGTCCGCCATCCGTATCACCGACCCGGCCACCAAAGCCAAGCTCGCCGAATTCGGCCATCAGCCGTATATCGCCACCGCGCCGTTGCTGTACGTGTTCGTCATCGACGAGCACCGCAACGCACGCATCGCCGAACGCAAGGGTATCGATCCCGCTTCCGACGAATTCCATCTCAAGTACAGCTATCGCTTCACCCAAGCTCAGAACGACGCAGTGCTGGCCCTGCACGCCATGGAGACCGCCGCCTATTCGCTGGGACTGGGCTGCGTGATTCTCGGCTCTCTGCTCAACAACATCCCCGGCCTTATCGACGTGCTGAATCTGCCGGAATACACGTATCCGGTGCTGGGTCTGGCCATCGGCAAGCCCGATCAGAACCCGACCGTCAAGCCGCGCATGCCGCGCACGATGCAGTTCTTCGAGAACACCTACCCGGCTGACGCCGATGGCGTACTCGACCAGCTGCCCGCCTTCGACGAGGAAGTTCACCGGTACTACGATCTGCGCCAAGCCGACCGTCCGGTGGACGCCTTCAGCGATCAGGTCGCCACGATCAGTCGGCAGGATGTCAGCCATCAGACACTGCTCGACAAGGCCGCCGCTCAGGGCTTCCGTCTGGATCAGTGAGACCAGAACCAACGAGATAGCCTCGGATAGGCTCGTCACTGAGTCGTCTCGGTCTCAGCACTGCGACGACTCAGTTCCAACACCTCAACATTTCATCACCGGATACCGGCAAAATTGCACAACCATCCCGCCGGTGTCGCACCATCAACAAACGTTCACATATCAGTCCCATTATGCGGACAACCAACGGCCAGTTTTGCAAGAAAACCCGCCAAACCAGCAGTATTCGCACCAGTGGTGGGAATAGACTGCATGTGGCCGCAATGACTACGAACCGGAAAAGAGGGACTGGATGCGGACGGTTTGGCAAGTCTTTCTACGCGATTGCAGACGTATCTTACGCAATCCCGTTGCCGTTGTGGTGACGCTCGGCGTAGCAATGCTGCCCTCGCTGTACGCATGGTTCAACATTCTCGCCAACTGGGATCCCTATTCAGCCACCGGCAATCTGCAAGTGGCCGTAGCCAATGAAGACCAAGGCACCACCAACGATCTGGTCGGCCATCTCGATGCGGGCCGGCAGGTCGTCAAGAAACTCAAGCAGAACGACGAACTCGGCTGGCGCTTCGTAGACAATGAGGAACAGGCCGTCCACGGCGTGGAGACCGGCGGATACTATGCAGCCATCGTGCTGCCCAAGGATTTCAGCGCCAGCTTGGTCGAATCGGTGACCGGAACCTCCAAACAGCCGAAAATCAAGTATTACGTCAACGAGAAGAAGAACGCGATCGCGCCGAAAATCACCGACACCGGCGCCACCACCATCGACGAGCAGATCAACTCCGCCTTCGTCACCACGGTAGCCACCACCGTTGCCTCGGCCGTTTCCGAAGCGGGAGACGATCTCGACCAAGTCACCGGCAAAGTCCAGCACGATACGATCGATGATCTCAATACGGTGATGTCCACGCTGAACACCGTTCAGGATTCACTCACCGACTTACAGGACACGCTGGCCCAATCAGACACGATTCTCGCCGACGCCAAACAGACCACCGCCTCACTCAAGCAGACCGTCGCGGCCGCGCAGAATGCCTCCCGCCAGTCCGGCACACTGTTGGCGGAAACACAGGCCGGGTCACAAGCCTTCTCCACCACACTGGTCGGCGCGCTCGACAGCAGTTCAGCACAACTCTCCGGACTGGCCGTCCACGTCAACAACGCCGCCGGCAGCATCACCGGTTCCTTCAACAGCGCGCAGAACTCCGTCGACACCATCACCAACACACTTTCGGCCCCACTGAACGCCACCCAAACGTCAATCAGCGATCTGAAAGACGCGCTGACCAAAGCCGGCATCGGCAAAGACACCACCGACCCAGTCGGCCAGAACATCTGGAAACAAATCGATGCGCTCGACTCATTGATCAGCAAACAGCAGACACAGCTCAACACCTTCCATACCGACACCACACAGTTCATCAACTCCGGTAAAGACGCCACCACGAATCTTTCCGGAGCCATGACCAACACCACCACCGGCGGCATCGCGGCGCTGAATACCGCGCGCGGCTCGCTGACCGGCACCGTGATGCCGTCGCTCACCTCATCATTGAACAGTTTCGCCGCCCTGAACGGCACGCTGGATGGCACGTTGACTTCGTTGTCCGGCACCTTGGATCAGGCCGACGGGCTGTTCGACCAGCTTGTCGATACCCTGAACCAAACAAAAACCACCATCAGCAGCACGCAGGATTCGCTGCGCCAGGTGGCCAGCGATGTCGCCACCGTACGCACCGATATCGCCACGCTCGATAGTTCCGCCGCTTACCAGAAAATCCGGGATACGCTGCATCTGGATGACAAGGGATTCGGCGACTTCATGGGCAATCCCGTCACCCTGACCACGAAAGTCGTGTATGCCACCGACAATTACGGGTCCGCAGTCACCCCGTTCTACACGAATCTGGCACTGTGGGTAGGCGGTTTCGTGCTAATCGCCATCTACAAGCTTGAGGTCGACCGCGAGGGCATTCGCCGTATCACCGCTACGCAAGCATATCTTGGCCGCTGGCTGCTGCTGGTCACCATCGGATTCCTGCAAGCCGTCATCGCCACCATCGGCGATCTGGTGCTTGGCATCCAATGCGAGCATCCGCTGCTGTTCATCTTGGCCGGGATCTTCTGTTCGTTCGTATACATCAACATTATTTACGCACTGGCCGTGGCGTTCCGCCATATCGGCAAAGCCATCGCCGTAATTCTGGTCATTGTGCAGATACCCGGCGCCTCCGGCCTGTATCCGATTGAAATGATGCCGAACTTCTTCCGCGAACTGCACCCGTGGCTGCCCTTTACCTACGGCATCAACGCGATGCGCGGCCCGATTGCCGGCCTGTACGCGAACCATTACTGGCTCGACATGCTGCACCTGTTCTGGTATCTGCCGGCGGCACTCTTCGTGGGACTTGTCATACGCCGGTATGCGATGAACCTGAACGCGCTGTTCGACCGTCGTTTGGGAGATACCGACCTGATGATCACCGAGCACAACAGCATGGTGAACGAACAGGTGAGCTTGAACTCCGTATTCCGCACGGTGTCCGACAGCAAGGAACTGCGCGATATCATCGCCCATCGCGCGCACCGGTTCTTCGCACGGTATCCAAAGATGATCGTTGCCGGTCTGGCATTGCTGACCGTACTCCCGTTCGTATTCCTGGTGCTGCTGTTCGTCACCCAAGAGAAAATCGCCATGCTGACCTCTTGGATTCTGTCGATTATTCTTATCGACGCCTATCTCATTGTGGTTGAATACGCACGCGAAACCTACGCCATGCAGCTTGGCGTCAGTGCCATGAGTGCCGACGAGTTCCGCAATGTGATGCTCAACGGATATGCGTGGCGGCGTTTCCACGGCCACGGACGTCACGAAGCGGCGATGGACAGCAATCCGGATATCGGCGAAACCACTGAACGACTCCCACTGTTCGGCGATCAGGCCACCGAGCCGACTGCGCACACCGCACAGTCCGGTCAGTCCGGGCAGCCTGGGCAGGGAGGCGCACGATGAAGCTTATCTGGAAAATATTCGTACGTGACGTGCGCCAAGCCACCCGCAATGTGATCGCCGTAATCGTGGCTATGGGATTGGTGATTGTGCCGGCACTGTACGCCTGGTACAACATCGCCGCCAGCTGGGACCCGTACGGCAACACCAAGGCCTTGAAGGTCGCCGTGGCAAACGTGGATAAGGGCTATAAGTCCGATCTGATGCCGATCACCATCAACGTCGGCGAAACCGTGACCAATACGCTCAGGGCCAATCATGACCTTGACTGGCAGTTTGTGGATCGTGCTAAGGCCATCGATGGCGTGAACTCAGGCGAATACTATGCCGCGCTGATTATTCCAAAGAGCTTCAGCTCCGATATGATGACGCTGTTTTCACCGAAGATCAAGCACGCCAAGCTCGAATACTATCTCAATGAGAAAATCAATCCGATCGCTCCGCATATCACCGACCAGGGTGCTACCACCGTGGCCACGACCATCGACCAGACATTCGTGAAGACCTTGGCGAGCGTGGCGCTGGATTTGGTTTCAAACGAGGCCCATTACGCCCACAGCCAGCAAATCCAGCAGTACCTCAACAACGCCACCAGTCAAATTAACACCAAGACGTCTCGTATAACCTACACTGCGTCGCAGATGGATTCCTATGCCAATCTGCTCGGGGCCGCCAACAGCATCATTGATTCCACCGATAAGCTGCTGGGGTCAACAGGCTCAGCTGCGGCCACAACCAAAAAGGCGTTGAAACAGACCCGCAACGGCGTCTCCAGCCTCGACAAGGCATTGTCCGGAGCCACCGATGGCGTCGGTACGGCATTGCAGCAGGCCGGTTCATCCTACGACACCATTGCCAAGCAAATCGATGCCGCTTTTGCCGATGTGGGCTCACAATCCTCACAGATATCAAACAAGCTAACCGATATGCAATCCAAAGTGGAGGCTCAGGCCGACAGCTTTGGAAAGTATGCCGCCGCTTTACGAGATCTCGCCAAACAAGCGGCTTCACTGCCCGTGGGCGGAGATACCGTTGCCGCTCAACTGAACGCGGCTGCAGACCAAGCCACAAAGGCGCAGCAGAGCATGCAGCAAGCCGCCACCGCGTTGGGCGATGCGGCCACGCACATAGCAAACGGTACTGCCGATGCCGATACAGCGCGTCGAGATCTGAAATCACAAATCGCTGCCGCCAAACAATCGATTACTCAGGCTTCAGACACGTACAAGAGCACGCTGAAACCGCAACTGAACAATCTGACCTCGTCCATGGACGAAGTGACCACGCAGGCAAGTTCCGTAATCGACGGGCTTGCATCGACCGTAAGCAGCGTGTCAGGTCTTTCTGGCGGCGTTTCAGACAGCCTGACGGACATCCAGTCGGCCTTGACTGACGCAGCTAGCGCTTTGACCCGTTCGGCGAAGAAACTCGACAACTTGTCTTCCCAACTCGCCTCTATCACCAATGGCGGCACCATCGACCTGTCTGTGATTTCCTCTGCGAAGCCCGATGCCATTGCTTCCATGCTGGCGGCACCCGTAGCGGTCGACCGCATCGCGCTCTATCCCGTTGCCAACTATGGTTCCGCGATGGCTCCGTTCTACACGATTTTGTCTATTTGGGTCGGTGCGATCATTCTGGTCGCCATGTTGAAAGTATCGATTTCCGACCATGAGAAGGCTCGTATCTTAGGGTTGGGCAATGATCTGCCGCTCGGTTCGGAAGTGGGTCTTCGCGAGGCCATGATTGCCGGGCGGATTGCCGGACCGGCCGCCGCGTTGGATGTGCTGAAGAAGCCGCGTGCCGAGGCTCCCGGCAATGCGCGGCAGTTCGGTTTACGCTTGCACGAGGAATTTTTCGGCCGATACATGATTTTATGTTTCCTTGCTTTGCTGCAAGGTACGCTGGTGTGCCTGGGCGATATGTTCTATCTCGGCGTGCAGTGTGAGCATCCGATTCAGTTTTTGATGGTCGGGTGGTTGTCTGCACTGGTGTTCTCGAATATTGTGTATACGCTGACCCTGTCGTTCGGTGATATCGGCAAAGCCATTGCCGTAGTACTGCTGGTTATGCAGGTAGCCGGTTCCGGCGGCACATTCCCCATTGAAACACTGCCGACGTTCTTCCAGGTCGTTTCTAAATGGCTACTGTTCCCCTATGCGGTGGATGCGATGCATTCGGCCATGGCAGGCTCATTCGGCATGGAATACTGGGTTTCCATGGG
>ENA-UOJE01003334-UOJE01003334.1-human-gut-metagenome-genome-assembly--contig:-C23-NODE-3334-length-10974-cov-14.984248_pt1 | contig 10974 bp, 8 predicted proteins | sample MGYA00242341_ERZ723888 | MGnify/ENA metagenome assembly ERZ723888 | reverse complement strand
TGGCCCTCTGATTAAAAGTCAGATGCTCTACCGGCTGAGCTACGAGCGCATATTCCTGCGGCAAAACAATACCGCCGAATAATATTACCACAACTTTGCGCAAAAAGCAAGGGTTCCCGGGCAAAAAGGCGCAAACAGCGCAAATTTCCCGTTCTGCTGCGCCGGTACGGCAGCTTTTTTCACAGTGCCTGGGCAGGGCACCCGCACCGGGAACAGCCCTAAAAACTCCCGGCGCGTCATCCCCGACAAGTTCGCGTTTGTGGAGCGAAGCGGAACAATGAAGTCCCCAGCGGGGACTTTAAGCGACCGAACGGTCTTGCGCAAGCAAGATGGAGGGGCCCCGCCCCGACAACTTCGCGTTTGTGGAGCGAAGCGGAACAATGAAAGCCCCAGTGGGGACTTTAAGCGACCGAACGGTCTTGCGCAAGCAAGATGGAGGGGCCCCGCCCCGACAACTTCGCGTTTGTGGAGCGAAGCGGAACAATGAAAGCCCCAGTGGGGACTTTAAGCGACCGAACGGTCTTGCGCAAGCAAGATGGAGGGGCCCCGCCCCGACAAGTTCCTCTTTACAAAACCGGCAAGAATCGTTACAATCAAATCAAATCCGTTTGCGGTGCGCCGGGCCTCACCGGTGCGCCGTGTCTGCCGTGTTTTTTGCGGCTCCGGCGCTGTGCCGGGCCGAGCTTTTTGTGCAGGAGGTTTTTCCTATGAAGATCACGCGCCGTGCCGTTCTTCGCCTTACCGGTGCCGCTGCCGCCTCGCTGGCTTTGTCCAGCTGCAGCGCAAGCGGCACCATTCTGGGCAGCAACTTCTCCGCCTGGCTCCAAAAAACGCTGGGCGGCTCTGCCTCGTCCGCCGCATCCAGCGATGCTGCGTCCGATCTGGTCGTCTCGCCGCTGCCGGAAGGGGAACAGCTGGACCCCGGCTTTGCCGTGACCCCCGCTTACGACGCCGACCCGCTCACCGGCGAGGCCCGGCGCAGCGGCGGGCGCATCGTGGGCGTGATGGTGAACAACATCTCCAACACCTCCCGCCAGAACGCCCGCCCGCAGCGCGGCATCGGTTCGGCGGACGTGCTCATCGAGTGCAAGGTGGAGGGCGGCATCACCCGCTTCTGCGCGGTGTTCCACGACGCCGACGCCATCCCGGAGATCGGCCCGCTGCGCTCCGGCCGCGACCAGTTCCTGCAGCTGCTGATGCCGTATCAGGCGCTGTACTACCACGACGGCGAGAGCGCCGCCTGCACCAAGTTCATCAGCGTGTACGATTACTCCGGCCTGAACATCGGCGGCAAGAGCTACTTCAACACCCCGGTCCACCCCCATGTGGCCCACCGCGACAGCCGCGGCCGGGACGTGGCCTACGAGCACACCGAGTTCACCTCCGGCACCGAGATCAAGCAGGCTGCCGCCAACGCAGGCATCGGCCTGGACTACGCCTGCGACACCACCTTCTTCCGCTTTGCGGACTACCGCACCGGCGCCGAGAACGCCATGAAGGGCACCGCCTCCGGCAAGAGCGTCAGCATCGTGCACTCGGACCACTACAAGACCAGCTTCAGCTACAACTGGTTCGACCACACCTATAAAATGCAGATGTACAGCCGCATCTCCGGCCAGTTCGAGAAGGCGGTGGACGAGCTCACCGGCAAGCAGCTCAGCTTCGACAACCTGGCCGTCTGCTTTGCGCCCATCGCGGCCTACCCCGGCGACTCCGGCGACGTGCAGCAGGTGAGCTACATCTCCGGCGGCGAGGTCTATTTCTTCAGCCGGGGCGGCATGGTGCGCGGCACCTGGCAGAAGGCTTCGCCCGAGCACCCGCTGCGCCTGTTCGACGAGAGCGGGGCCGAGCTCATCTTCAACCGCGGCAAGACCTACCTTGCCATCGTGGACGACGACGAGTGGTCCAACTTCAGCTATCAGTAAACGAGGAAACGCCATGAAACGCATCTGGACCCGGGCAGCGGCGGCCGCCGCGCTGTGCGCCGTATTGTTGAGCGGCTGTTCCTTTTCGTCGGAGATCCTCTCCGACCATTCCGCGCCCGCCGACCCGCTCACCGGGCAGGCGCTGCAATACCCCGGCGAGCGCGCCACTGCCGTGGTCATCGACAACGCCCCGGCCAGCACCGTGCAGTGGGGCATCGGCAGCGCATCGGTGGTGCTGGAGGCCCAGACCGAGGCCGACGCTCCCACCAGCCTGTGCCTGGCGTACCCTGCAGTGAGCGCCATGCCCACGGTGGGCCCGGTGACCCTGGGACAGGACCTGTACTGGCGGCTGCTCAGCGGCCAGCAGGTGCTGCCGGTGCAGCGGGGCGCAGGCCAGTTCGCCCGCAACTATCTGGATTACTACAATCTCCGCGCCGTGGACGCGCTGGAGGTGGGGCGCAACGCCTTCACCTGCGACGCCGACTGGAGCAGCGCCCCGCTGTGGCGCACCAGCGGCAAGGCGGTGCTGGGCGTGCTGGACAGCCTGAACCTCTCCAGCCAGCTGGATGAGCTGGCGGCGTCGGCCTCGTCGGCGGTGACGTCCGACAGCACCGGGGCGGACACCGTTCTGCCCACCCTTCCGGCGCTGCTGCCCCAGAAGGCAGAGCCCCGCCTGCCGGAGCCGGACGCCGAGGACGCCGCCGCCGTGCAGGTGCACTTCGGCACCCAGAGCACCACAGCCTTTGCTTACAGCGCCGAAAGCGGCACCTACGGCATGCTGCACGCCGACGGCACCGCCCAGCTGGACGCCAACACCGGCACCCAGGCCCAGTTCGACAACCTGCTCATCCTGTTCAGCTCGTCCACCCTGCGGGACGATGGCCGCACGCTGGATTACGACCTGACCCTTGGCGGCGGCGTGTGGCTCAACGGCGGCCGCCTGTGGCACATCACCTGGACCCAGGGCACCGACACCACCTTTTTGTTCTACGACTCCGACGGCCGGCAGCTGAGCCTTTGCACCGGCCGCAGCTATCTGGCACTGGTGTCCAGCGTCACCGGCGAAGAACTGGCTGTGCAGAGCTCGGCCGGGGAAGAACTGCTGGCACACACCGCCGCATAACAACGCAAAAAGCCATCTGCGACTTCAACCGTCACAGATGGCTTCTCTTGCGTTTTGCGTTCTTTCCGCCCGGGTGTAGGGAACACATTCATGCGTTCCGCTCCCGTCCCGGCAAATGCCGTCTACCTGCGGAGCAGATGAACCCGCTCCCTGCAGAAAACCGGCTGCCTGAGAGGGCCCCTTTTACAGGTCCACCACGCTGCCCACCTCGGCGGGGCAGGAGGGCACAGCGCCCAGAGCCACCTCGTCGGTGCCGCGGTGCACCGTGAAGGTCTCGCTGCGGCCTGCGGCAAAGTCCGGGTGCCAGGTCAGCTCCAGCGTCTGCCAGTCCTCCGGCACGGCGCAGAAGCAGTGCACCAGCGCGCCCCTGCCTGCGGCAAGGTTCAGGGTGAACACCGAAGCGTCTGCCGCGTTCTCGCCGTAGAGCGGGGCCGCAAAGCTGCCGCAGCGCACGGCGGTTCCGTCGCACACGGCGGAAAAGCCGGTGCCCATGCTGTACAGGTCCGCCAGGGTGCGCACCTCGCGGCTCTGCAGGTAGCTGGCGTCCACGGGCAGGGAAGAAGCCGAAAGGTTCTCCACCGAGAGGTACACCAGCACATTGCCCATTTCCGGCGCAGGGGCATAGCCCAGCAGCTCCACAGCGGCCTTGCCGTCCAGCAGGGCAGGCTCGCCCGCAAGACGCGGCTGCTGCGCCGCAGCGGAAACACCGGTGAGCAGGGCAGCGGCAAGGCTGACCGCACCGGAACCGGCACATTTCAGGAATGACCGGCGGGAAATGGACTGGGACATGGGGCTTCCTCCTCAAAAATCGTTCCTTTATACAATAAAGGATTGCGCGGGTTCTGTCAAGGGATGGGCCGGGATTGTAACCGAATCCTTACTCAAAGGCCTCGTTTTCCTCGGTCTCGGCCTGGCCGCGCAGGGTATCGGCGTAGCCGAAGGGCACGATGTCGATGGCCTCCACCAGACGGTCGCGCATCCACAGCTGCACATCGGTCTGCACGGTGTAGCCGCAGCCGGGGTCGGCCATCCACTGCTCGGGACGGCGGGTGGGCACGGCACGCTGGCTGAGCATGCTCATGATGACGCCGCCGTGGGTCACGCAGGCGGCCTCGGTCACATCCATGCGGATCATATACTCGAACAGCTTCATCAGGCTTTCGGCGCAGCGGGCGTGGAACTGGTCGGTGGGCTCGGCCCCCTCGGGCACATAGCCGGAGCCGGGGGTGATCCACTTTTTGAAGTCCTCGTCGTGCACCAGTTCCTTCACGGGCTTGTTCTCAAACTTGCCAAAGCCCGCCTCCCGCAGGTCGTGGACGGTGAAGGTGTGCTTTGCGTCCGGGAACAGGATGTTCGCCGTTTCCACCGCGCGCAGCAGGGGAGAGGAGAACACGGTGTCCACCTGCGGGTATTCGAACCGCTCCTTCAGCTCGGCCAGCTGGGCACGGCCCTCGTCGCACAGCGGGATGTCGGTGCCGCTGCCGATGTAAAGGCCCTGCAGGTTGCCGGCGGTCATGCCGTGGCGGATGAGATGAAGCTTAAAGGTTTTCATGAAAACACCTCGTATCGTTTGGGGAATGCCCCGCCCGGCAAACTGCGGACGGGCGCTGAATTTTTATTATAGCACAAAAAGCCGCTTTTGAAAACCGGGGTCAGTCGTAGTAGTTGATCTGGACGGTGGAGGGGAAGGCATCCGATGCCACATTACAGTTCTTGCTGATGGTGACGGATTTTAAAGAAGTGCATTCCAAAAATGCTTCTCCCTCAATTTTCTTCACACTTCTGGGGATCGTGATGTTATTCAGTTTTTCACAGCCCCAGAATGCTCTGTGCCAGATTTCTTCCACGCCTTCCTCAAGCGTGACCGTTGTCAGATTGTCATTATAAGCAGCCAAATAACTGTCAACCACTTTTACCCCGTGCGGGACCGTGAGTTCCTTGATTGCCGTAAAGCTCACCGCGCTGGATTCCAATTTTGAAAGTCCAGACGGGAGCTCAAGCGAGGTCAATGCCCAACAGGAATAAAATGCATCATAGCCTATACTGGTAACGCTGTTCGGGATGTTGATTTTCTCCAAATCTCTACAAGCGGTAAAAGTTCCGTCTCCTATACTTGTGATTCCTTCTGCAAGCTCTGCCGAGACCAGTGATTCACAATCTGAAAATGCCTCATTTCCAATCGAGGTGATTCCGTCTTCAACGACCAGCTTTTTGACGCTTGCACTATGTGAATCATGCCAAGGCGCACCCGTGGTAACAATTTTTGTTGTTTCGTTATAGTTCCAGTTGTAATCCTGCATCGCGCCGGTACCCTTGATGTACAGGGTTCCGTCCTTGTACAATTCCCAGGTTGCGTTTTTTCCGCAGGAGCCGGAGTCGATCAGGTCTGCCGCGTTCTGGGACAGGCTGGAAGCCGTCGTGCTGCTGGCCACGGTACTGGAAGCCGCTGCACTTGCCGCCTGACTGGACGCCGCCTTTTTGCCGGAAGCCTGTGCAATGCAGTCCGCAGCAGCCTTCTTGATGGCGTCGCTGGTGAGAGTGGCACCGGTATAGCCGTCCACATCGGTGCTCTGGCTGCGGATGATCTCGCCCGGCAGTTCTTCTGCGGCCTTGCCGCCCAGCTCTGCCGTCTCGCCGGAAGCGTCCACCCGCACATCGGTGATGGCTTTATCGCTGACGGTCACCGTCACGGTCACATCGCTCAGACAGCCCTCGGCCGTGGCCGTGTAGGTGCCCGCCGTATAGATGGCATCTGCCGTGCTGGCAGCTGCTGTGCTGGATGCACCGCCCCGCCCAGCCAGAGCGAAGCCGCCCACGGCCACCACAGCTGCAACGGCCACGCCGCCGATCGCCAGCGGCAGCTTGCTGCCCTTCTTCTTGGGGGCGGCGGGTTCCGCCTGCTGCTGGGCTGCCTGCGCCGCAGCGGCCTGTTCGGCTTCCGCTTTGCGGGCGGCTTCCTCGGCGGCGGCCTGCTCGGCCGCGCGCTTCTCGGCGCGGATGCGGGCCAGCTCCGCTTCCTTTTCTTCAGCGGCCTTGCGGCGGGCAGCTTCCTCCGCTTCCCGCTTGGCCTGCTGTTCCTGACGGCGCTTCTCGGCCTGGGCTTCAAACAGGAAGGTGGTCTTGTCGCTCTCCTGCACATTCTGCACCGGCTGCACCGGCACGGCCACGCGCTCGGTGTGGTCCTCCGCCGGGGTCTGCACCGGCACTGCGCCGGGCATCAGCCGCACGGTGCTGTCGTCGGCCGGGGCGGCGGGCTGGGCCGTTTCCACCCGCACGGTCTGGTCCGCTGCGGGCTCCTGCGGCACGGCAGGTGCTGCCGGTTCTGCCGCCGGGGCAGGCTGCGGCATCGGTTTCAGGGTGAGGTCCAGCGCGTCGGCTTCCTCTTTGCTCAGGCCGGAAAGCTCCCGCAGGGAGAACTGCTGTTCCAGCGGGGCGTCATCCCTTGCGTTTTTCAGGCATTCCGGCAGGGTTTTCTCCGCTTTGGCGGGTTTCTCGCTGTCGGCGCGCGTGCTTCCCCACACCGGGCGCTCCGTCTCCCCGTTGGGGTCATTTTCCTCCGGGGCGGCCGCGCCGCTGGTGCTGGGCACGGGCACGGTGTCACCCTCCGGGTAGATCATCTTCGCCTCGCCCTCCGTGTAGAGGATGGCTTCCAGCGCCTGCCGCATCACGGTGGGGCTGTCGTAGCGCTGGGCCGGGTCCGGTGCGCAGGCTTTGAGCACGATCTCGGCCAGACGGCCTTCGGCGTTGGCCGGGGGCGGCAGGGCCGCGCCGGAAAGCCGCTGGGCCTGGGCCCGTTCCCGGCTGGACGGGGTGATGGGCTGGGGGTAGGGCGGGTAAAGCGGCATCCGGTTGTTGTTCAGCAGCTGGTACATCACAAGGCCCAGCGAGTAAATGTCCACATTGCTGGTGTACTTTTCACCCCGGAAGACCTCCGGGGCCATATAGTTCACGGTGCCCGCACGGGTGGAAGCGCCGGTGGACGCGCTGGCGATGCGCGCCACGCCGAAATCGCCCAGCTTGAAGTCCTCGGTCTCCGAGATGAAGATGTTGGCGGGCTTGATGTCGCGGTGGATGATGTTGTACCGCTGGCAAATTTCCAGCGCCTTGCACAGGTCCATGCCCAGCTGGATGACCTCGCGGCGGGTGAAGGTGTGGTTCTGCTTCAGGTAGCTGGTGATGGGGGTGAGCAGCTCCATGCGGATGAGGATGTCCCAGCCCACGCCGTCTTCGTGGGGGAACATCTTGTGGTCCTCGTAGCTCACGATGTTGCTGTGGCCCTTGAGCTTGCTCATGAGGGCGATCTCGCGGTTGAGCTCCTTGACGTAATCCCGGAAGTAGGTGGAAGCGCCGTTCATGTCCATGCCGTCGGCCAGGATCTCGTCCAGCTCCCCCTGGCTGGACGGGATGGTCACGGCCTTGAGCGCACCGGTGTACACGGTGTCGAACTCATCCCGGCGTTCGATCTCGAACACCCTGCCGTAGCTGCCCGCGCCGATGAAGCGCTTGATGCGCCACTCGCCGAAGAACGGCTCATACCGCTTGTAATACTCGTTTTCCATGCTGATCCCTCGTCTTATTTTTCTGCTTGCAGCGCTGTTTTGGGCCAGAATGCCCGGCAAACGGCTGCAGACCGTGCCAAAGCGCCGAATTTTTTGGTTTTTCCGCAAATCGCGCGCCACTAAATGTATGCGCTGATGCTTTCAGTTTAACATAGATATGGTATCCGGTGCAATGGTTTTGACAAAAATGACGAAATTTGATGAAAAATATCGTCATTTTTCTTGCTTTACAAGTCGTTTTCCGCTGTGTATAATCAACCTGTTGTAAACCAAAAATCAGGATGTCCCCCAACCATCCGACGCATTGAGGAGTCAGTATCATGGAATTCAACCGTATCATCAAGCTGCTGCGCAAAGAGCGCGGCATCACCCAGAAGCAGGCCGCCGAAGACCTGGGCGTCTCGCAGGCGCTGCTGTCCCACTATGAAAAAGGCATCCGCGAGTGCGGCCTGGACTTCGTGGTGCGGGTGGCCGATTATTATAATGTTTCCTGCGATTACCTGCTGGGCCGCAGTGCCGAGCGCAACGGCATGATGCTTTCGGCCGAAGATATCCCGAACCCGGATAAGATGAAGGATAACGTCTACCACGGCAGCGTGCTGCCCACCATGAACAAAAAGCTGATCTCCAACAGCCTGAACGTGCTGTACGCCAAGATCGGCCAGTGCCACAGCAAGGCCCTGACCACCGAGGTGAGCTCCTACCTGATGATGGCGGTGGCCAAGATGTTCCGCCACCTCTACTCGGCCGAGCCCCACAACGCCGCCAGCATGTTCAGCATCGACGCCTACCGCTGGCGCGGCTATTCCGACGCCGTGATGCGCATGTCTGAGGCCAATGTGGAAGCGCTGCTGGCCGGGCAGGACGTGAACGGCGGCGAGGGCGTGAAGGACCCCGCCTGCCTTGCCATGACCACCGAAAGCCTGACCCGGGAGTTCCCGCTGTACACCCCCAGCCTGTTGAATCTGGTCAAGACCAGCGAGACCCACGTCAAGGGCATCTCGCCGGAAGGGTGATATTCCTGTGAAAAACAGGTGATTTTTCGCCCAAAAGGCTTGCACTTTTGTGCCGGAAAGGGTATAAACAGAATAGTAGATTCTGGAAAGCTGGCTTTCCGCACGTTTTAAGGAGGATTTATTATGTCCAACTGCATTTCCCGTCGCGCTTTTCTGAAGGGTGCCGGTGCTTCTGTGGTGGCTCTGGGCGCATCCGGCATGCTGGCCGGCTGCAAGCAGAACGGCAGCTCCACCGTCGTTTCCGTCAAGGTCGGCGATAAGGTCAGCAACTGGAACGGTCTGGGTGTTCAGCTCTCCAGCCTGTTCGGCGTTGACACCGCTCCCCAGCAGGAGGGTTATGAATATCTGGCAGTTCTGGTCACCGTGGTGAACCGCACCAAGGATCAGACCTTCACCATCGGCGCACAGAATGTGGACGCCATCGACGCCGCCTACCCGGTGCCCCCGGCAAGCAATGTGGACGCAAACTTCCACGCACTGGCTGCCGACACCACCGACTTCGTGGCTTCCTGCGACGGCCAGACCGTCGAGTGCACCGCCACCATCTCGCTGTACAACCAGAACTCCCAGAGCTTCTCGGACTCCACCACCCTGCCCCCGCAGGGCAGCGGCTATGTCCAGATGCTGCTGATGGTGCCCAAGGGCTGGAAAGAGCTGGAAGTTACTTACATGCCCACCTTCGTGGCCGACAAGACCCTCACCTTTACCATGAAGGCCGCCGACGTCACCCGCGCCTGATGCCCCGCAAGCGGGACGAAATTTCGTCCAAAACCTGCGCAGCATCCTGTTTTTTGCAGAATTTATTTTTGCAAAAGGCATTGACATTTCCACCGGTTTCGCCTATTTTATAAGTAAACGCCGCAAGGCTTTTTGAATGTATCTGCCTTTAAAGGAGGAACGATCATGTCTTACACTTTCTCCCGTCGTGATTTTATGAAATACACTGCCCTCACCGCAGTGGCAGTTGCCAGCGCCGGTATGTTCACCGGCTGCGGCGAAAACCCCAACCAGCCCACTGCTGTGTTTAACAACGCAGATGCCTCTGTGACCTTCGGCGGCACCTCTGGCGGCTTCCTGGGCATCGGCGCTTCCCATGACAAGCACACTCTGCTGGTAGATGGTACTTCCTACAACGGCACCACGCTGACCTGCGCTTTTGCACATACTCCCGTTACGGAAGGCACCAGCAGTGCATCGAAGTACTATCGCATTCGCGTTGATACGGAAGATGGCACGAAGTATTACGTTGGTGGTGACGAGAGCGGCACCGTGAAGGTCAAGGCTCTGTACGAGGCTTCTCCGATCGAGATCGGCAAGAACAGCACTCTGCCGTTCAAGAACACCGTAACTGTCACCGGTCTGGATACTACGGGCGCAACTGCCGTGTACATCCAGTATTTCCCCCGTCACAATGCGCTGAACAACGACACCGACTCTTACTCCGATGTCTTTGCCACTTGGAACATCACCAGCCTTTTCAATCTGTAATTTTCCAAAAGCATGCAAGGCCCGCACCTGCAAAAGGGTGCGGGCCTTTTTGTATCCCAGTTTTTGGCATCCTGCCGCAAACAGGGCAAAGTTTTTTAGTTGTTTTGTGCCTTGTGCACAGTGGTATTTTCCGGTACAATAGGGTTATCAGATCGTACAGGTGCATCGCGGCAGAGCAGTCGCCGCGATGCTTTGTATTTTGAGGGAACCCCCGAAAACGCTGTAAAGGAGTGCTGTTTCGATGATCAACATGGTAAAGCTTCCCACCAAGAAAAGCAACTTGTTCCTGCGCGTGGCAAAGGGTCATTTTGCCACCAGCCACAGCCATATCAATTATTACATCGACGTCACCACCCAGAAAGCCCGCCTTTCCGAGGCAAAGGCCGTGGCAAAAGAACTGGTGGCGGCTTACCAGCACAACACCATCGTGGACACCGTGCTCTGCCTGGACGGCACCCAGGTCATCGGCACCTGCCTTGCCAACGAGCTGACGAAGGACGGCTTTGCCAACATGAACGCCCACCAGACCATCTACGTCGTCACCCCGGAGTACACCACCGGCAGCCAGATCATCCTGCGCGACAACCTGGCCCCCATGGTGAAGGGCAAGCATGTGCTCATTCTGGCGGCTTCCATCACCACCGGCTACACCGTGCAGGCCGCTGTGCAGGCCGTGGATTACTACGGCGGCACCGTGGCGGGCCTTTCGGCCATTTTCGCCACCACCCACGAGTGCATGGGCTACCCGGTCACGTCCATCTTTGACCCCGCCAGCCTGCCGGATTATTCCAGCTACGACAGCCGCGAGTGCCCCATGTGCAAGGCCGGCCAGCACATCGACGCGCTGGTGAACAGCTTCGGCT
>ENA-UOJE01003322-UOJE01003322.1-human-gut-metagenome-genome-assembly--contig:-C23-NODE-3322-length-11014-cov-13.349758_pt1 | contig 11014 bp, 5 predicted proteins | sample MGYA00242341_ERZ723888 | MGnify/ENA metagenome assembly ERZ723888 | reverse complement strand
AAACAAATTATTAATCAGAATTCTGTTGCATTTGCAAGTTGAATTCAGCAATCAATTATAATTTCAAACAACATATTACATGTAGCAACTATTAAATACACAATGATAAATTTAGAATGGCTGCTGCCGCAGCCACTCGCTCATAAAGCGGTCGTAAATAATATATCCGCAAGATGTCTGATAAACCAGTTCGTTGTCAAGCAGCTTCTTCAATGAAGCACTTACGCTACTTGCTGCACGAAGTCGATGTCGGCTGATAAAGTCTCCTGCAAGCACCTCCTTGACGCACCCTTCGCGGGCAATAGCTTTCAACAGGCGCACATGACCGGCCGAATAGGCTTTCAGCAGATCCGCATACGAATAGCTTTGTTCGGAAACAATCTGTTCCGTAGCATAGGCCACCAATCCCGTATCCACATCCCGATTATAGCCATACAAGCGATTGAGAAGGCACTGGATATACCAGGTATGTCCGTCAAATTTGTCATAAATCGCATCGAAAACCTCACGGGGAAGCTGCACGCCATGTTCAGCAAAGTGCGCAGCAGCGAAACAGGTATACGCCTCACAATCAATGGGACCAATAGTCTGCAGTTGCGTACTCTGATAGAACGGCCTTTTCGACGACGTGAACATCTCCTGCATCAAATGTTGTTTGCTGCCGGCAAAGATGAAGTTCACATTGGGAAGGAACTGGATATAGGAGCGCAACAAAGCTTCAATCCCTTTCTCTGGATATTCAGCAATTTGTTGAAACTCGTCAATAGCAATATAACACCGTTTCTCTGAGGATCCCAGATAATTGAATATCTCTTTCAACGTACTCTCTTCTTCTTGGGGCGCTACATCAATCGTCACTTTGGGAACCCCAGTCAGTTCGTCAAAGGTGAATACCGGACGACAGCTGCGAACAAACTGTCCTATGCGGTTTAACGCTTTCTGAGGTGCAGTATCCAGTTTACCCAATACTGTATTGGCAAACAACCGCACGAAATCACCCATTGACTGCGTGGAGTAGATATCCATATAGAGCGTAACAATATCGGGTTCTTGCTCTTTCAGGCGATAAAAGGCATGACGGATCAGCCCGGTCTTGCCCATACGACGGGGAGCAATCAGCGTTACATTGCGCCCATTATGGAGCGCATCGAGAATCGCTGATGTTTCCGTCTCACGGTCGCAAAAGAATTCAGGGCTGTGGTAGCCCGTTATCAGGAAAGGATTGTTCGGCTTCATTTTATTCTATCCAATCATTACATAATCATCGTAACGCAAATATCGCAATTAAATATAAAACAGCCAACGGTTTCTCCAAATAATTTACAACCAAATGAAAAAGTAAGTTTATTTATCCCCGTATCCTAATATACGTTCATTAAAATAAAATCAAAATAAGAGAAGAAAAGAGATGGCCGTGCCATGAAAATGGACTCAGCCATTTTTCTCTTTTGGCTGCAAATCTTATAAGCAATCCGGTTGTAAAGGTTGGTTCCCAACGGTCACTCCGTTCAAGCAAAAAAATACCTCATTTGGAATCCAAAAATATCCGTGAATCCACCCTCGATTTTACAGCCCATTTGAGAGAAATAAATCCCGGCATCCCGATCTTTGTAGACGAGGCCACCGGAAAAGATAGCCGTTTTTCCTCTTCATCCTCGATCTGGGAAAAGTCGATGAAAAAGTCTTAAATCCACGATCTTTTTGCAAAAAAACAAGTACTTTTGAGAGTATATAACTTTTAAGCAAAAGCCATCGAAATTTAATAATTATATGACACTAAATTGTATAAACAATTAAAGATGCTACGATATGTCAAACATCATTCTTGATACGAGAAATGTAGGAAAGATCAAAGGCCTTTTCTACCTTCCTGATTATCAGCGGGGCTACAGATGGACCTCAGAGGAAATAAAACTCCTTCTTGATGACATTTATGAAAGCGCCGGTAGGCCATATTGTCTACAACCAATAGTTGTAAAGAAAAAAGATGAGAGGTTCGAGCTCATTGACGGGCAGCAACGTCTTACCACCATATACCTCATCTGCAAATATATGGAGGCAAAACTGGGAGATCTATACGAGCCTAGCTTTACATTGGAGTATGAAACTCGTAAGGGATCTGCAAAATTTCTTAGAAATATTGATCTTTCGCTCAAAGACCAGAATATAGATTATTATTTCATCGCATCTGCATACGAATACATAAATCAATATTTTACCGAAAAGACACAGGGAGATCGTCGAGAAATGGCAGCTTACCTGACCAAACTCAATGAATACTTCATGTCATCAGTAAGCGTCATTTGGTACGAGGTCGATTCTGCCGAGGATGGTATCGAGCTATTTGAACGTCTAAACATTGGGAAAATACCACTGACAAGTTCCGAGCTTGTCAAAGCCCTATTTCTTAAAGACAGTGCGCAGGATAAAATGTCAGGACGACAGGAGGAGGTCTCTCTACAGTGGGATACAATTGAGCAAGAACTTCGAAATCCATCATTTTGGGGCTTTTTATCCAATAGTGATGGAGACCAAAAGCCAACTCGAATAGATCTCATCCTTGATCTGATGGTAGATGAATCCGGGAATGACCGCGAAAAGTATCGAACGTTCTTTTACTTTGACCGACAAATAAAGGCTCTATCGGAGGCCACCACAGAAAATCCACTACTTGAGATTTGGAACCGCATTTATCATGTGTTCCTTACACTCCGCGAATGGTATACGAATCATGACTTTTACCATAAGATTGGTTATCTGATTACTATAGATATTCCATTAAGGAAAATTTATAACGTATGGCAAAATGACGGTAACACACCTCTTGCTAAGGATAAATTTCTTAGCAAACTCGACAATATGATTTCTGAATCAATAAGTATTAAAGATAAAGAAGAGCTACTTAGTTTATCATACGACACAAAGAATGTCAAACTAAAAAATGTATTGACTTTGTTTAATGTGGAAACAGAACGCCTAATGGACGAGGGTAAACGAAGATTCCCGTTTGACAAGCACAAGGATTCCAAATGGAGTTTGGAACATATCCACGCCCAAAATGCTGAGAGTCTCAAAAAGAATAAAGATATTCTAGCATGGTTAGAAAGTCATATTGCCATTTTGAAATCATCAGAAGGTTATATTTTCGAGGCCAATAATGACCTTATAGAGAAGATGGAGATACTGATTAAGCAACTCCATAGCGATAAGGATCCTGGGAACGTGCGAGAACGCTTTAATGAGATTCAGAAGGAAGTAATTATCATATTCTCGCCTAAGGAAGATGTCATTAAGGAGAATGGCTACTCGCATGAGTTAGCAAATATGGCACTACTGGATGTATCACAAAATGCGGCCCTTAGCAACTCTGTTTTTGAAGTTAAAAGACACCGGGTTATTAATTACGATAAAGAAGGACGATACATCCCAATCTGTACAAAAAACGTATTCTTCAAGTACTATACTCAAAATAGTCCATCGCTTTTCTTTTGGGGAGAGGCAGACCGAAGAGATTATGTAGAGGCTCTTAATGTGAAAATTTCACCATACTATAAACAGGACAATAACGACGACACCACTATACCCAACTTGACAAATGGAAACTACGACACTGAAGAATCTGCTTTCTGAAAACAATCCTTACGGAATAAGTGGAATTACCATACCACGGATTCAACGAGCTTATGCCCAAGGCCGATCTGATGCGCATGCAGTAAAGACTCGTGAGCGTTTTCTCTCTGCGATACATAACGGATTAATAAACAATGGCCTGACCCTTGATTTTATTTATGGCAACATTCAGAATGGTCAGCTGATTCCTCTTGATGGACAGCAACGACTAACTACTCTTTGGCTACTTCACTGGTATGCAGATAAAAAAGAGAGTATCAACGACAAGCGGCTCGCAAGATTTTCATACAACACACGTTATAGTGCACGAGACTTTCTTATCAAGCTCGTTAACTATAAACCTTCCTTGGAAACACGGCTTAGCGATGAAATTAGGAATGAGGGGTGGTTCCCTATGGAATGGATTAACGATCCTACGGTTAGGGGAATGCTCACAATGCTTGATGAAATTCAAAAGCGTTTTGCCGATATTGATGACTTATGGAATAAGTTAGATAAAATTAATTTCTATTTCCGCGATATTGAGGAGATGGAACTAACTGATGACATTTACATCAAAATGAACTCCCGTGGGAAACCACTCACGGACTTTGAACATTTCAAGGCTGAACTCTTAAAGATTATACGTTCTGAAAATGGCGATGAAACTACCGCTAAACGCATTGGTCTCAAAATAGACCGCGAATGGACTGATTTACTTTGGATTTATCGAGATAAGGACAATCTTGTTGATAGCGGGTTCCTGAACTTTTTCCGTATAATCTCCCTTATTCTGATTTATAAGTCAGACCAATCTTCGCTAAATTTCGATTTAGAAGATGATTTCAGTTTACTGGAAAGACTTTATAAAAACCAGCCCCAAAATGTAGAGTTTCTCGAACAAGCCTTTGATTGCATGGTTAATATTCAGAACAAACCTCTACTCTCTAATTCATTGCCTCCTAACTCGATTGATGATTTCTTCAACTCCTACCTGTCAGCAAATAATTATGAGTTTGGGAAGGTTGTAGTATCTCAACAAATTACAGACCTTAATATTTTCAAAGGGGTATTGACTGGAACAGCATTGCGTAGAAATACGCCCTATTGGTTAATAATGCTTTACTCCTTCCTCGTCTATTTAATGAACTATGACAAGGTCAAAGAGACAGATTTCCGTCGACGCTTACGCGTTGTGGTAAATCTACTCAAGAACTCTAGAAATGAGGTTGTCGATAACCCTAATGGTGATGCAGGTAACCGTATGCCGGCAAATCTTTGTCAGGTAGAACATATTATTCTTTCTGGGAAGATTGCAACTAGTATAAAAATTGACAATGACGTAAGGCAGAATTTCAATGTAATTCAGATGGATGAGGAGCGTCAAAAGCTCCAGTTCACCAATGAACATCCCGAGCACTCTAAAGATCTTTTTCAGTTGGAGGACTACTATCTAATTCAAGGTCGTACAGATATTGTTGGGTATGAAAATACTCATCTTTATCAGCGATTCATCCAAGTCTTCAATACGTGCTCTCGCGATGCTATTGACTGTGCAATGTTAGCAACATCTGATTATAGCCAAAGGTTAAACAATTGGTGTATTCAACTAGGTTCAGGAGATCAAAATGAAATCGGCGACAAGGCTTGGTTCGCATTATTTCATCCGACAGGCAAGAATCCAGATTTCAATAAGACAAAGGATTCATTGCGCGCTCTGCTTAGGATTGATATCACCACAAACATAACAATTGACAACAATTACTTGCAAGAAAAAATCGACGCATATCTGGAAGAATGTAAAACTAAAAATCAATACGATTGGCGATATTATTATATCTCATATCCATGCTTCCGTCCCAGTCGCTATGGTAAGTATACTATGTATGAAGATCAATCATATGCTCTTGTGGCATTGTTCACTGAGAAACGTGAGTCTTCCAATGCTTACCAATGTATGCTTAAAGCTCTCATTGAAAATCAAGCAGTAGCAAATTCTGCAGAGTGGCATGATATCCGTGCTCTTTCCTACAGAAAAGGGCTGTTAACCTGTGAAAACGATGCCTTTGTATCGTACTCTTTGAGGGACAATAAAGAGCGTGCAAGATTTAGCATCCCGCAAAACAAAGAAGGTATTGACATCATTGACCGTATCCAGTACTTTAAGGATAATAGGAAGGATGATAATCACTGGATATACCAACAAAATTAGTTTTAGGCCATGAATAAAGTCGCCCTAAAAGAGCGACTTTATTCATTTGATAGGTTTTACTTCGATCTTGCGATCAGAACTAGGTAATACAGTATCTAATTGCTACCATTACATAAGAATTCTGAATCAAGAGAAGTCATACGAGCAGAAACACTATCTAACCAAGAACCTCCCAATAAAAACGACATGCTATATTCAAGAAAAAATGTTAAATTTGTAGAAAGCAATAACCAGAAGCCCTGATTTATATTCACTTAAAGCGAAGGCATCACCAGACTATCCCCCAAACCTCACCATGCAGGAGAGCCCCATATCGAACCAATCAGCAGAAACCGGAGTCGTCGAGTCGTCAAATACGACCCGAGCAAGCAGCCGCTCGCCTCTTCGGTATGGTCCGCTGCGTTATGCGGTTGTGGATGTTGAGATCGGTCTGACAGACCACCGGATCCACGACATCGGGGCACTCCGTTACGACGGAGCCATCTTTCATAAAGCCTCAAAAGAGGAGCTGCTACCCTTCCTCGAGCGTGTGGAGTATCTCTGCGGACACAACATCATCCACCACGATGCCAAATACCTCTTCGAGGATAGACAAATACCTTGGCGGCTGGTCGACACGCTTTACCTCTCGCCCCTGCTCTTTCCAGAACGTCCCTATCATCGGCTCGTCAAGGATGATAAGTTGGTCAGCGATCAGATGAACAACCCGGTCAACGACTGCGAAAAGGCACGTGATCTGCTTCTGGACGAGATGGCCCGTTGGTGGGAGCTGGCCCGAAGGATTGCAACCTCAGCGAACAAATCGCCACCGTCTACCGAGGCCGCATCTGCCAAAATGTCGAACTCGAACCGTTGATCGAACACTACCCCTGCGAACTGGCCTATGCACTGGCGCTAATCGACACGACCGATCACCGCTCCATCACGCCGGGATGGGTATTGCACAACTACCCGAGTGTGGAGTTCGTCATCAAGAAGCTGCGCCACACCCCCTGCCTTGCAGGCTGTGCCTACTGCAACGCCCAACTCGATGTCCACCGCAGCCTCAAATCTCTGTTCGGTTACGATGCCTTCCGCACGTACGAAGGTGAACCCCTCCAGGAGCGGGCGGCACAGGCGGCCGTCGAAGGACGTTCGCTGCTGGCGATCTTCCCGACCGGTGGCGGAAAGTCACTCACCTTCCAGCTGCCGGCTCTTATGGCAGGACTCTCGGTCCACGGGCTCACGGTGGTGATCTCACCCCTGCAGTCACTGATGAAGGACCAGGTGGATAACCTCGCTGAACGGGGTATCACCGAGGCCGTCACCATCAACGGCATGCTGGATCCCATCACGCGGGCTCTTGCCATCGAAAAGGTGCAAGATGGAACAGCCGCGCTGCTCTACATCTCGCCCGAGATGCTCCGCTCGGCAACGATCGAACGCATCCTCCTCGCCCGCAACGTCGTCCGTTTCGTCATCGACGAGGCCCATTGCTTCTCGTCGTGGGGTCAGGACTTCCGGGTCGATTACCTCTATATCGGCCACTTCATCCGCAAATACCAGCAGAAAAAGGGAAGCAAACTTCCGATCCCGGTCTCCTGCTTCACGGCCACAGCCAAACAGAAGGTGATCCAGGACATCCGCGACTACTTCGAACAGACGCTGGATCTGAATCTGGAGCTCTTCGCTTCGAAGGCCACACGCACAAACCTGAGCTACTCGGTGCTGCACGTCGACAACGACGAAGAGAAATACCAGCGGCTGCGTGAGCTCATTGCCGACTCACAATGCCCGACCATCGTCTATGTCTCGCGAACCCGCCGAACCCGGGAATTGGCTTCACGTCTCACCCACGACGGCTTCCGGGCCCTTCCCTTCAACGGCAAGATGGATTCCGACGAGAAGATCACCAACCAGGAGGCCTTCATGAACGACCAGGTGCGCATCATCGTCGCCACGTCGGCCTTCGGCATGGGCGTGGACAAGAGCGACGTAGGGCTGGTGGTCCATTATGACATCTCTGATTCACTGGAGAACTACGTTCAGGAGGCGGGGCGCGCTGGCCGCAACCCCCATCTGCATGCACGCTGCTACGTTCTCTACGGCGACAACGACCTAGACAAGCATTTCATCCTGCTGAACCAGACGAAGCTGAGTATCGGCGAGATTCAGCAGGTATGGAAGGCCGTGAAGGAGCTCACGCGCCAGCGCATGCGGGTCAATTCGTCGGCACTGGAGATCGCGCGTCAGGCCGGTTGGGACGGTTCGGGCTCCGACATCGAAACCCGGGTACGAACCGCGCTGGCGGCACTCGAACAGGCCGGCTACCTTGAACGGGGCAACAACGTTCCCCACGTCTACGCCACAGGCATCACCGTGCGAAATCTCGACGAAGCCCGGCGACGACTGACAGCCTCGCCGCTGTTCGACAGCAAGGAGACCGAACAGGCGGTCCGCATCATCAAGTCACTCATTTCGAAAAAGTATATTGCCAAGGCGCAGGACTCGGAGGCCGAATCGCGAATCGACTACCTGGCCGATATTCTGGGCATGAGCAAGCGTGAGGTGATCTCCGCCGTGGAGCGCATGCGCCAGGAGGGGATCCTGGCCGACAGCAAGGATCTGTCAGCCTACCTGCTCGGAACGGGCGATTCGGAGCGCAAGTCGCAACAGTTGCTCGAACGCTTCATCCAGCTCGAACGCTACCTGCTCCACCGCATCCCGGAAGAGGGGCTCAGCATCTCCTGCAAACAGCTGAACGAGGATGCCATCCAGGAGGGAATCAGCACCTCGAAGGAGAAGGACATCCGCACCCTGCTCTATTTTCTTACGGTCAAGGGATACCTCCGCAAACAGGAGGATGCGGATCACAACCTGCAACTTCGGCGACAGACCGATCTGCAGTCGACGGAGGCCCGGTTCGACAAACGGGCCGAGATCTGCCGCTTTGCCATCGGTTGGCTCTACCGCCAGGCCGCCGAGTTGTCGCGTACACTCGCGCAACCCAACGCCACCGGGCAAGAACACACCGTAGCGGACAATGCCGTTCAGTTCTCGATCGTCGAGTTGCTGAATCAATTCAAGGCCGATAACCGGACGATGCTCTTCGGGCGGAACGACCTGCAGCTGGGCGAGGTCGAAGAGGCCCTCCTCTACCTCTCGAAGATCGGGGCACTGAAACTCGAAGGGGGCTTTCTGGTCCTCTACAACGCGATGGACATCCGCCGGATCAAGGACAACAAGTCGCGCTACAAGGTCGACGACTACCGGCTGCTCAACGCCTTCTACAAGCAGAAGATCCAGCAGGTCCACATCGTGGGCGAGTATGCCAATCTGATGGTCAAGGACTATAACGCGGCGCTGCAGTTCGTACAGGACTACTTCCAGATGGACTACCGGCGCTTCATTGCGAAATACTTCCGTGGCGAGCGCATCAACGAGATCCAGCGCAACCTGACGCCCCAGAAATACGAACAGCTCTTCGGGTCGCTCTCCCCTCGACAGATGGAGATCATCTCCGACAAGGAGTCCCACTGCATCGTGGTTGCGGCTGGGCCCGGTAGCGGCAAGACCCGTGTGCTGGTCCACAAACTGGCATCGCTGCTTCTGCTCGAAGATGTCAAGCACGAACAGTTGTTGATGCTCACCTTCTCGCGTGCGGCGGCCACGGAGTTCAAACAGCGGCTGATGGCGTTGATCGGCAATGCGGCCCATTTCGTCGAGATCAAGACCTTCCACTCCTATTGTTTCGACCTGCTGGGGCGTATCGGTAACCTCGAAGATGCCCAGGATATTGTCTCGCGGGCTGCCCGGATGATCGAACAGGGGGAGGTCGAACCCAACAAGATCGGCAAGACCGTGCTCGTCATCGACGAAGCACAGGACATGGCCGCCGACGAGTATGCCCTCGTAACGGCGCTGATGGTCCGCAACGAGGAGATGCGCGTCATCGCCGTGGGTGACGACGACCAGAACATCTACGAATTCCGGGGGTCTGACTCCGGCTACATGTTCCAACTGGCCCAACGACCCGGAGCTCGCCTCATCGAGATGACCGACAATTTCCGCAGTACCCGTCATCCGGTCACCTTTGCCAACGAGTTCGTCCAATCGATCCCCGGACGGATGAAGCACACGCAGATCCAATCGATGCGCCACGAAGAGGGATGGGTTGGCGTCACCTGCCACACCTCGGCAATCATGTACCGCCCGCTGGTCGACGAACTGCTCCATAACCGTCATGCAGGCACCTCGTGCATCCTCACCCAGACGAACGACGAGGCGGTCATCCTGACCGGACTTCTGCGCAAGGAGGGCGTCCCGTGCAAACTGATCCAGTCGATGGATGGCTTCCGCTTTTGGAACCTCTCCGAGATGCGATACTTCCTCCGATACCTGGACAAACGGGTGACGACACCCGTGATTCCAGGCGAACTCTGGGAGGAGGCGAAGCGCGCCACGAGCAAGACCTACGCGCGGAGTCAGAATATGGACCTCGTGAAGCGCTGCTTCGAACAGTTCGAGCATCTCAACCAGACGAAATACATCAGTGATTTCAAGGAGTTCGTCTTTGAATCGTCGATGGAGGATTTCTGCGATATCTCGGGCTCCGAGGTGGTGGTATCAACCATCCACAAGGCCAAAGGACGCGAGTTCGACGACGTCTACATGCTTCTGACCGACAACTACACCAAGAATGCGGAGCTGAAACGCCGCTACTACGTGGGAATCACCCGTACCAAGAACCGGCTGTTCATTCATACTAACGGACACTGCTTTGACCGTCTGACGGCTGACCGTCACGACCGCGACGATCAGAGCTATACCCTGCCCGAAGAGATCGTCCTGCAACTCTCCCATCGGGATGTCTATCTGGAGTTCTTCAAGGGAATCAAACGCGAAGTGTTGGCACTGCAGAGCGGCGATTCTCTGCAATACCGCGACTTCACGCTCTATACCGAGAAGAAAGAGCTCCCCGTGGCCAAACTCTCAGCCCGCATGCAAAAGACACTCACCGATTGGTTTGCAAAAGGTTATCGGGTCAAATCCGCAACTGTCAGCTTCATTGTGGCCTGGAAGCCCAAGGACGCCCCGAAGGAGGAGCCGGAGACTGCCGTTCTGCTGGCCGACCTTACTCTTACCAACTGATTGATATTCCAACAAAAAGTCGGGTCCCGAAAGAGCGGTTTTGATCTCTATTCTAAGAGATCG
>ENA-UOJE01003316-UOJE01003316.1-human-gut-metagenome-genome-assembly--contig:-C23-NODE-3316-length-11025-cov-5.469918_pt1 | contig 11025 bp, 7 predicted proteins | sample MGYA00242341_ERZ723888 | MGnify/ENA metagenome assembly ERZ723888 | reverse complement strand
GCTGTGATGCTGTTGCCTGTGTAATTCTATACTGAAATGTCTTAATTGTTTCTTTAGTCATAGCATCCCTTTCCTATATAACCATTGAATCTTAAACTACTGTAATAACTGTAATACCTGTGAAGGTCTTTCATTAGCCTGTGCAAGTATTGACGTAGCTGCCTGTGTAAGAACTGTTTCAGAAGTATAAGTAGTCATCTCTTCTGACATATCAGTATCTATCATTGTTGATAATGACTTGGTAAGGTTCTCACTTGAAACCTCAAGGTTATTAGTTGTATGATCAAATCTGTTCTCGTATGCACCGATTCTTGAACGTATTTTATTAGTCTTATTAATAGCTTCATCTACAGTAGATATCGCCCTTGACGCTGTATACTGAGTCATGACATTCATATGCTCCGTGCCAAGTGAATAAGTTGTTATTGCTGGAATATCAATAACAATAACCTGATCCTGATTAGCACCTACATGTATGCTCATAGTTCCAACGTCTGTGACTTCCTGACTTATAGTTCTTGCTGTACCTGCACCTGCAACTGACTGTCCATCATTGTTACTGTCGTCAAATACAGTACCTGCCGCATTACCTGGAACATCCATTGAAAACTCTTTGTTATTAACATCTGTTACTGTAATTACAGTTCCCTTTGTTGAAAGAATTGCCGAATCAGCAAAACCAATTCGCTTTCCATCATCTCCTGTAGCAATCTCTGCCTTAACATCGCTTCCTTCTACATATATACCATCTTGTGTTGCTGCCTGTGGTATTCCCAAAATATCTGCAAGCTCTGCATTATCACATGTTATATTCATCTTCTGGTCGCTTCCATACTGGTTAGTCATAATAACAAGTGTTGAACCAGCATAATCTGCTGTTGGTACATAACCTGCATAATCAGTACCATTAGCTGCTGTATCATTATTAAGGTCTTTAACTGTAAATGCAGAACCCCCTGTGATGTTAACTCCATCAATAATCTTTCCCATCACCTTATCAAGTGTATCACCTTCGGAAATGCTTATCTTGTAGCCATTAATGTTTATTGCTCCAGCCTGTTCTTCTGTTATAGAAGCTGTTGATGACATAGTAATACTTCCTGCTCCTATCGCTATAGCCTGTCTTGCATCCTCAGTAACAGTTATTCCATATACACCTGCTGTATAGCTGTCAGATACAGAAAGCTGATTAACTCCCTGAAGATCTGAATATACTCTTCTTGAAAGATTACCGTTAATAAGAGACTGTGTATTGAATTCTGTCTGATCAGATATTCTGTCAATCTCGTTATTAATCTGTTCTATCTCCTTCTGTATAGCTTCTCTTTCATCATCTGAATTAACATCATTAGCAGCCTGAACGCTAAGTTCCTTTAATCTTGTGAGCATACTCTGGATTTCTGTAATTGCACCTTCTGCTGTATTTAAAACAGAAACTCCATCAGCTGTATTATTCTGGGCCTGACTAAGACCTCTTATCTGTGCTCTCATCTTTTCAGAAATAGCACATCCTGCAGCATCGTCCTTAGAGCCATTTATCTTGTATCCTGATGATAATCTTTCAATTGATGTTGACAGATTATTCTGTGATTTCTGTAATGCATTGTTGGCAACAATCGCTGCCACATTAGTTCCTATTCTCATATCTTAACCTTTCTGTCTGTCCAATTTACCTGTTCATGCTCTATATATCGGACTTTCTGTGCAAATCTTTAGCCTGCAAGCAGTTTTACAATCTGTGCTGCAATTTCATACAGCTTATCTGTTGCCACACTGTCAGCCGCTGCTTCATAAGTCACATATGGCACGTCTGACGATTTTGTAATGTTGACGGTCACATTTGTAAATCCAAATCCTTCTTTTAAATTTTCTTCTATATCCTCAAGAAGCTGGCTTCCTTCATCTGAAACTGCTGTGTCACTGACAATGTACATACCAAGACTTTCTCTGTCAGCCTTAGCCTCAACAGAAACTTTTCCTAATACGCTGCTTAGCATGTTTACAGATATACGACCTTTATTGTCGTCATCCTGAACCAATGTAAGTTTCAGCATACCTGTACTTCCTGAGTCTGTTATATACGGTATTCTGTAATCATGCCTTAATGCCAGATTCTTAATATATCCGATTGTTCTGTCCTTAAGTCTTAAATCCAGAAATCCCTCGTAATTGACATCTATCTGTGTATCAAGGTCTCCTGCTTTGGAAAGAACCTCCTGAAGTTCTTCCTCTGTCTCATCTTTCATTTCTTCATACATAAGTGACAGTTTTTCTTTATGTCCGATTTTTTCAATCGAATCCCTTGCATAATCACGTGTTGTCTTAACACCCCTGATATCCGGGAACTGTCCGGATTCTAAAAATGCTTTAACAGCCTGTATGTTACCACTGTTTATTTCTGTATCTGCATTTCTTATCTGCCTCAATATATCAGCTCCTGCCTGCACTGCTGCCTGCTGTTCCTTAAGATATTCCTCATAATATTGTTCCTCGGCTGCCGCATCATAGTTATCCTCTAACTGTTCAATAAACATTTCAACGGACTGTTCTCCGATTCCGGATGAGTTATCCACATTCTTTAATGTATTCGGGGTAACTAATCCACCATTTGCCATAAATAATGCACTGTAATAGTTAGCAATTCCGCTTACCTCTGCCATTCCTGTATTCTCATCAATAACAGCCTCCATTTCATAATGCTTTCTTGAATTATATGCAGTCATAAGATTATTCATAGTGACCTCAGCTCCCTGCTTAATCAGCGCACCTGCTGCCACTCCGGCATCTCTGGTGAATATATTCATCATCTGGTATATTCCTATAAACTGCTTTCTCTGCTCTTTAGTAATACCATTGGTACGGTTAAGCTTATAAAGAAACTTTGAAAACTTCTCCTCATTATCCTTAGATGCTTTATCATTAGCCTCTGTAAGATATTCGTTGACTTCCTCAATTGAAGCATTCATTGGATTTACTCCGTCTTTTATCATATTAAGAACTGTCTCCGGTTTCATATTCTTAATAAGATTATTAATCATTGCATTAACAGATTTGACTATCTCTACATTTTCCTTTGTCATATCCATGTTATTAGCAGCCAGTACCTTTATTGCTTCCTTGTCCTCATCAGTTCCCTCAAGTCCAAGCTCCTTAATAATATCATCAGCACTTCCCTGTACTGCCTTCTTTAATGAATCACCCAAATCGCCTCTTATCTGAGTTCCAACCGCCTCATAAGTTTCATTCATCTTGTCAAACATACTGGCAAATACACGCGCAGGATTTCTTACTATCTCATTCAATGTCTTTCTTGCTTCAAGAACATCTGTATATGCAATCTGCGCTTCTTCATACATTTCATCCGCCTGTTCATATTCCATAAGCATTAAATTAAGCTCATCTATCGGAGTTGTAAGAATAGAAATGTTATTCTTGACTAGATATACAGACGCATTCGCACTCATAAGAACTCTTGCTGTTACAAGCGTGTCATACGCCTTATCTGCTGCCTGCTGTACATCAGATGCCTGATTTCTAACTTCACTATTTCCTGTGCTTACTGATGCTGCACTGTATTCAATTCTGAAGCTTCTTGCATCCATCTCCAGCTTAAGGCTTGCTATTGTAAATGTTTCTCCTTTTGATACCACATTTGCAACATCTGAATACTCTGCCCTGTTAATAGTATCAAGAGCTGTCCTTATATCATCAATTGGCGAACCTGTAACGAGCGTATTCTCTGCCTTGCCTCCAAGCTTCATGTTATCAAGTATCTTATTAAGCATTTCATCAGGGTCAGCCTGAATCTTTTCAATATCTATCGCATCAAGCTGTGCCTTATATTCAAGATTTTCTTTAGTAACAGGAATCTGTGCATCAATAAATGCTCTTGCATCCGCAAGTGTATTATCATTAACCTCAAGTCCTGACGAAGCAATTATCTTCTCAATTCCCGGCCTTAACGCTTCAAAATCAGCGTCAGATATTGCATTTACACACCTTCCTATTGTAACGCCATCTGCACTGATACTTGATGAGGTTGCCGCCTGTGCCTGATATATTCCAGCAATTGAAGGCTCAATGCCATTAGCAACCATGTAATTCTTTGTGTTCTCTGATAATGGCTTTAACTCTTTACTCTTTTCAAGTGTGCTTTTAACCTCAGCAACACTTTCATCATTGACAGCTATATCTGCTCCCTGCATACGGCTCTCGACACTTGCCGCTGTTGCTGCACTTCCAGTCACACTCTCAATCTTATCCTTAGAAACTGCTGTGCCATAATTAACATAATCATCAGAGTGCATCGCAAGTTCAATCTTAATTTTCTCAATAATATTAACCATATCATCTGGTGTAGCATCTGTAAGATTAAAGCCGTCCTCATCTAGCTTTACCGCATCAGCACCTGATAACTTCATCATCAATGCCTTAAGGCTTATCTTTGCACTGGAAGCACTCGCCATAATCTGGCTCTTTACATCATCTGCCTCCTTAAGAAGTCCCTCATATGTATTGTCAGTTGCAGCTGTCACATTGCCAGAGATTACCACTCCTGCAAATGAGCCTGCCACACCTTCACTTTTAACTGCCTTATTTTCTTTATAATTAATAGATGTTCCCTGTGCCGCAACATCTTTATTAAAATTCGCGCCTGAAACTGTATATGTCATATTCTGCTGCCTTTCTTATTTACTATCTGAAACAATCACTCATTGTCATATAATAAATATTTCGGCAGATATGGTGGGATAATTGAGAGATATATTATAGCAAATAAAAAGGAAGCTAATTCAGAATTAATAAAAATCCAAACCAGCTCCCTTTCTCTATATTATTCTCCTATATCTTCGTAGCATGAACCTTAGAAACATCACCGTTAAACTCATACACAACTATTCCATACTTATGTAAGTCAATAAGCAATGACTGCGGATATCCATCACAATCTCCCTTAACGGCTGTAAGAGTCTTCTTCTGGTCAGCCTCATTATCTCCAAGAACCAGCTTATACTTAGTCTTGAACGGAACTCCTATTCTGAAGCTGTCTCTTTCAACTGGTGTAAAATTAAGTACAAAGAGAAGATTCTTCTTTCCATCCGGACTGATTCTCATAAATGATAAAACGCTATTATCTTTATCATTGGCATTAATCCATCTGAATCCTTCACTGCTGTAATCAGTAGCATACAGACATGGATAATTCTTATTAAGCTTCAGACACTTCTTCGTAAAATCCTTAAGTTCTGTATGACTTTCATCCTCTAACAGATACCAGTCAAGAGCACGCTTCTCACTCCACTCATTCCACTGACCAAATTCCTGTCCCATGAATAAAAGCTTCTTGCCAGGATGTCCACACATATATGCATATGCCAGCTTAAGATTCTTGAACTTGTCCTCCCTGTCTCCAGGCATTTTACCAAGCATAGAACACTTAAGATGTACAACCTCATCATGTGAAAGCACAAGAATGAAATTCTCGCTGTAAGCATACATCAATGAAAATGTCATCTTGCTATGATTAAACTTTCTGAAATATGGATCAAGCTTCATATATTCAAGGAAATCATGCATCCAGCCCATATTCCACTTAAATGTAAAGCCAAGACATTCCCCATTGTCAGGATCACCACTTACCATAGGCCATGCTGTTGACTCCTCAGCTATAGTTATTGCCTGTGGGAATCTCTTCTTTAACATGCTGTTAAAATGCTTTAAAAAGCTGATTGCTTCGAGATTACCGTTGTCACCATATTTGTTAGGAACCCAGTTTCCTTCTGTCCTTCCGTAATCCAGATACAGCATTGAAGCAACAGCATCAACTCTTAAACCATCAATATGGAACTTGTCCACCCAGAACATTCCATTAGCAATAAGGAAGTTAGACACTTCATTCTTGGAATAATCAAATACCTTCGTTCCCCAGTCAGGATGCTCTCCCTTTCTAGGGTCTGCATACTCATATACACAGCTTCCATCAAAATTAGCAAGTCCATGTGCATCCTTTGGAAAATGTGCCGGTACCCAGTCAAGAATTACACCAATTCCTTTTTCATGCATATAATCTACAAAATACATGAAATCCTTAGGTGTTCCGTATCTTGCTGTAGGTGCATAATAACCAGTTACCTGATATCCCCATGATCCATCATATGGATACTCTGCAATTCCCATAAGTTCAATATGTGTGTATCCCATATCTGTTACATATTTTGCAAGCTCAGGTGCCAATTCTCTATATGTATAAAATCCGTCCTCTGTTCCATCATCTTTCTTCTTCCATGAGCCAAGATGACATTCATATATAGAAAGAGGTGCTTTAAGATGATTCTCCGTCTTCTTCTTCTCAACCCATTCAGAATCTTTCCATTCATAACCTGAAAGATCGGCAACTATTGATGCTGTCTCTGGTCTTAACTGTGCCTGATTAGCATATGGATCTGCCTTGTAAAGAGCCTCTCCACTCTGGGAAATAATAAGGAACTTATACATATCCCCTGCTTTAGCTCCTGGTATGAACAAATCATATATTCCACCATCTGAAATCTTCTTCATATCATAACCATATGCATTCCAGTTATTAAACTCACCTATAACATAGACTTCCCTTGCAGCAGGTGCCCACACAGCAAAATACACACCTTCTTTTCCGTCTTTTACTCCAACATGCGCACCCATTTTGTTATATATCTCATAATGAGTTCCCTGTCCAAAAAGATATGCATCCACTTCTGTGATTGCCAGCTGCTCGTATTTTTGCATATTCTTCATAAAATCCTCCATTATATTATTATCCTACACGATACTCATGGGTCCCCTCAGATTATCCCATTAATTAATAGTATATTACCACATTAGCAAATTAATTACTACATTTCATTAGCAAAAAAAATGTTCATTTCACATATATTATGTTATACTGTAAATCGCATTGAAATAAATGCTTTATATAAGTTAGAAAGATGAAAAGGAGTATTAAATTCTTATGATATACTATATTATTAACGAAAGTTTCACCAACATCATAGCATTTGTAAGCATTTTATTTGCCTTCGCATTTACAATAGCTGCAATTGCTCTTGGCAAGAATCTTCTTCCAAGAGATGCCGGAAGAGCTTATGCCATTAATGGAAGTAAATCAGTTGGAAAGCCAAGAGGCGCCGGCATGATTTTCATTCTTACATTCACAGTCACATGTGCATTATTCGTAAACTTAAGTGCCGAGCTTATCATTTATCTTATACTTGTGCTTGCCGCAATGCTCAGCGGATACCTTGATGACAGTGCTTCATCACCATGGGGTAATTTAAAGAAAGGTCTTATTGACCTTGCAATATCAGTTATGGCGGCAGTTACTTACCTGCATTACAACCCTAACACATTTGACCTTGCATTCTTTGGAAAGACAGTAACTCTTAATCCAATTATATATGCAATACTTATTATTATACTTATATGGGTAAGTATCAATGTTACTAACTGTTCAGATGGTGTTGACGGCTTATGCGGTACACTTTCTGTTGTAACACTTGCCTCAGTGTATGTTCTTTTTAAGTCATTTAATATTGAATCAGCTTACAGACACACCGTTCTTATTATGATTGTGTGTATCCTCGGCTACCTGTGGTTCAATGCATCACCAAGCAAGCTTCTTATGGGTGACGCGGGTTCTAGAGCAATAGGAATATTTATAGCATTTACATTCCTCAAGCTCCATGCACCGCTGCTTTATATTCCAATGGCACTTGTAATTATTCTTGATGGCGGACTTGGTCTTATCAAGGTTTCTTTCATGAGATTTCTTCACATCAACCTAATGAAGAACCTTCGTACACCAATCCACGACCATATGAGAAAGAATAAAGACTGGTCAGATACGCAGGTTGTTTTTAGATTCACAATTATCCAGGTAATTCTTGGTCTTGCAGTAATATATGGATTAATGTTCTGATATTAAATATGTTAAAATGGCATGTCAGTTGGATTTCTGACATGCCATTATTTCTGTTCTGAAAGTTTCTCTGCCTGACGCCGCCTGCGTCTGTGCTCTCTCTCTTTTATCTGCTTTTCATATATCTTAAGTGCACCCTTTTCATCAGTGTGCTTCATAATTCTGACTGCATAATATCTGCCTTCTTCGGTCTGTTTAACTCTGAAACTCCCCTTTATAAGTCCGTGTTCATCACATGTAAACAAGCCGTAATAGCATTTCGAATTAGTGGCAAACCACTTGACTGTTCTTGTCATAGTCCTGCCACATAAAAAGCATTTGCAGGAACGTACAGTTCTGTCGCTTGCAGCCTTGTCCCTTGTCGCAAATCCCTTTGAAATATACTTCTCATAAGTTCCAAAGTTAAGATATACCTCGTCCTTTCTTGACTCTGGAATTGTAAATGTATCTATACTGCAGAACTTCTTAACTCTGTCAAAATCCAGCTTCTTCATTATCTTGGCTGTATATCTTGCATCACTCATTGCTGAATGATAATGCTCATCTCCCTTGATTCCCTGCTCATCAATTGCAGATTTAAGATTCATGCGTGTCTTGCCATCTGAAAAATTAATACTGTAAAGTTTCTGAAGATCAAGGTATAGAAGCGGCTTTGGGAAATTCTCCGGAACATCATAAAACTTCATATTTCGTCTTAATTCAGTAATATCCATGCTTCCCCATGTAACAAATGTATAATCCTCACCGCACCATTCAAGAAATTCAGTTACACCCGATACGAAATCAGTTCCGTTAGCAAGGTCATTTTCTGTTATCCCTAATATCTTCTTGACTGTATTCTGCAGCTTTGTATACACCTGTGGCTTAATGGTACACTGCCACTCATCTACAATATCAAGCTTCTCATTAACCTTCGCCGCACCTATCTGTATAATCTCAAAAGGAAAATGATCCTCAGAAAATTGTTTTCCCTTGGCACTCTGATTCCACTCAAGATCCATAACAATATAATTCATAAACATTTTCCTCTGTTACTTATTCTAATCTCGTGATATCTACATATTAAAGCAAACATATTATAGCGTGTATATGGGCGTATGTCGATAATATTTTATGAAGATATTGCAATAAGCTACGCTCTTGCATCAAATGTATTATCTGCTCCTGCTGCTATATTATCACTTTCTTTGCTCTTTAATGCCTTTCTTTCTGCCGAATAAGCTTCATAATATGTTGTTTTTAAAGCAGAATTAACCTTTGTCTCCGCCTTTGTTTCTTTTGCCTGCCAGCCAACACCGCCTGTATATGTAAGTATCTCTTCTCCATCTTCATTATATACATGAACTGCTGAACCAAAGCCTTTTCCCTGACACTTTGCCTCATACGGCTCTCCAAATAACATGCACAGCCATCTTTTATCCGCTTCCTGCACTTCTTTCATGACAGATGCATTGCCAGAACCTGTCAGATAGCTGAATTTTCCAATCAAAGCAGCCCTGTCTGGCGCAACCTTGCTTATTTCTGACTTTCTTAAACTCTTAAATTCATTTCCCATATATTCATTGTTCTGTGCATCTTTTTTCGCCATTTCAGCAATTTTATCTTTTAAAGAGTCTGTCAGTTTCCATTTATTCTTTTTAGAAGCCGCAACAACACTGGTATCTGCGCTTCCCATTACATTAGATATATTCATGCCTGCCCCCTGAAACCACATTTTTACAAATGCTTCTTATTATCTAATATCGGCATAATTGTGTATATATTCCATAAGGTCGTTGTAAAATACCCATTTTCTTTTAATAACTATTGTTTTCTTCCTTACCTCGTCTAATGCAGCATCATAGCTTGCATGGGTTCTTGTGCAACGCTCAACTATATTGTCCTCTCCATCTATGATAACCCCTCTGTAATACTCACACTGGTAATCTTTGTTCCAGACCTTTTCTACCTGTGGTGTGAATGTTCTTTCTTTTCCCTGCATATTTTCCCCTCCTGAAAGCTGGTCTTTATAGTTGAAGCAGATTTATCTTGTCTGTATTCCTTACAAAGATTAAGGTATACTGACCACTGATTATCAGTATATGCCACTTCGCTTGTCTCATTATCCACACCATATTTTCTCTTTGAAAGTGATATAATTTCTTCCGGTGTTGCAGGAGTCGCATTTCCATTTGCCTTTATAAAAACTGTTTCATTGTAATCTCCTCCATTAACAATGTTCTTGACATAACTATATCAAACATTACAACCGTCTATGTGACGTACAACAGTTCCTAACCTTTAGGCTAAAGTGCTTTGTAAAATAAATATTAAATTGTTTGTGAGTCCGGCAAATTGAAAGTTGCCGTAGCTATTTGTATGACTAATCATGCCACAATTTTAAATTTTTTCTTAATTTGTGGCGTTATGATAAATTAATATCCTTCTTACCCAAAAGAAAATCAACAATATTGATATGTGCAATTCCATCTCTTGAATAATCAAATCGATCTAATGAAAACACATATTTCGGTGATGCATCACTAATTGGCTTAAAAGCACCAAACTCTCTTTCAATCGTTGCCTTGCCAGCCAAATAATATGCCACCTGAATAAAACATTTCTTTCTTCCATTTATTGCAACAAAATCAATTTCACCCTTATATGTTTTTCCTGTAAATACTTCATAATCTCTTGCTTTTAGCTCGTTATAAATTATATTTTCAAGAAAAAAGGTATCCTCAAAATTTACTAAGTTTGTATTTATCATGCGAAAACCAGTATCTACCGCATACTGCTTTTCTATATACGACATTGCCTGTTTTCCTACAATATTAAATCTTTTTACACGATCAATTAGACAAGCCTTTTCCATTTTATCAAGATATCTGTATATCGTCTTTTTATCCAAAGTATCTGCATTTTGATGTATAAAATAGTTCTCTATGTTTTTACTGGAAAATTCCTTTCCTGCATTCGCCATAATATATGTTGCTACTCTTTCAAAGTTTTGTCTATTAACCTTTGATCTGTCAGTAATAATATCCTTATCTAAGATACCTTCATATGTCTGTTCCAAATATCTCTTAATA
>ENA-UOJE01003287-UOJE01003287.1-human-gut-metagenome-genome-assembly--contig:-C23-NODE-3287-length-11086-cov-7.385459_pt1 | contig 11086 bp, 10 predicted proteins | sample MGYA00242341_ERZ723888 | MGnify/ENA metagenome assembly ERZ723888 | reverse complement strand
CCTTGTGAGAGCCCGGCCTTTATGCCGTATGGCGGCGGATTAATCCTTAAAGGCTAATCCGTTGTCAATCAGCGTTACAGAATCGCCATGCACACGAAGTCCAGAATGAACAGCGCGGCCACAGTCCAGATGATCGGGTGAACCTCCTTGGCCTTGCCCTTGCAGGTCTTCACGATGCAGTACATGATGAAGCCTCCGGCGATGCCGTAGGAGATGGAGTAGGAGAAGGCCATGAACACGGCGGCGAAGAACGCCGGAATGGCTTCGGCGATGTCGCCCCATTTGACTTCCTTCAGGGAAGCGGCCATCATGCAGCCGACGATCACCAGCACGCCGGCGGTTGCGGCGGACGGCACGGCGGAGACGACCGGGGCCAGGAACGCGGACAAGGCGAAGCAGATCGCCACAACCACGGAGGTCAGGCCGGTTCGGCCGCCTGCGGCGATGCCGGCGGAAGACTCGACGTAGGTGGTGGTGTTCGAGGTGCCGCAGATGGCGCCGATGGAGGTGGCGATGGAGTCGGCGAACAGGGCCTTGTCCATCTTGGAGGAGAAGCCGTGGCCGTTCTCCAGAGCCTTCTCATCCTCGGCGGAGAAGATGCCGGTGCGGCGGCCGGTGCCGATGAAAGTGCCCAGGGTGTCGAACGTATCGGACATGGAGAAGGCGAAGATGGTCACGATGACCAGCGGCAGCTTGGTCGGATCAGAGAACAGTGCCGGGAAGCCCTCGGCGGAGAAGATCGCGCCGAAGGTCTGCGGCAGCTGGGAGAAGGTCTCGCTGATGGACTGCGAGTTGGACCAGGTGGTCACGCCGAACGGGATGCCGATTACGGTGGTGATGGCGATGGCCAGCAGCATGCCGCCCTTAACCTTCATCACGGTGAACACAATGGCCAGTACGAGGCCGATCAGGAAGACCCACAGCACCTTGTCGTTGAAGTTGGCCAGACCCGGGGTAGCCGCAACGGCACCGCCCTTGGCGGCGGCCTTCGGATCGCCGGGAGTGAACTTGATCAGGCCGACGTTCAGCATGCCCACGTAGGCCACGAACAGGCCGATGCCGCCGCCGATGGCGTGTTGCAGGGACTCCGGGATGGCCAGGATGATCATCTTGCGGATCTTGGTGACGGTGATGAGGATGTTGATCAGGCCGCACAGGAACACCATGCACATGGTCTGCTGCCAGCTGAAGCCGAGGCCGAAGCACACGGTGTAGGTGAAGAACGCGTTGAGGCCCATGCCGGCGGCCTGGGCGTACGGCACGTTGGCGAACAGGCCCATGACCAGGGTGCCGATGATGGCCGCGATGATGGTGGCCAGGAACACGCCGCCCCACGGCATACCCGTCTGCGACAGGATCTGCGGGTTGACGACGATGATGTAAGCCATCGCGAAGAACGTGGTCAGGCCGGCCAGAATCTCAGTCGAGACGGTCGTGCCGTTTTCCTTCAAATGGAAGAACTTCTCCATTTACTCTCTACTTCCTTGGGTTTATGCGGGGCTGCGCACCGCGTGCATAATGCTGCGGCTGGCCCCGGCGAGAATTGCGACTCGCCCTGATCGGCCTGCCCAACGCGCGTCAGGCGCTGCGCACCCAATCAGAACCGTGGCCGATTATAGCTTGTGGAGGCAACGTGAACGGGTCCGGGAGTAGACTGACTGCCAGAATAATTCGGAACAACTCAGGGGACACGCAGGACACACCCGTGGAAGGAAGGCGCGCGATGAAACCGGCCGTCGAAGTCAGCATCACCTCTTGGAAGAAGAATGTCGTCAAGCCCGGTCAGGAGTACGGCCGCGTACTGCTGATGCCCGGCACCGGCTACAACTGCGACCGTCCGCTGCTCTACTGGTCGGCCCAGGCTCTGGTCGAGGCCGGCTGGCGAATCGACCGCATGAACGTACGCAACGCTTCCGACGACCTGTCCACGGTGATTCCGGTCCTCAATCAGGCGATTGACGGCTGGGTGGCCGCCGCGCGCGAGTCCGGCGCGGGTAAAGCCGGTGATTCCGGGGATGGCGTTGCCGCCGATGATTCTGCTACCGTGCTGGCCGATGGCGCAGCTGGCTCGCCGAACCGTGATTCCGACACCCCGTCCGGCCCTCGCCTGTTGCTGATCGGCAAGTCGCTGACGACGATGACCTACCCACATGTGGCCTCACACTACGGTCTGCCGTTCGTGCTGCTGACCCCGGTGCTGCATCACGCCGACTTCGATCCATCCGCCCGGGTGATTCCGGTGCCGGCTGTCGGCGATGATATCGTCGCCGAATCCGAGGCCCCGAGCGTGGCCGAAGCAAGGGCGATCATCCGCGCGGAACAGGCCGGCCAGTCGCACGCCGCCAGCTCCCGATACTCCGGCCCGGCACCGCTGATCTGCGCCGGCACCGCCGACCCGTTCTACGATCAAGCCCGCGCCAACGCGCTCACCCCGCACGTGCACGAATACCCGGATGCCAACCATTCGATCGAGGTGCCCGGCCACTGGCGTCGCTCGCTCGACTATCTGAAGGAAGTCACCGCGTCCGTAGCCCAGTACGCCGCCACGCTGTAATGCCCCGCGACACGCCCGAATTCTGCAATGTCGCTGACCATCCGTAATCTAATCATCCGTAAACCACAGACCGTTGGTTGAAGTGCGCGCGAGTGCATTTCCGAAGTTTGGTTCGCCAAGCCAGCGCAGGTTGAGAGATATAAGCCCGTCAAGGGCCGGCGAAGGTCGCTTCGCGAGATTATATTGCTCTGCCTGTGCGCAGGGCTTTTTTGTTGCCCGGCCGAAAGTTCCGAACTCCAAGTCAACGGCCGACTTAGGAAGGAACGCCATGAAGAGGCCCGAAAAGGAAGCGGTAGTCGCTCAGCTTACGGAACAGTTCCGTAACGCCGACGCTGTCTACCTGACTGAGTACCGCGGGCTTACCGTTCCGCAGGTTTCCGAACTGCGCGAAAAGCTAGGCCGCGATACTTCCTACACTGTGGCTAAGAACACGCTGGCGCGCATCGCCGCCAAGGAAGCGGGCATTGAGGGTCTTGACGACCTGCTCAAGGGCCCGACCGCCATCACCTTCGTGAAGGGCGACTTCATTGAGGCTGCGAAGACGCTGCGTGACTTTGCCAAGACCAACAAGGCTCTCGTTATCTCGGGCGGTTATGCCGACGGCACCGTCTACGACGGCGAGGGTGCTACCAAGCTGGCGGACATGATGTCCCGTCCGCAGCTGCTCTCCAAGTTCGCAGGCGACCTCAAGGCCACGACCGCCAAGGCCGCATACCTGTTCGTCGCTGTGCCTACCAAGGCCGTGCGTACGATCGACGCTCTGCGCGAGAAGCAGGAAAAGGCAGCTTGATTCTCATGCGGCTTGCCGCATGAACCACAATCGGAAAACAACACACATCAGGCGGACGGCAATCGCTGAAGGCCGCCGCCAGAATGAAAGGAAGCCATCATGGCTAAGTACACCAACGAAGAGCTGCTGGAAGCTTTCGGTGAAATGACCCTCGTCGAGCTCTCCGAGTTCGTCAAGGCCTTCGAAGAGAAGTTCGACGTCGAGGCTGCCGCTCCGGCCGCCGTCGCCGTTGCCGCTCCGGCTGCCGGCGCTGCCGCCGAAGAGGAAGAGAAGACCGAGTTCGACGTCGTCCTGACCGCTGTCGGCGACAAGAAGATCCAGGTCATCAAGGCTGTCAAGGCCATCACCAACGCTGGTCTGGCTGACGCCAAGGCCATGGTTGATGGCGCTCCGAAGGCCATCCTGGAGAAGGCCAAGAAGGAAGACGCCGAGAAGGCCAAGGCTCAGCTGGAAGAGGCTGGCGCCACCGTCGAGCTCAAGTAATGATCGCGGGAGTGAAACCCGCACATTGCAGCTTTTCACAGACCCTGCTGTCGCACATGCGGCCGCAGGGTCTGCGCGTATGCGGCGGTCCGCGCACCGGAGCCGAGACCGCTTCTGTGAACGCCTGACACGGCCTGACATGGGCGTTCCGCACCGGTGTGCGCTACAATCCGAAATACCGGCATCAATGCGATAATGTTGTCAATTCATCGGTCATCAATCCCTGAAAACACAGCGGGACATGACACAATGGCACATAGTATGCGAACGAGCGTGAAAGGAAGGGCGGCACGTGACTGGCGATCAGCGGACGATACAGCAGTGGACGGTGAGAATCGGTGACATCGATCAGAAAACCGTGAAGCCGGGAGACAGCATCGAAATCGGGCGCAAGCCGTTGCGGCCGTTGCCCGATGACGGCACCGAACGCCTGGAGATAGCGGACGGCACGCGGTCCATGTCGAAACGCCATGCGACCTTCGCGGTGAGTCAGAACGGCGGCGGCACCGTGCGCGATCTGGGCTCGACCAACGGGTCATATGTGGTGCGGGGCAATGGCGATCTCATGCGTCTGCCGCCGAACGTCGATTTCCTGTTGCCGACTTCACCGATGCGCCTGCAATTCGGCGATGTCCCCGTCGATTTCATTCGTGTGGAGCAGCCGGTGAGCGACACGTTCGTCGTGCCCGACCTGTTCGGATACGCTTTGGAGACCGTCAAGCAGGAGCCTGATGTGGCCGACATGTCGGTGGATGACATTCTTGACCTGCGTGCAGGGGAACCTACCGCCGCGATCAGCGCTGCCACCGTGCGCAAGCGTGTCGGTGAGCTGAATGCCGCCGCATCGCAGACGTTCCCGCCGCAGAAGACGACCACGGCGGATGGATTGGAGGCGGATTCCGCGGCCGGCGCCGCTGAGCCAGATTCGGAGCTTGCCGTTTCATCGGATGCTGCCATGCCCGTTGATGCCGCGGACGCGGCCGTATCCACTGAGACTGCGACATCCGATACGGCATCGCCTGAAACCGTGATTTCTGGAACCGTGGCATCCGAGTCCGCCGCGGATACGGTACCGGCTGATTCCGCTGTATCTGATTCTGTAGTGACCGCGGCCCAATCGCAGACCAACGATGAGCCGAGCGAGCCCGATTCCATGCCGTTGAACGTGGCCGGTGCCGATGCTAAGCCGGCGGTGGCGTTGCCCCGCGACCTGTTCGCCGACGCGCTCGCCGAGGACAGCGAAGAGGCCGGGCAGTCCACCGCGCCCGCAGAGCAGGCGGATCAGTTGGCGAACGGACAGCCGTCCGACGACCGATTCCAGCAGGCGTCATCCGATCAGGAGGCGCACGATGACATCCGTCAGGCGGTGAACGAGGTCGCAGCCAACGCGGCCGGTGTGGAAGTCACCGCCGGTGCCGTGGCAGGCGACGGCGTCGTGGAAGCCGATACGGACACCGCCCACGGGGAGATTCCGGAAGAGCACCGCCGGTTCGCGCAGCCGAACGACGACGAGGCGGACTCGACCGGTTCGTTCCGACCCGCATTCGAGCCGGGATCGGTGTTCGAACTCGTGTCGAAAGGCAGGCTTGCCGCCGCCGAACCGAAAATCGAAGTCAACGGGTACACCTCTGACCAGGCGAAGACCACGGAAGACTACACCGAGCAGTTCGCCATCGCGAATTGCGAAGAGCTGTTGCCGTTCCTCGCCATGAATCCATTGCTGTACGATGACCTCTATAATTGGCTGGAAGATCAGGGCAAAGCGGACATCGACGCCGCGCTGGAGAACAATGAGGGCTACAAGAGTTACCGCAAAGCGGTAGGGAAGTGAGTCGGGTCATGAGCGAAAGCATGCAACAGGCGCCCCAATCGCTGGAACGCATGCGTCAATGGCATGAGCAGTACCGCGCCGGATTGGTGCCGTCCCCATTGGAGGACATCAACCAGCTTGAGGCGAAGCTCGATTTGACCCATGCGCATCCCTCCGGCATCGCCCAGCTGTTTGCGGGAGGCCGCGCGTCGCTGGATCTGCTGTTTCGCGACAACGGCATGCTGCGTGCGGCGAACCGCCGACTGGAGCGGGTGCTTGACGAGAAGGCCGCGAAACTGCGCGTCAGCGGCGTCGCGGAACTGTCTCTCACCGTGGGAGTCGCCACATGGGACGACGGTGCCATGCCGGTGCTGCTGTATCCGGTATCCGTGCAAAGCGCCCAGGATGAAGGCGATGTGGCGGTGATCCGGTTCGTCGGGCATGTCCGGCTCAACCCCGCGTTCGTGACGGTGATGCGCGAGCAGCACGTCGAACTTGACGAGCGGGAGCTGTTCAACGGCGCCAACTACGAGAGCGGCACGCCCGAAACGTCCGCGGTGTTCGCGGCGATCACCAAGCGTGCGGAGAAGGTGTTCCCCGATTTCACCATCGAGCGGCAGATTATCCTGGGCTGCTTCATGTCGCCCGGCTCGCTGATTCTTGCCGAAAGCCAGCACATCATCGATACGCTGGCCGAGGGGGCGACCGGCAACACGGTGCTGGACGCGCTCGCGGGCAGCAAGGAGGCCGCCGAAGCGCTCAAGGACTCCGGCGCACCTGCGTTCAGCCCATTCGACGCCGATCCGCACAACGAGTTCGAAGTCGGCGATGTCGACAACGCCGTGCGGTACGCGGCCGATATGGTCGCAGCCGGGCATTCGCTCGGAGTCGATGTCGTCAACGGGCGTGACACCGCCGATTACGCCGCCGCCATCGCGTCGCGCTGCGTGATGAACGGCCGCAGCGTACTGTACGTGCCGTGCATCGCCGATCAGAAGCGTCGTTTCCGTCAAGCCATCAGCGCCAATGAGCTCAGCGGCCAAGTGCTCGACGTCTCGGACGAGCGCTGCAATGACAGCATCGACCATCAGCTGATCGCCGCGGTCGGATTCCAGCCCGGCGTCGCCAGCTCCCGGTTCGACCAGATCGCCGATGAGCTGGTCGGCGTGCGTTCCCGTCTCACCCGGTATCTGGGTGACCTGCACTGCACCGACAAGCAGTGGGGCGTGTCCGCGTACCAGACCATACAGAACCTCGCCGAAATCGCCACGTTGCCCGCGCATCCCGCCACCCGAGTGCGGTTGCGCAAGGAGACCGCGCGTGAGATCGGCGGTCATCTGGACGAATGGGCGGCGAAGCTCAGGCGTGCCGGCGAGCTCGGCGAATTCACGCTCGGACCGGAGGATACCGCTTGGTTCAAGGCCTCCATTACGTCCGAGGATGAGGCTGTGACCGTCTACCAGCGTGTGGTCGATCTGCTGCGCAAGTTGCTGCCGTTGACCCGTGAACAGGTGTCGTCCACCGTGCAGACATGCGGGTTCCCGATACCGAACACCGAGCAGGAGTGGGGCCGTCAGGTGCAGGTGCTGAAGAACCTGCGCCGCGTGCTCGACGTGTTCCAGCCGGAGATCTTCGAGCGCGACATCGACGCGATGATCGAGTCGAGCAAGTCCAAGGCCGAACGCAAGGCCGAAGGCACCACTATCGGATTCTGGGAGCGTCGCCGCCATATCAAGGAGGCCAAGAGCCTGCTGCGCGTGGGCGCACAGGTCGAGAACCTGCACGATGCGCTGCAGGTCGTGGCCAAGCAGGCTGCGCAATGGCGCATGTTCGTGCCTCACGGCGGGTGGCCGGTGCTGCCGAACAAACTCGACGACATCATCGCCACGCAGGAGGAGCTGGCCCGCGACCTGACGGCGCTGGACGCCGTACTGTCCACCACCGTGCAGGGCGGCGATCTGGAATCGCAGGATTTCGTCGCCGTCGAGGAACGTCTGAAGGCGCTGTTCGACGACCATCTCGCGCTGGACACACTGCCGGAGCGCTGCCGTCTCGAACATGAATTCCAGACGGCCGGGCTCACCGAACTGGTCGAGGACCTGCACACGCGCCGTGTGCCGGTGGAATCGGTGGATGCCGAACTGCAGCTGGCATGGTGGACCACGGTGTTCGAGAACATCGTGCGGGCGTCCGCGATCATCTCCAATCAGGATGGGTCGGCGTTGCAGTCTGCTGCGGATCGTTTCGCGCAGGTGGACACCGAACACGTGCGTTCGGTCGGTCCGATGGTCGCGCAGGAATCCATGCGCCGCCTGTGTGAAATGCTGTTCTCCCGCACGCAGGAATCCAACCAGCTGCACACGGTGCTGGCCGGCAAGACCCGCATCCCGCTCAGCCGGATACGCCGTGACCACCCCGAGATCCTGGCCGCGGCCAAGCCCATCATCGTGGCGACCCCGGCCACGCTTGCCGCGCTCACCGATCCGACGACCCTCGCCGACGTGGCAATCATCGACGCGGCCGCGCACATTCCGGCCATCCAGTTGCTGACCATCGTCTGCCGCGCGAAGCAGGTGGCCGTGCTGGCCCACCGGTCCACTGTGACCTCGCCGAGCGTGAAGGCGCTGATGGAGCTGCTGCCGAGCGTGAAGGTCCGCTCCCACCCCGTGCGGCGCGCGCCCAGGCTCGCCGCGTTCCTGGAATCCCAGGGGTATGGCGAGGTGCGCTATGACGTCACGACCGAACCGTCGCAAGGCCGGGTGGCCTTCCACAAGGTCGAGGCGAACGGAACGCCGGTCATGGCCACCGGATTGGTCGAGAGCAGCCAGCAGGAGATCGATGAGGTCGTCCGCATCATCACCGAACGCGCGGCGAGTTTCAACGTGGTGCCGGTCGGCTACACGCTGACCGTGGTCACGCTCACCGACGCGTTCCGTTCGCGACTCGGTGCGGAACTGAAATCGCTGGCGTCGAAGAACAAGACCATGGGGCAGTTCCTGCGCCACGTGCGCATCGTCGCGCTGCCGGAGATCGCCGGGGCCCAGTCGACGGACGTGATTCTGTCGTTGTGCTACGCGAAGACCGTGCATGGGCGTCTGCTGCAGCAGTTCGGCGTGCTGGAGGGTGAAGGCGGACGTGCCATGCTGCTGGATGCGCTGGCGCTGTGCGACCGCCATCTCGATATCGTTTCGGCGTTCGACGAGTCTGATCTGGACGATGAGCGACTTCACCAGCCCGGACCGCAGCTGCTGCATGCCATGCTGCGCTGGGTGGAGCAGCTGGACGACCACGTGGTGCGTCCGGTGACCATCACCCGGTCGAACAATGTGCTGTTCAATGATCTGGCGGAGCGCGTGCGGTCCCGCGGACTGAACGCCGCCGTCGACTACGGGTTCGACCGCGGCCTGCACATTCCGATGGTCGTCGGGTTGCCCGACAAGCCGTTCGCGCTGGCCGTGCTGACCGACGACGCGCAGTTCATGAGCGTGCAGTCCACGCGCGAACGGCATCGCGGCCTGATGCAGGACCTTGCGTCGCTGGGCTGGTCGGTGATGAGCGTGTGGAGTGTCGGCGCATTCGTCAACCCGGACAAGGAGGTCGATGCGATCGTGTCGCGCATCGGCGAGATCTACGGGGATGTGCGATGAGCGGCGATACTACTGGTGACGGGGATCATGTGGCCGCAGATGCTTCGGAGCCAAGGCCGTACAGTGCCTCGCGTCGTACGCGGCGCGAGCACAAACGCGTCGTGTTCCACGGAACCGAGCGCTTCGATGCAGACGGCGTGAAACTCGAACCGGGTGATATGCGCACCGAGCAGCAGCGCGAGGCCGACGACGACAAACGCATCCTCGGCGAACTGCCACCCCACTGGGCCATCTTCAACGACAAACATTGAGTGTGGTGACCACCCCTGTCGCGCGAACAGCGAGACTGGAGGTGGCTGCTGCGGCTGAGCAACCGCAGCTATTGCGCAGTGACGGCCATAATCGGACCGAGTTCCTGTGCGTTGATGATTGATATGGCTTCGTCGGGAGTCAAAGCGAACGTGATGAGCGTGCCGCCGGTCATCGCATCGTCATGGGCGGCATCCATCGCCGTGGCCGATCGCGCGAGAACGCATGACCGGCCGCCTGCGGATTCGTCACGCGATGAAGTCGTACCAGCCGAAGCGTCGCAAGGGGTGCCGGATACCAGATCCATGACATCACCGGCCGCGATGCCGTCCACCGTGCCGGTGACCCGTACATCGATCACCGTCTGACCGGGTTCCGCCACCGGCCGCCGCGAAACTATGGCACCGAACAGCGGCTGCCCGGCGGCGATGTCCGTCTGCGCGATGCCTCCCGCCGCCTGATTCGCCGCATCGAGCGCCGTATCCCAACCATCCGATACGGGCATCTGCCGGATCTCCACGTCCTCCGCGCCGATACGCGCGCCGCGTGGGATGAGCCGTGCCGCCACCACGACCGGTTGCGTGACGATGCTCGCCGTCACGCATTGCAGTGTCGCGAATGCTGCAATGGCCGTGCAACATGCCGCCATCAGCCGCCGTGTGAGCCGCAGCATCCGACGTTGGCGCAACGTGGGGCGCTTCAGCTTCTCCAATATAGAAAAAGTCACCATGCAAGCATGGTGACTGAACGTTGTTCCGATGCGCAAGCCGTGACGAAAATGTGGTCGAAGGCTCGGCAGTTATCCACATCTTGGGCGTGTCGCACATGCGCGGGCCGAGCACTGGCCGCCGGAAGACGGCGAACGCGCCAATGGCAGCTGCTTATTTGCCGGAGCCGCCGCGCCCGTCGGTGCGGTAGAAGCCGTGCCCCTTGAACTCGATCGGCACGGCGGAATACACCTTGCGCACCTGCTCTTGCCCGCACTGGGGGCACACGGTGATCGGGTCGTCCTCGAACGACTGCTGCTCGGTGAAATCGTATCCGCAGTTCTTACAACGGTAATGATAGGTTGGCACGGTTCCTCCCTGGTCGAAGCTCATTATATGATTCCGGCACGTATGCGATGCCCGGCATACGCATCAAGTCCGTTCATATCCTAGTCGTCACGCGGACACCGCGCCGCTCGACGTCTCGTTTTGTTCCCTCCGCGAACTTGCGCGGATGGCGAACTACAGGCGTTGGGCTCCCTGCGGCGTGACCACCCAGTCGACCGGGATATCGTGAGACTGGCGGGGCAGGTCGTCTGCCATGCATTCCCACGGCCAGCAGACGGCGACGACCGGCACGCCTCCGCGTCGGTATGTCAGCGCGCGGTCATACCAGCCGCCGCCGCGTCCAAGCCGGACGCCATGCGCATCCACGGCCAGCGCGGGCACGATGATCAGGTCGGCATCGCCAAGGGCCGCCGGGCCAAGTGTCTGCGTATCCGGCTCATCCGGCCGTTGTGCCATGCCGGTTCCCTCGCAGGTCACGCCATGCAATGAGGCCATGTC